>Ga0209770_10000347_pt1 | contig 25750 bp, 13 predicted proteins | sample LauGreSu1BDMLBDD_2_FD_187572 | JGI IMG/M metagenome (GOLD analysis project Ga0209770, IMG submission 187572) | Freshwater lake microbial communities from Lake Michigan, USA - Su13.BD.MLB.DD (SPAdes) (version 2) | ecosystem: Environmental > Aquatic > Freshwater > Lake | place: Lake Michigan, USA...
GCTGTCAAGGTATCCGGATTGCATGCGCATGTTGAGTTCGGCTTCGCTGGACAGTTGATGGTTTGAAATGTCGCGAGACGTTTGTTCCATTAACGCGTGCATGGCCTTTTCATTGCTGGACACCGCGTCCGCAAACGCTACCAGCAAAATGAACATCACGATAAACGGCAGCAATACAAGGAACCATGCTAAACTGGAGTGACCGTTCTTGCAAAGCAAGCTGAGTATCCACGTCCAAAACACAATCCACAGGATTTCAACAATGAACAGGGCTGGAGTGCTTTTGACGTTACATTCGACGCGACCGACGCACAGTTTGTTTACATTTCCTACATTTTGTACCATGGCAGTGATAGTAAACAATAGTGAAAACAGGAGGTAGACTAAAGCGGGCGTGCATAGCCGCTTTACTTCAGAGACAACGGATTGCATTATAATTTTATAATTTATAATTTAAAAGAGTAAAAGAGTATGAATTATAATTTATAATAATATTATTTTTTAGACCAACGACAGAGACTTGTAGTTGTAATTGTAACGGTATTGCTTAAGCTTAATTCAATTCAATTCAATTCATTTCAAACGACTACGACGTCCGCGACTGCGACGAGTACGGCGAGTGCGCCGGCGCAGTTTACGTTTACCTCCAACATTAGACCCAGGATGTACTCTATTCCTAGAAAACTTACGACACAATCTCCCAAAACATCCAAGTTGCTCATTTGGAGAGTCATGATTGACAATAACATTTGCGGGAGAAACGACCGGAGGTGCATGCGCTGGGGGGGGGGAGATATGTCGAATAAAAGCATTTGTTGCTGCGCTCGGACTCGTGATAATTGAAGAACGATGAGGACTGTGAGGATACCCTCGACTTGGATTTGGATGCCGCCGTCCTGGATTGCCGGGAGAAACGACTTTAGGTGATAAACTGCTGCGAGCCTGATGTTCCTTTAGAATATTTAGTAGTTCAATTTTTTTTTTAATATTATTTAGTGTTGTCATAAGTGTTGATTTTTTATCGATGTTAATTTTATACCTATCTACGGTTTGAGTGTCATTGAATTCTTTAACCGTTTTTATAATAGCCTCAGTCTTACCGAATACTTCCGTCAATCTATTTTTCATTTCCAATGTGTCTTGAATAGAAGAATCAAACTCAAAGTCCGAGATAACATGCCTGAACAAGGCATTTATCTGTTTCTCAATCTCATGTTTTCGTTCAAGACTCATTTTTATTTATAATTTTGTTTTATATTTTCTAAATATTATATATTTTCATATTTTTCATGCCTTCATCAACATTTTAACTGTGTCGTGGCACGTGTACCCCTTTAAAACAAAGTCCGTGTGCACGTAATCATTTATATCAGGTTTAGCGTATCCCGTGATTGAAATGCATGGGAACTGAAACGGTTCGCGCGACACCTGCATTTCAAGCGCGGCAACATGTTCCTCATATATGTGCGCATTTCCTAAAACGTATGTCAGTTCATGCGCAACCAGCCCGCAGTGGTGCGCCAGTAAATGCGTCAACAACGAGTACGACGCAATGTTGAATGGCACGCCGAGTCCGACGTCTCCGCTTCGCTGGTATAACGCGCACGATAGCTTAGTTCCGTCGGTAACATTGAATTGCACCAGCACGTGACACGGCGGAAGCGCCATTTCTTTCAACTGTTGCGGATTCCACGCGCTCATCACGATGCGCCGAGACGAGCGTTGGGCTGGGTCTTTCAATGCGGCAATCACGTTTGCAAGTTGGTCGACCCCTTGTCCGGTGTAGTCCGTTTCGCAGTCCACGTACGGCGCATTGAAGTGTCGCCATTGATGGCCGTACACGGGCCCCAAATCGTCTTCCTTCAAATACGGCAGTCCGGCGGCGTCTAAAAAGTCTCGCGTGGAATTGGCATCCCATATGTGAACTCCCTGCTCCTTTAAAACCCGATTATCGGTGCATCCTTTGATAAACCACAGCAGCTCTTTCAAGCAGGTTACCCAAGCCACGCGTTTTGTAGTGAGTAATGGCAGCGTGTCATTTGCCAAAGAAAAATGCATGGCGGCTCCAAATACGGACCACGTGGGTCCGTTTCGACTTTGTTCCAGCGACCCCTTTTCAAGAATGTCCCAAACCAAATTACAGTACTGACGCTCATCATGCGGTTCGGCCAAGTGGCTTGGTTCTGTTCGGCTGGGACGTTTCATTCGCTTGTTCAAGTCCGCGACAGTTTGAAGCATTCTTATTTATTTGTTGATTTGGTTTATGTTTTATTATGTTTTTATGTTTTTATATTTTATGTTTTCCGCATTCTCGCAGCATCAAAAAACGGGTTTCTTTCAACAGGTTGGCAACCCGCTTTTTATTTTGAATCCATTTTTTCACATGCCTTTGAAAAATGCGCAGCCATACCGTTTTCAAGATGCACACGCATTCGTCACCGTATGGCAAGGTAAAGAGTTCAGCGATTTCCAACGTTCGTACGCCTCGAGTATCCATCAGCGTGCGATAATTTCGAATGAGTGGATGTCCGTAATTACGCATGGCGGTTGCCACATCCGGAGCCAGGGTTGACCCGTTTTGGGTTTGTTTCCAGTATGCAGTATCTTCTAAACGCCACACGCTTCTATACATGGGAATCCGCAGCATAAAAAGAAACGGGTAACTAAAGGGGTCAAACGGTTCTTCAAGGGGTACCGTATAAAAACATAAAAAATGTCCGCTTATTCCGGGCGAACTGGTTTCCGTTTGGCCGTGAATGCATGGATTGTGCAATTCACATGTTACTAATTTGAAACGCGCGGTCGCTGCCATTTTTAAAATTTTATTCCAAAGTATTAAAGTATAAAGTATAAAGTATAAATGTATTACTTTTATAATTTAGATTTTTAGATTTAATTGTTTAATTGTAATGTTTAATTGTTTTACCAAGTAAATCATAGTGGCATGGGGTATCAGGTTCGCGTTTCTCTTTATTCATTTATGCAAAGTTTAGAAACGCGCCGTCATAACACAGTCTAAATGTGAGATGTGAGACTGTAACCAATATGATAGTTATTTGAAAAGTACCCAGAACTTAGCTAAGTCCGGGTGCTCCCCCACCTCATCCTCCCGACATGACTACTTTACGGCTTCGGCTTTTACTGCGTTGAAGTTGGCGACGCCGACGTTGAGAACTGCGTCCCTTCTTATATTTTTGTGTACGCTTGGTTTTTATGTTTTTAAAATGCTTCATTTTATAAATTATGCAACGATAAAAAAATATTGTAATATATTATACATATTACATAGTATATTCAATGTCTATTCATTTTAAAGAGGATGAAATTCCAAGTATAACATATGATAGTGACAATCAGTATGTATTGCGACGAAAGGTCGGGTCTTACGAAAGAAAAACAAGTAAAGCCCATGATAGTCTATTCTCCAGGCTAAGAAGTAGTATTCGACAAATGGGCAATCCAGCAATGTTTTTGTATGGAACACCGTCTCCAGCGGTGCTAATGCTTTTAGCGCGGTTGTACAACCATAATGTTATACGAGCTCGTCTTCAAACAGGACAACTCTCAAGTCAAGACGCCGTACCCGTTGATTATTCAACTATACTGAACTATAGTATGATGACGGGTGTTGCTGAAGTAAACGGTACCCTTTACATTACAATATCGGAAGACCCAAGAGAAGATAAAGGGTATGTTGATAAAATAAAAATTTTGGTTACGCTATTACATTATGCAAACTGCCAAGTTGATTATGACCAGGATGAATTAAAGGTTACGGCTGAAGACGTGTATCATAAACTTGGAGTAACGCGTGACCAACTATTTCCAAGTCATATATCGATGCCATATGGGATTCCAATCACTAAAACTCAATTTGATTCATTTGGAATAAATGAATTTACAGTTGGTAATACTGACAATTTGTTTAATTCATTACAACGTGGTAAACTACGTGTAGTATTGATTCACAGTTTCGACTACTTACTGACTCGACGCGCTGGTGATAGGGGACAATCTCACCAAAAATCACCAAATGCTGGAGTTACTTCCATGTATCCGCCATTTAAACGGCTTTGGAGCTCAAAAGGAAGTGGGATTTACTCATGCAATAATGGAAGCACTTGTTCCGAATCAAAAATGTTTTCATATTTGCATGCAAAGAAAATGTTTAATAGGATTAAAGGATATGCAGCGTATTGGCTTGGCAAGTCGTTACCACCGAATCACATTATTGCTGGATACAACTATTTAGTTGAATCAAATAAAGGGTTCGATTCATCAGAACGAACGCATTTGAACGAATTGAAAAACGCTGCGAAAAGTGTAATGGACCCGTCACTTTTTGAAATACTACATAATAATTCTAGTAAAGATGTATTCGACTATTTTGTTCAGCCATTTGCATTACCATGTCCGGGATGTTTTTCAAATTATACCAATTATACAACAAATACATTCGAGGAAATCGACAACAGCAACTGTTTTCACGTGAAACAAATTGGACAAACTATACGACGACGACGAGGAAAACATGGTATGCAACAATCAGTCGAACCTCTCACAACAGATGAGTTTAAAGGGAATGGTGCTTCGGCTGTTTCGTCAAAAACTCGAAAACAAGGAGGTCGGCATAAGAGTTATCGTAGTCGTCGTAGTCGTTGTGGTCGTCGTAGTCGTCGTAATCGTAACACTCGCCGTCGTAGGTTATAGTTTATAGTTTGGATAATTCAGATTCAGAGTAAAAAAACAAAAAAAAAACAATGATTGAAGCATTCATTAAAGCAACGCATTAAAGCAACGCAAACAATTTATAAACAATTTATAATAATATTTATAGTATTTAAAACCCTCGTATAAATATTATAAACCATGAATGAAAAAGAAAGTCATGACATTTATGAAGGTTCACGAATAATGAAAGTGGTTCATTCAAAAGGTGATAATCCTGCATCTGCTTGCGTGTATGTATTTTGCGGCAGCCGGTATCCAACCGAAAAGGTACCTACCACTGATGACGCGTCTTACTTTGACTTCATAAAGAAAACAGGCCTTTTTTTGCCGGCGGAATTGGTAACTCTTGAAAAATTGGAGTCGAAACGCAGTCAAATTGTTTTAGTAAATGACAGAATAAATATGGACGACACAGTTGTCCAATTAAAACTCAAAATTCTCAAACATGTGCGTCGTTCAGAGTCGTCAGAGGCATCGGACACAGCTTATCCACTTACCACACGCACCATGTATGTGTATTCGAAATTTACACAAGACCTTACATTACAGCGCGTATTCAATGAACTGAGCTGCGGAAATAAAACTGCAATCACGGGTCCTACCCTACTCAACTACCTTTCAAACATACACGGGGCTGAACTGGTGGGTATGAATCGCGTAGGTAGCAACCACACTTTTTCATACAATGACCTCAAAAAGCTGGAAGTGCATGGCAAAAACTTATATTTAAACGGGGAAACCACGTGCACGGTATCGGTACCATTGGGACATGCATATCATCCAAACGGAAACAAATCATTCGCGTATTTATTCTCGGCGGACCCATTTGTAAATTGTCCATTTTTACCAATTTCTGATGCGGACACAAGGCTTCAAAATGACTCGCAGCGAATGCTTATGGAGTACGGACTGCCATTGCACAATACGATATACGCATGTTCGTATTCGGATGTGGAAGCGTTTCGAACTTCGGACAATAACAATATAGCAAAAATAAAACAAGGGTACTTTCCATTCTTGAAAGAGTTTGAACGTGATACGACGCATCTCAACAACGAACAACTACTAAAAGAAGCGCTTTTACAAGAACATTCAAGAGAAACACAACAGGTAACCGACTCGACCGTAATGAAAAATGTGAATTTTTTTTATGACGTGTATGACCGCAGAGTAAAAACGATTTCGAATTTGGACGGGGCGTCTTCCAGTTTCAGCTACTTGTCCAGCGGACTTTCAAAGTTGAACGTTGCGTTCACTCCTATCATTTTAGACCGTGCTTTACCGGTGGATGCGATTTTCAAAACACTGTGTAGTAGTGAAGCCATTCCGTTTATTAAAATCAGGTACTCTGGAAAGGCGGGAGACAGCGTGTTCAAGTTGCACGCGCCGGATGTTAATAAATACGGAAATCGAGTACCTAAAATTTCACTGGGGGATTTCAACCGCATTGATAGGTTGTGCAAGTCAAGGCAGCGGATTGACTGCATCAGCCTGTACTTTCAAGAAGCTGCGACTGCGGCTCATAAAACCGTTCGCTACGTTGTGGTTGAGATTGACAGCACGGCTAAAATCGACATTCAAGTTGAAACGTTTGAGCGCGAGTTATGCTCTACACGTGATATGGACCACGTTATTTCAGCAATGTTGAACCCGATTTTAAGGCAAGTGAATATTTTGTTAGAGCAAAGTGGTATTCACGTTCCCGAATTTGAAACGGTGTATGATACTGATCACGTGAAAATAGTTAACCTGCAGTACGGTTTGAACGTCAACCATTCAAAGCGCTTAGACTTGAACCAGTTGATACCCAAGTGTGGAAATGGTATATTTGAAGCAAGTAAAACTGCGGGCGTGTACGAATTTAAACGACCCGCTGGATTAAAGATTATGGTTCAAGGCGGAAACCTTGGCAAAAATGGAAACCCGTATACGCATATTGGTGTGTCGGGCATAACGTGCATCCACTTGTTGAGCACGGTTTTTGTGTATATTGATGCCGTAATGCGAATTTTTCATGACGACCTTACCACCTTTCCAAAAGAACAAATTCAAGAAATGTGTTTTACGAAAGCGTCCGTTGTAGAACCTGCTCCTGCTGCTGCTCCTGCTGCTGCTCCAAGCGACAGCGAGAGCGAAGATGAAGGCGGTTTGGATTTTGGTAACGGCTCAGATGCCAGTGAAAATGACGAATGGAATGGTGGTAGTGGAAACGGCGGTAGTGGCCATGGCAGCAGTGCTAGAAAAAGTCGGGCTGTAACCGGTAAAAAAACGCTTCTTTCGCTACTGAAAGAAGCAGACAGTGATTTGTTTGACGCTTTGCCAAAAGAAGGAACTGCACCTTATGCGACATGTTGTACGCTGCGGTCAACTAACAATAAAACCAAAAATCAACCCGTTGCGTTGACGGATGCTGAGATGGAGGAGTATGAGCGGACGTCAGGAATTCCCGTCAATCCAAAATGGAGTAAAGAAAGCAAAAGCTTTTGGAGATACAGTGAAGCGGCAGAGGGTAGTAAAAATGCAATTCCGACGGTTTACGCAATTTGGTTTGGAAGCACGCGGTCAAACATGCGTTGGTACATTTGCCCGAGGTTTTGGAACAAAATCACCGGTAAAGCGGTGGTGGATAGAGATGCTAAATCACCCAGGTCAGGTGACATTGAAGAGTTTTCAGTTCCTAACATGAGTTATACTCCCCTGTTTCCTGGATTGGTTACACAGGGGGACGGTCGTAAAATGCCATGTTGTTTTAGCCAAACCCTGAACTCTCTTCGTGTAAGCGTTGATGATTTGAAAAAAATAAAAACACAAACCAATGAAGCAAAAGAAAAGTATGATATTGATGCTAAAAAGAAAACGGCCAAAGATAAACGGGACGCAAAATTTACCTTTCCAAAGTACGGAATAGGCGTCATTCCAAAATGGCAGGAAGACATTCTTGAAACTGGGGTTATCCCGCCCCTGGATGAGTTGAATGAAAAAATACGGAAAGAAGAAGTAGACAACCAAAAGAAAGTCGACGACGACTCCAATCGCGGAACCGGAAAAGATAATTTTGGAGACAATATTTTGAAAGCCGACAGTAAACTGGGTCCAGCCCAATTGGGACATTTGCCAGTGGCACTGCAGCGTTTTTTCAACACCACCGACAAATGCGAACCGCGAAGTGGATGTTTGCTTCGGTACGGTGTTGAATCAAACAGCCTGTCGCAATCCTTTTTAGCAGCAATCGCGTGCATTTATAGCTCGTCAAACACGCCTACCGTTGCAAAAATGCGCGCTCTTATTGCGGACTCCGTTTCGCTGGATGCGTTTGTTTCGTACAACAACGGAACCCTGGTTACGCAGTTTGTTTCCGACGACCACGACGACGATGTCGTAAATGACGATGCCCGCATAAACGATTGGTTAAGCGCTAATAGTTCAATCTATGCTCAGTCGAGCGCAGTGTACGCCAAGTTGATGCAAGACCCAAACACCGACCCAAAAGAAGCCGCCGATAAAAGAGCGCTATTGTATCGCATTTGTATGGCGCTGTCGAGGTTTAAAGGGATACTTAGCCAGGGTCAGGGTCTGGACCATACGCTCTTATGGGATGTCGTGACATCGCCTAATCCAAGATTGTTTAAGAACGGCATCAACCTTATGATTCTTGAAATTCCAAATAATGACGACACGCACAGTGTGAACGTGCTGTGCCCTCCGAACCGACACGCTGAACAAATTTTTGACCATCGAAAGTCGGCTGCGTTCCTTGTAAAACGCACAGTTGATGGCGCGCCCTTTTACGAACCGCTCTGTTTGTTTGGAAAACGGCCGGTCGGAAATGGAGACAAAACGGTTCAGTTTTTGTTCAACTTGCATAGCAACATTCAGCTTACTCCGTACCCCGCCATGTTTGAAAACGTGAAACGAATCATTGCGTACATTCGAAACCTTCAAACGGAGTACTGTCCGCCTGTTATTTCCAACTTGCATTTCATTTCGCCGGGACTCGGAAACAAATTTAAACGGAACCTTCACGCCAAACGGGTTGAGCAGCTGCTTCTTCAAAACGGGTTTACAATTCATTCGCAGGTTTTAAACTATGACAACCGGGTGATTGGACTTGTGGCGTCTTATAAAGACAAACCTCGCGGGTACGTTCCAACCGAGTCATCTGAACTTGTTTTGAATGAAGCAACCACGCCAAAGTATGAAATTCAATACACGGACGATACCGCAATTCCGTGGATGTCATATGCAACGACTGTATCATTTTTGAAATTTGTACATCGCATGACAGGTATACCGTGCCAACCGGTTTCTAATGTTACGGACGACTCCAACGACGAACCCGATGCGACACTCATTATTGGGGTGCTAACAGAAACCAACCAGTTTGTGCGCACGGCTGCTCCGGAGAGACCGCCACGGTCTCCAACCGGAGAATTTCTATCCGATGCACCCACTGCGCTTGCCAATGCGATTGGCGTAAAAGACCATTTTACGATAGACAAAGCCGTACTTTTGGACAGGGGGTATGTTACTTCTGGGCGGGCTGATTTTATACGAAGGATTGAACTGGAAACCAATTTTTATAACGCGTTTCGAATTACTGCGCGTCACTTGTTGACGCAAAACATGAACATGAACGCAACTTCTGCTGCTGGTGATGGCGATAACTTGAACATCGGTAAACAAATTTATGACATTGCATTTAACGTTGCCGTTTCGTCGCCTAAACCGGCATATGATGACAAGTTGAAATCAATGAAAGCGCTTTTGAAGAAGCTTATGCAGAACAGCGTTTCATTTGACGACTACGATACGAACGCGCTTTCCAAAATTGAAGCGTGCTTTGCCCCAGGGTCATGCGACGGCGTGAATGCGCGCGCGTACTGTGCGCGAGACGACGAGGTGAGCACTCCAGCTGGAATCAAGTGCAAGCTGCGCATTCCGTCGCATCGGCTGATGGGGCCGGGCTCTCGCAGTGAACCCAAAATGGAATCGCTGTTTTATTCGCGACTGGCAGACGAGCTCATTCGTTACGCTCGAATGCGCGACTTCATGTTTACCGAACGTCCGAATGACTACTATTTGACGTCCCGCATTCCTAAAGTGGTTTGCGAAAATGAACTGATTTTGACACAGTCTATGATTGACGGGACGGGAGCTGCAGGAAATGCAGGAAATGACGGGTTCTTTAAGAATGAAGCGAACCAACCGGATGCAGACAAAGCGAAAAATCTGGGGATTAGCGTGAACACGTCTGCGTTTAATCTGAAACGAAAAAAAGTGACGGAACAGCAAAAATACACACGAGCCAATGAAGAACAATTCAGTACCGTATTACAAAAACGAAAAGAAGTTGTCAAAATGGCACCACCTTCGTCAATGATGGCATGTTTGTCCGCTGGACACGGGACGTACACCATGACCGTGTTTCAAGGCATTTTTCCAGGGGACGTGCAAGATGAACGAATAGTGAAAAATGGAGACATTACGTTTGCTCTTTTTGTAAACATTTTGCATCTTCAAAAAAAACTGGAACCGAGAGAAGATGTGGCTGCTGTAAAACAAAAGTTGGTTGAGGCTTATAACGATGTGATGGGAGGTGACAAACGGCATCTTTCCGTATCAAAAATATGTAACTTGTGGACAAAATGTGGCATTCAAATGAATCGGTTGGCCAAGGAAATAATGGACGGGAAGTTAACAATTCAAACCGCGATACAAAGTCCGGTTTACACGATGACTCCATTTGATATGTGGCTGCTATCCATGGCATATGAAGTTCAAATAATACTGTTTTCAGGTTCCAATATAGAAGAACCTATACCGGTAAGTAGCCGTTTTTATTGTAATGGAAATGGATGTAAGGGTCGTGTATTGTTCGCGGATGCAGATACAGACCCTAACTCCGAGTATTTTGTTGTGGTTACACAAACCCCTATGAACCAGTTTCCCGTGTATGGACTTGTTCAAGGCGAGGCTACTACGTCTTTTTCAATTCATGCAAAAGACATAAACTTTGACGTTTCATCGGTTTATCGTACAAACGAGCTTATTGCAGATTTCATTGAAAACATAAGCGTAGCGCCAGCAGCAACAGCAATAGCAGCAGCAGCAGCAACAGCAACAGCAACAACACCGAAAATGCAAAAACAAATCAGTGTAACGGACTCGTTACCGTTGATTCAAATGAAACAAAAAGGACAACAACTTTCTGCAGTGTCTGAAGAAGAATCGGAAGAAGAATCGGAAGAAGAATCGGAAGAAGAAGAAGAAGTTCATGATCCAAACATAAAAGCGCTACTTGAAAAAAGTCGCGCCAATTTAGACAGCGCACTTACTCGTTTATCCAACAGTTCAGCAGCTACATCCGATGTTCGACAAAAGTCATACTCCGATAAAGAAAAAGTGGACAAGATGAAACTGTAGCATATTTTAATAATTTTAATAAATGAAAGGATATAATAAAATATTTTAATAAAATATGCTATATACTATGCCATTTCCAATAAAAAAACCACCCCACCCTAAAAAAACGTTGCGACGTTTGCGACGTTTGCAAAAAAAAAGATATGATATCAATCACGGTGAACTGGATAGTTTAACCCCAAATTCTCCATATGATGAATCATCATTATCATCTATAAATTATTTTCCACCACATAATAGGTCTAGTCCGGTTAACCCATATATGGGTCAGAACACACGACGAAATTCACAAGTTAGTTCACAATCAACTACATCACCCATAAATCATACAACTGGTATTCCAGTAGTAGACTTAGCTAGTTTACGCAGTCTTCCTTCAAGTCCAAGAGGAGGAAGAACTCGTAAACGGGTGAGACATAGTCGTGGACGTGGAGGAACCCGACGCGGTCGAGGTTACAGAAGACCCCGCGAACTAATGCGACGTGTAACACGGGGTCAAAATCGTAGTCAAAGAAGCTCTTCTAACTCCGCTAACTCCGCGATTGATAACTCCGATAGTGAACGTTCAAATGCATCCACCCCCGACATTCCGTACACGTACACTATGTAATAATCCGAGGGACAACATTCATGGTTTGCAGCTCCTGAAACAGCAGTTTGCATGCATACGGAATTTGTACCAGCGCAAAGTCGGTTCGGTTTTCACAAGTCCGGCACACGTGCACTCCTGCAGCATCGTTGAACACCGCAATCATGCCGCATTCGCGACACACGTGCACCTCGTATTTGTCGGAGCAGTCATACAGTCGCCCACGCGTGAACCGCGATGCGCCGTGTGCCACCGTGCAGTCACGTTCCATTTCGCCAAATCGAAACCCGCCGTCACGTGACCGTCCTTCCGCCGGCTGACGCGTCAAGTTCACCATAGGCCCAATCGACCGGCTGTGTTGTTTGTCGGCAACCATGTGTTTGAGACGCTGGTAAAACACAGGTCCCATGAAAATGTCACTGTCCAGCTGTTCTCCCGTGAGTCCGTTGTACATGACTTCATTGCCGTGTTTTTCAAATCCTAGCTTGAGCAGACGTTCGCTGATGTCGTTAATTTCAAAGTCGCCAAACGCGGTACCGTCTCCAAACAACCCAAGTTGAACCAACACTTTGCCCAGCAGCGTTTCTTTGAGCTGGCCAATCGTCATGCGCGATGGAATGGCATGTGGATTGATAATGATGTCCGGACGGATGCCGTCTTTAGTATACGGCATGTCGCATTCAGGGATAATGTTTCCGCACGTGCCTTTTTGTCCGTGGCGAGATGAAAATTTGTCACCAATCACTGGTTTGCGTAACGCGCGCGTGCGTACTTTCGCAAAGCAATACCCCTCTCCATTTCTGTCCATGTACGTTTTATCCACGTACGTCTCTTCATTGGTTCGATAAATCCGGCTGGCGTCTTCAAATTTAATTACTTTCGTAGGGTCGTTCCGGTTTTCCTTGATAGGCACTACCTTGGCAATCAAAATGTCGCGATTTTCAACCAGCGTGTTTTCGGGAATGATGCCGCGCGCATTCACTTTTTCGTAGTTTCCAAACTTCATGCCCTTGGTTCGTTTGGGGTCCGGTCGGCATCGAATCTCTTCGTCCCCGTTGATTTTCTTGTCCTCGTCTTTCTCCGTGTGATAAATGGTCGCCATGAACATGCCGCGGTCAATTGACCCCTTGTTCACCAGAACACTGTCTTCCTGGTTGTAGCCGGTGTACGTCATAATCGCCACAATAATCGTGCCACCCGACGGAATTTCATCCAGCTTTATCATGCCCATCACACGGGTGTCTACCAGCGGGCGTGAAGGGTACGACAGCACGTACGCGGTTTTGTCGAGACGGGCGTGGTAATTTGTAACATACACGCCCATAGCTTGTTTTCCCATAGCGCACTGGTACGTGTTTCTTGGAGCTTGGTTGTGGTCGGGGAACGGGATACATGACGCTAACACGCCGAATATCGTACTGGGATGGATTTCGCAGTGCGTGTACTTCATCAAGTGATTGTTCATGTTTTCTTTCAAGTGCGCGTGGTTCATGGCAACCATGCTGAAGTTTTGTTCATCAGGGTCAATGTACTCAATAATCGAGTGTTCCGTTCGCAGATTGGTCATAAAATCGTCCCACCGAAGCGCACCGGATTTGATACCGGCAATCACATCTCGAGTAATGTATGGCGCATTGTTTTTTACACGCAAAACCGGTCGCGTCAATCGTCCTCCGTCGTTGCAAATTCGGATTTCTTGCTGTCGGTAATCAAACACGACCGAGCAGTACACGCTTATAAGTCCCGATAGCTTCTTGGCTTTGAAATCATGAAACATGCGTACCGGGTCATCTGTGACGCCAATCCAAGCACCATTGATAAATACTTTTACGCGCCCAAACACGTCGCTCGGCTTCGCGCATGCGTCCAGTGACTGCATGTACGGTTCAGCCTGTGCATACAGTGTTTCTGAATTTGTGGAAATGGTTATGTGTGTCATGTAACTGATGTTTTTAACAATACCGACGCTACCGCCTTCCGGTGTTTCAGCCGGACAAAAGTATCCCCACGTGGACGGGTGCAGTTTTCGAGGCGCGACGAGTTTTCCGCTTTTATCCACTGGTGTACTGACTCGACGCAAGTGACTCAAACTGGAAACGTACGTTAATCGGTTCAACACTTGCGCGACACCAACTTTCGTGCTGGGTGTCATGCTTTTAATCCCGAAATCGCCTGTGGAAAGTGCGCGTTTGAGCCCATTTTCAATGGTCGTGGACTTAACAATTTTGGGAATGTTGGTTCGCGTGATGATTTGCATGTGGTTTTCAGTGGAACGCCATGACCCTGTATTAATTTCGCGAATGACCTGTTTTGTCAAGTCCTTTACCACTTTGTGAAAGTAGTTCCGAAATAAGTTGTTCAATAAAACTCCGGTCGTGTCGATGCGCTTGTTCAAGTACGAATCACGGTCGTCTTGTGACATTTGTCCCAGACTCACTTTCAATAGTTTCAAAACCGCGTACGCCAGAAAGTATACTTTTTGTTTTTCTGTTCGACAGTGTGGAAACATGTCAGTTGATAGTATGTCAGATATAAATTCCATACGACGTTTTGTTGATGAAGAAATCGTGGTTGTACAAGTGGTGGTGGTGGTAGCGGTAGCTTGAGAACCAACTTGGTCTGCTGCGCCCAATACCACGGTATTTGCGGAACCCGAGTCCGTATTCGAACTTCCTGCAATCATGCGCAAGGCATCTTCTCGAGTCAAAACCGTATTTGCATCAATAATCGACGCGGTTAACGCGTTCAAGAGCTCTTTTGTATTCTCGGTTTCGGCATCAGTATTGTTGGAATTCAAGCTGTCGCATGTGGTCATTAGTATCAGTTCGCAAATTGATTTGTCTGAAAGTACACCAAGCGCTCGAAATAGCACAAACAGCGGAATTGGCGTTTTAATTCGCGGAACTTGCACGTAAATCGGTGTTCCCGACCCATTTGTTTTAGCGGCAATCATGATGTTTACCTGTTTTGGAGAAATTTGTTTATGGTCGGGTACCGACTTGGTTTCGGCAACCCAGTTCCATTTGGTGTTCCCTTTTGACACATTGAAACAATACACCTTATTTTCGGCGGCACGTTCTTGACCCAGTACCGTTTTTTCGCTGCCATTGATAATAAAGTAACCTCCCGCATCGTGCGAGCACTCGCCCGTAACGTTGGTGTTCAAGTGCGGGTACTGCGAAAGCACGCAAATGCTGGACTTTAGCATAATTGGAAGCTTTCCAATGTGAATACCTGGAAATGAAGTGTGCATGGTATGAAGATTGTTCAGATTTTCACCGGTACGAATAATGTACTGCACGCGCATGTCAACCGTCATAGTGGACGCGTACGTAAAGTTTCGGAGCCGGGCTTTTTGTGGAAACATGATTTGAGTTGAACCATTGTTTTCGTGGATTTGAGGACGGTGCACGCTGAAGTTTCCAAATGATATTTTTACCGTGAGCGCGTGTTTTTTGGAAACGCGGTCATAGTCTTGTTCGGATGAAATGGAAACGGGGTTGAACATTTCAATGGTTGCTGGAATAAACTCGGTGACAAACTTGTTGTACGACTCTAGTTGGTGCCTCACCAGCCGTTCCAAATGCTTGTCTTGAAAGTAGGATGAAATAATGCTCCATGGGGTTTCAACATACCTGTCCGTTTGAAGTGATTCTCGTCTATCGTTTTCATTTGAATTTTCATATATTGTTTTATCGGTCATATCAGCCAGGCGTCTCTGTTCGTTTTCCATGGAGGGTTACTTCAATCTACAAGGTAGTTACCATGTACTCGTCAATTTGTTTTTATATTTATTTTTATATGTTAATACATAAAATACATAAATATACCACAACACAATTAACTAACTAATTAAGTAAAAGTAACAATGAAAACAATGAAAACAATACGAATTGACGGAACATTGTACGATATAAGCAACTTCAAACATCCAGGTGGGTCAGTTATTGAATACGCGGGACAGGATGATGAACATGACGATGCAGGCGACGCATTCAGAGAGTTTCATGCGCGTTCCACCAAGGCCAAGTCAGTACTTGCGTCGTTACCCAAAGTGAACGCTACCGCTCCTTCCGACTCATCGGAATCCTCCGCTTCAGAGTCTGCACCGTCTGCACCGTCTGCACCGCCGTCTGAACCGTCGATGTCGAACGATTTTCGCGAAATGCGCAAGCAGCTTGAAACCATGGGATGCTTTGAACCCGATTACATCCACGTGTACTTTCGGCTTCTAGAATTAGCATTCTTTTTTGGACTGGGCGTGTTTTTGGTCCCGTACAACATGTACGCGTCCATGCTCGCATTCATCGTGTTCAAGACGCGATGCGGATGGGTTCAACACGAAGGCGGGCATCTCAGTTTGACGGGAGTAAAATCAATTGACAGGGGGATTCAGGTCGTAACTATGGGGTTCGGTGGTGGAGCCAGTAGTACGCTGTGGAATTCTATGCACCATAAACACCACGCTGCACCTCAACGAGTTAATTATGACATTGACTTAGACACTACGCCTTTCGTAGCATTTTTCAAAGGCGCGTTTGAAAATAGTAGTCGCATTACCATTTCATCTTCTTGGTTGAGTGACAAAATAGCTCGCATTTGGATGCGGTTGCAAGCTTGGCTTTTTTTACCCGTAACAAACGGCATTCTAGTTCATTTTTTCTGGACATACTACTTGCACCCGCAACGCGCGCTTCGTGCGGCAAAAAAAGAAAAAAATGGACTTGCTATTTTAGAACTGGTTTCAATTGCCGCGTCTCATGTTGTCATTCCTTCTATTTTTTACACTCGAGCTTCTGCTAATGCTGACATGAGCGCCCTTTACTGTTATTTTTTACTCATGGTGTGTAACGCGTTCAACTTCATGTACTTGTTCGGGCATTTTTCACTTTCCCACACGTTCACTGACGTGGTTCCGGAAAAGGAGTCGCTGAAATGGTTTGAATACGCCATTCAACACAGCGTCAACATTAGCACGCAGTCGCCGCTGGTGACGTGGGTCATGGGCTACCTAAATTTTCAAATTGAGCATCACTTGTTCCCGTCCATGCCCCAGTACAAGAATGCAATTGCCGCGCCTTATGTGAAAGAGTTTTGCAAACGGTGGCCCAAAATGCAGTATACCGAAGTCGATTATTGGACAGCATGGAAAAAAATGTTTAAAAACTTAAATGACGCGGGTACGCACTACTACCGTAATGGTTTCAAATCTGACGACTTCCAGGATGCAGATTCAGTTCCAGAAGTGGTTGAGTCGACCGAGTTGACCGAACCAAGCGAAACAACAGAACAAAGCGAAACAACCGAATTAACCAATTTAAAATCTGACTCGGAAAACGAATACGAGTCAGAGTTTGATAAACTAAAACTGGAATAGAACACGAATTAAAACATGGAGTGACCAATGACTTCATTAGCTGCCATGGGCTCAAACCCATTCATTGCTCCTCCATACGGTGAAGCGCCGGCACCTGGGGCAGGTGGCTGTTGTTGCGCCGGAGGTCGAAACTCGTTCTGCATGCTCTTGTTGCTTGTAAGTTGCGCGGGAGGAGGCGCATTCACCATCATTCCGCCACTGCTTTGGGCGTACATGTTTGAAAGCGGTTGCGTAACACGCACTTGCTGCGATTTTTGAGCGTACCCTTCACGAGCCGAGCCCTCGCCCGACCAAAGGTCTTCCACTCTGTCCACCAGTATTTGCACCTTTTCACCCAGTTTGGTCTTAATCGATAAAACAACCATTAAAATACCCAGCGCAATGGTCACCATATTCAGTTCGCCGTACTTGTATCCGCTGTATGTGGGAATGTACGTTATCATGCGGTGAATGAAATAGATGGACACAAACATGAACAAGAGCTGGCCCACAATTTCGGCTAAAATCATCAAACTGCCTTTTTGGTCGTCCGGGTCGGGCGAGTAGTTTCGAATGATGGACAGAACAATTGCAATTGGAACCAGCGCTAAAACAATGTACTGCGTTATGTTCAACAGCAGTCCTTGTTGCGCGTCATCCATTTTAAACACATAGTCAATAAAGCCCGACCTGCGAACTCCGTCGCGTACCGATTCTTCTAAAGATTCCATGAATTGGTTGGTTGTGGTTGGTTTTGGTTTTTGAATGAATGATATAAGTTTTTATTTATTTATTAAAGTGAGGAAAGATAAAATTAAATAAATAAAAAAATAAAACCAGATAAAAAACTGATTAAAGGTGAAATGATTAATGTTAATCCGTCATAAAGAGTCGGTTCATATTTGTAACCTCCAATTTTTGATTTACGGGAACAGCGGAGAATAGTTTTTTAATTAATGCGTCGTCTCGGAAACGTACCGTGTAGTCTTGTTGCAGCCCGTTTCGGCCCACGCGTCCCAACGCTTGCACCGTTTTTTCTTGCGTGATGTCGCTTAAGTCCTTTCCAATGTACCCGTGACAAAACTGGTAGTTTGTTCCGTAAATGTAGTCCGATGACGCGATAATGAGGTACAGTTTCTGGTTTTGAGCAAGGGTTTTGATGATGTCGTTGTACCGCGTTCCACTGTCGCTTATGGTTACTCCGTTTACGCCCGTTACATCATGCGGATTTGTAATTACTCCGATACCCATGAGTAGCAAGAGCTTCCAGCTGTTTTCAATTGGCAACAACATGATTTGTTCCACCGTGTCAGGGTCCACATCCGATGAAAATCGGTTACTCTCGCGGTCGCTTTTATCGCTTTTATCGCTTTTATCGCTTTTATCACTTTTATCGCTTTTATCGCGTTTGCCGCGCTTGCGCCAGTACTCGTAATGCTCTTCCGTGTTCGGAATGAAAATCTCGTTCAGCGTAACCGTTTTCACTTGTTCTCGAAGCTCGCTTATTTTACCCTGCAGCGAAAACAGCTCATCGTACCGCTTCATCACTTTGGCCGATTTTTCATTAATGCAGAGTTTGGAGTCGAGCTCTTTTTTACTTACGGACCGTCCATTCGCGCCGTCAGCCGCTGCTCCCCCGGACCCTTCGCGTTTGGCGCGTTCATCTTCTAATTGTCGTTCCAAGTCCGAAATCTTATCACTCAACACCGCATTGAACTTAATGTCGTTCATAATGTCGTCAAACACTTCGTCCGGAATTTCGGTGTGCTGCAGCGCAAACGCCGCAATTTTTTTCACTTCGCTCGTCAAATAAATGGTGGGTCCGTCCGTCAGCGTGTGTGCATCGCCCGTAGTAAAATAAATTGTGGACTCGTAAAACGGTACTCGCGATGCTGTAAGCGGGCCAATGATGCCGGTCCAAGCTTCCGGTCGAATGTTTGCCACCAATTTCAAGTAGTATTCCTTGATGCTGGTCATTGTAATATCGGTCAACTTCTCCGAAAAGTAACGCGTTAAAGCGTACCGCTGTGACGTGAGAACAGTGGTTTGTTGTACTTGTTGCATCGTTATGGCTTTGTCCACTGCGCAAATGAACCGAACCACTTCCCTCAGGTCGAAGTACCGCATAATCGTTTTGTATGTTTCGCAATGTTCGGCACTCGCTTTTACTTTGTCATAGTCCCCGAAAAGAAAATGCGGCAACTCAACCGCGCCGGCTTTATTCAATACGGGAATCGACTTTTTACAGTCGTGGCTCACAATGTTATGAACTTGCCCTGAAAACTTGGTTCGAAAATCAGATGTGACACTTGTGATTTCGTTCTCTTTGGGAAGCGTCGCCGATGACAACACAATGTTCGGAATCACGTTTTTAGACCATGTTCGGTGAATGATGGCGTGATACGGATGGGTCTCGTAATCCAGCATGATAGTGGGTTCGTCCCAGTACATGACCAGCTTGTCTGCCGGGTTAAATGCGCACATGTAGTTCATGGCGTACAGGTACGATTTGACATCGCAAATCATGAGTTCCACATTGTCCCCCACGCTGTTGTCAACTTTACGGATGCCGCCCGTTTTCCAGTCGCGGGTGTACTCCTTGGCCGCAAAGTAGTGCAGTCGAATATCGTCAATGTTATTGCACCCGAACGCAAATGCAACTTTTTTTTTCATGGTGATGGCCGCTTTGGCCAGCGCGATTCCAACATGTCGCGCAGCGCAAATGAACACGACCCGGTATTTTTCCGTGATTCCGAGCGGAGACAGCGTTTTCCCGGTTCCGGTGGGTGCAATGTAAAGAACCAGCTTGGGTTCGGGGCGTTTGATAATGGTGAAGAGCTGCTTCTGGTGTTCGTACAGCTGCATGCTGGCGTACTTATGGATGTACTCGTTGCGCTCCACGTAGTCATAAGCGTGACCCACAAAATGAACCACGCTGGAATGCTCAATTGCTTCATTTTCATACCACTGAATAACATGCGACACAAATGAGTCCACATTCGTATTCAAATTTGAAATGTTATTGTTGTACAAAATACACAACGTATAATAGTAATACGTCCACTTGAGCCGGCGGTCAGCAACCCATGCGCCGGCGCCTAAAGTACCATAATACTTTTCCTCCATCATTTTATCAAACACTAAAAGCAGGATATTTTCGTACGTCCCGTCTAACGAACCCTTGTCCATTTTTATATTTTGAATGCGCATGGCGTCGATTTTTTTAATACTTTTTGCATCTCCCATGACGCGCTTCCAAGACTGAAACACGTCTACCACTGCTGCACTCCCTGTATTCGCATTCAAACGCGTGAGGTGGTCGCGCTCTGCTTTACGGTGTTTTTTTACAAGGGTTTCAAGCGCGCTTTGGTAAAACGTGGCGTACAAGTGCTGGTGCATTTCATGGGACGGGGTTATTTTTAGAAATGAAATCAGCGACTGCTGGCTGGTTTGCACAATGTTGACGTCATTGAATCCGTGAATAATCATTTGCATAATGTCCTTTTCGCACTGACTCTCCGGTATTTCGGTATAATCCCACTCACTTTTTGACAGTTTCACTTGATGAACCACGTCTATTCCTAATTCCTCGACCGAGACGACGACTGCAGTGGATGGTAGCTGTAGTCCGTGAATGTCGTTAGAGTTGACGACGCCGCGCGTCTCTCCTCCCACGGGGATACCAAGTTTTGAGTCGTCTGACTCGCGTACTTGTTGTAAAACGGGGGTGTGTACTGGTAAAGGGGCGGCTGACTCTGATTTTGTGTCCTGTTTTGGTTCTGGTAAAGCATGTACTCGTGTGAGCTGGGAAATTCCATCTCGGGAAGCGCGGGGGACTCGAATCCCAAAATTCTGGTCCGAAAGAAGAACGGCGAAAGAATCGCAAACATCATCAGTACCATTACCACTACCGCTATTATTATCGCTATCCATATTATGTGCATGTTTGTCCAAATGACTCATATTGTGTACACTGTATTGTACCGGATTGCATTTAAGTGACTTTTTATTTGTGTTAATTGTTAAAACAGAATAAAGAATAGTCGAATACTTATTATTATTATTATTTATTTCATTATTTGGTTCTGTTTCCTGCGTCCTATTTCTATAATCTCTCGTTTTCATGTCGTCGTTGTCGTCTATTCTCTGGTTCAAGGACTGCTCCTACAAAAACAAGCGCCTGGTCGGCGGAAAGTGCTGCTCCCTCGGTGAACTGTACCATCTCTCAAAACGCATCATGTTTTCGGTCGCCGACGGGTTTGCAGTCACCACTGCCGCATACGACGAGTTCATTCGACACAACCAACTTGAATCTTGTATAAAGTCCGCGCTACAGGAAGCATCCGAGAGTGCAAAAAACAACCAGTTGAAGGATTTGGAGGTCCAGTCTCTCAAAATTCGAGAGATTATAATGAACGGAACGTTTCCAGACGCCCAAAAAAATGAAATTGTAGACGGATATGCCAAGCTGTGCGGCATTTATTCGCGTCCTACTGGCGGACTTGAAGTCGCGGTACGTTCTAGCGCGGTGGCGGAAGACATGCCCAACGCGTCCTTTGCCGGGCAGCAGGACACTTATCTCAACGTTCGAGGAGAAGAAGCCGTTCTAGCATCCGTAAAACGGTGTTTTGCATCGCTGTTCAATGCGCGCGCCATATCCTATCGCAGCACGCATGCCGATATGCTGAAAGACGACGACATTAAAATTGCGGTGGCGGTTCAAAAAATGGTTCGGTCAGACGTGGGTTCTGCCGGCGTGGCGTTTTCAATTGACCCGGAGACGGGGTACAACAAAGCCATCATTATCAACTCTGCATTCGGTCTTGGGGAACTGGTTGTTTCAGGCGGGGTTCGGCCGGATGAATTCATTTTGGACAAGCGCGTTTTGAAAAATATTGAATACGACCCGATTGTCATGAAAAAAAAAGGGGACAAACTATCCAAAATTGTTTATTCTGATTCTAGTGAAAATCATGTAAACCGTACAAACGAATACACCGTCGAAACTCCAACAAGCGAATTCGAGAGAAACAATTATAGTTTAACCAATGACCAAGCAATTGTGTTGGGGCGATATGTGCTTCGACTAGAAACCGCATATTCCAAATTCGAACTAAAATCGGAGTCCGACCCGAAGTTGGGCATTGATGTAGAATGGGCGGTGGATGGAATAGACAATCACATTTACATTATTCAAGCGCGACCGGAAACGGTGCATAGCAGCAGCAGCAGCAGCAGCCGCACGTATAAAATTTCAAAATACATTTTGGATGCATCATCTAGTGTGAAATCACTTGTAACTGGCGTGTCCGTAGGCGAAAAAATTAGTTCGGGCACTGTACGTGTCATAAAAAACATCCAGGACGTCATTGATAACAATGCGGGCGGGTTTTGCGATGGAGACATCCTTGTTACTGACATGACCACTCCGGATTGGGAACCTATTATGAAAAAGTCGGCCGGAATTATCACGAACCGCGGAGGCCGCACGTGCCACGCCGCAATTGTGGCGCGCGAGCTGGGTCTCAACGCCATTGTTGGAACCGGCAACGCAACCCAAGTGCTTGCAACCGGTATGGACGTCACCATGAACTGCGCCGAAGGGGAACAGGGCGTAGTATATTCCGGCCGCATTCCGTTTCACGTAGATACTATCGATATAAATTTGAATAACCGGGACCCCAATGCCGAGAAAGTAAAACTGATGATGAACATTGGAAACCCGGAAAACAGTTTCAACGCATCGGTTCTTCCGAATGCTGGGGTCGGGCTCACGCGCATGGAGTTCATTATCAGCAACTACATTAAAATCCATCCGCTGGCGTTGTGCCATTACCCCAACCTGGAATGCGTGGAAACGCGGAACAAAATTGCGGAAATGATTGGGGACAGGGACAGCGGAAAGTGGTTTTTTATCAAACGGCTTGCGCGTGGACTGGCCAAAATCGCGTCGGCATTTTATCCCAACGACGTGATTGTTCGGTTCAGCGACTTCAAGTCCAACGAGTACAAGAGCTTGATTGGCGGAGACATTTATGAACCCGTGGAAGAAAATCCGATGATTGGATGGCGCGGGGCGTCACGATATTACTCGGCCGATTATGAGAAGGGCTTTGAACTGGAGTGCGAGGCCATCAAGTACGCCAGGAACGAGATGGGCATGTCAAACATTGTGGTGATGATTCCATTTTGCCGAACGCCGGAAGAGTGCGCCAAGGTTACGCAGGTCATGCAGTCGTACGGCCTGTGCCGCGGAGAAAACGGGTTGCGCGTGTTTTTGATGTGCGAAATTCCGTCCAATGTGATAGAAGCCAACGAGTTCAGTCCCATGGTGGACGGCGTGTCCATTGGAGGGAACGACTTGCTGCAACTCACGCTCGGCGTGGACAGAGACAGCGACCGCGTGACCTACCTGTCGAATTCGGACAACTTGAGTTATCGACGAATGATAGAAATGGCGATTAAAACCTACAAGTCCAACGGCGTCAAGGTGGGATTTTGCGGACAGCAGCCGTCCGACAGCATTGAGTTTTGTAAATTTTTGATAGATGCCGGAATCGATAGCATTTCCGTAACACCGGATGCAGTACTGAAAACCATGAATAACTTATAATTCGATATCGATAAATCATATATGAAAATATAAAATATACGGATACTATAATAAAAAATGTTAGTGAAAAAGACGTATCCTTCTCGTATTAAACTTCGTTCTTATAAAAAAAAAATAAAGAAGCCCCGTAAAAAAACGAAAAGACTACAAAGTAAAGATAAAAAAAAACATAAAAAAAATATAAAAAAAAAACAGAATGGTGGTGTTTATAGGTTATTAAAACGCGAAGACGAATCCATGTCGTCCGAAATAACATCCTTTAAAGAGTTTGTGATTATGATACATTCAAACCCAGGTTTTAAAAATGGAACGATGCTGATTGGCGTTGATTACAAGTGTGAAGGTGACTTGAATCGAGGCATTCTTGAAACACTGCACCCTGATTTTTGTTGGGCTGAATATCCGAACGACTGTAAAGGTACGCCGGAACATCAATGGTACCAATTATATTTTTCATTTCAAAGTCCATTTGAAAATAATAATCGTGCTATTTTACTCGGTGCAAATACGAATAAATTTAATCGCATCATATTTGATGCATCTACTTCTAAATTTTTATTTAGAATGGCTCCTTCATTTTTGGCATTATTGTATTATTATTTTTTACAACCGGGCGGAGAATTATATGTTGATTTCAAAGAAAATGCATTCAATAGCATGTTGACTTTACTCGATGCGGAAACGCAAGGTGATATGATTAATCACGTAAACCGTATTCGTGAAATTATAAGAAGTTTATTTTCAAAACATCCTAAATTTGGAAAAAAATTTATACTTCCAGTATACTCAGGAATATTAAACGGGAGTCAGCGTCACAATTTTGAACCCAAAAATGCAAGGATTATTATTGATAACAATATTGCGTACTTACGAACGCACTTGATAGGTTCCCATGTTGAACTCATTGAAGCGGATGAACAAAAAGAAGAACAAAAAGATGGTAAGAACCCAAAGTCAATATTTGTTCAACCGACATACCCGATACCACAAACCAACTACTCAGTTGGGTCTTATTTGAAAATCACAAAACCAAATGATGTAGATGTAGATGTAGATGTAGTACTGGTTGATACGTCCATTTTTCGTGACTCTGACGTGTATGATACAATACAAAATATACCAAATATATCAAAACAAAAATGGTGGTTAAAACCATTTCTTTCAAGACAATCATTTCATGATACCTATCCATTAAACTGTATATTTATTTGAAAAAAAAAGTGTTAGTACACACACACAGTTGGTTAATGGTTAATGACCGTTTGAACTCCAGTGGTCGAACGTTCCGCTGTTGTGGTCAGAGACCCAGGCTTCACGTGCCGCCTGGTATGGAGAGCCGGTGGGAATTTCAGGAACGGGATGCGCGGCTCGGTACGCTGCCATGAACGCGGCATTCGATGCTGCATATTTTGCACTTTGTGCTGCAGACTTTCTTTCACGTTCCGCCTTTTGCTGAGGCGTTTCTTTTGGCGCTTTTTTGGCAGCTTTCAGGAACTTTTCAAGAGCACGTTGTCCTTCACTTTTTCTTGGCATTATCGTATTTGGAGTCACTGCTTCCTGTCGAATAGTAATTGAAATTGTATCTCAATTTTTTTTCAGAGTTTCATTATTTCAGGATTTCATTTCATGATATGATGTTTAATAATATATGCGCTTAATAATCCACTAACACACGAAAAAAACAACACGGTTTTACTGATAGCAAAAAATTCATTTTTATCCGGAATGTGAATTTTTATTTGGTCGGATACCTCTATGTATTTGTGTTGTTTGTGTTCACCATTTTTTCCGATATTGAAATGGATAATTGCTTCCATAAAAAAGATAATAAATGTGATGAAAGTAACTGCAATAAATATGGTTTTCATTTTTGTATATATACAATATTGTACAATATATACATAATATCTGAAAAATAAAATAAAATAAAATAAAATAAAATAAAATAAAATAAAATAAAATAAAATAAAATAAAATAAAATTGATGGGTTATATTCATTTCTATTTTTCCATTTATAAACCAGTGAAACCAAATGCA
>Ga0209770_10000348_pt1 | contig 25730 bp, 22 predicted proteins | sample LauGreSu1BDMLBDD_2_FD_187572 | JGI IMG/M metagenome (GOLD analysis project Ga0209770, IMG submission 187572) | Freshwater lake microbial communities from Lake Michigan, USA - Su13.BD.MLB.DD (SPAdes) (version 2) | ecosystem: Environmental > Aquatic > Freshwater > Lake | place: Lake Michigan, USA...
CGTCGCGGGGTTGCTTTTCGCGTGCATCGGGGCGTGGCTCATGTCTCCGCGGCGCGACGACGTTCTGGCGCTGGAGTACGGCGCCATGGTGCCCCGTGCGCTCTGGTGCCTTCCCGCGTGGATGGCGATCGACGGAGTTCGCATTGCCGGCGAGCTGTCGATCTTCACTCCCCCCTTGGTCGGCCGCGGCTGGTCGATCGCCTGCCTTGCAGCCGAGGCCGGGCTGGCCTGCATGGTCACCTTGGGCTTGCGTCGGGCGTTTGCCGTGCTTGGGCGCCGCAGCCGGACCTATCGCGAGGCGCATCTGGCCCGCCAGGATCTCGACCTTCTGGGTCTGGCCGGGCTGATTCTCCTTGCTCTGGCCACCGCCGAGGCGGTCTTCATCCACCGACAGCACTTCGACTGGGTCGAGATGGTGCGCGTGATGATGCTGGTCGTCGGCGGCCTGCTCACCCTGGGCATGCTCTATCTGGCAGCCAACTCGATCTGGGTCGCCCGCAGCCTGATGGCCCTCCAGTTGCCGCTGCATGAGGTCCTCGCCGAGGATCCTCGTCAAGACTGACCGCTGCCGACTTGGCAGCGGTGGCGTCCTGACGCTTTGGAGTCAGAAGTGGTTCATAATGTCATGGTTTTAGACCGGCATAACCGCGGTTTGTAGTGTCGCACGTTCGGAATTCGTGCCAATTGGCACACAGATTGCCTACATCGGGCGCCGCGGGCGAGCCCGCGCACGGACCACCCAACTGGAGACCCTGAATCATGGCAGCGAAAGAACTGACCTTCGACGTCGACGCCCGCAAGAGCCTTCTCGCCGGCGTCGAGAAACTCGCCTCGGCCGTCAAGAGCACCCTTGGCCCCCGCGGCCGCAACGCGGTCCTCGACAAGAGCTGGGGCGGTCCCACCGTCACCAAGGATGGCGTCAGCGTGGCTGAAGAGATCGAGCTTCGCTGCAAGGTCGAGAACATGGGCGCCAAGCTCGTGAAGGAAGCCGCCAGCAAGACCAGCGATGACGCGGGCGACGGCACCACCACCGCCACGGTCCTCGCCGAAGCTCTCTTCCGCTGCGGCCTCCGCTACGTGGCCGCCGGCGCCGATGCCAACTCCGTCGCGCGCGGCATGCGCAAGGCCGTCAGCAGCGTCACCGAGACGATCCGCGACATGGCCAAGCCGGTCAGCTCGATCAAGGGCGGCATCGCCGCCGTCGCCGCGATCAGCGCGAACAACGATGAAGAGGTCGGCGACATCATGGCCGATGCCTTTGAGAAGGTTGGCAAGGACGGCGTCATCACGGTCGAGGAAGGCAAGGGCCTCGAGACCTACGTCGACGTCGTCGAAGGCATGCAGTTCGACCGCGGCTACCTCAGCCCGAACTTCGTCACCAACGTCGAGAAGATGACCGCCACGCTCGACAAGGCGCTCGTCCTGGTCTACGAGGACAAGATCGACTCGATCACCAAGCTCGTGCCCTTCCTCGAGAAGGTCGTCGCGACCAAGCGCCCCCTGCTCATCATCGCCGAGGACGTCACCGGCGAGGCACTGAGCGCGCTGGTCATCAACAAGATGCGCGGCGTCCTGAACGTCTGCGCCGTCAAGGCTCCCGGCTACGGTGATCGCCGCAAGGCCATGCTCGAGGACATCGCCATCCTGACCGGCGGCACCGCGATCATGAAGGACCTCGGCATCGAGCTCGACAAGATCGAGATCAAGCAGCTCGGCCAGGTCAAGAAGCTCGAGATCACCAGCGAGAACACGACCATCGTCGAAGGTGCCGGCAGCACCAAGGCGATCGAGGGCCGTTGCACGCAGATCCGTGCCGAGATCGAGCGCACCGACAGCGACTACGACCGCGAGAAGCTCCAGGAGCGCCTGGCCAAGCTCGCCGGCGGCGTCGCTCAGATCAAGGTCGGCGCCCACAGCGAGACCGAGCTCAAGGAAAAGAAGAGCCGCATCGAGGATGCGCTGCACGCGACCCGCGCCGCGGTCGCCGAGGGCGTCGTCCCCGGTGGCGGCACGAGCTTCGTGCGTGCCGTCCCCACCCTGAAGAAGCTGCGTGACTCGCTCGAAGGCGACGAGGCGTTCGGCGTAGATGCCGTGCGAGAGGCGCTCGTGGTGCCGCTGCGCACCATCGCCGACAACGCCGGCGAGAAGGGTTCCGTCGTCGTCGCCAAGGTCACCGAGATGAAGGGCACCGAGGGCTTCAACGCGCTCACCCGCACCTACGGCTGCCTTCTCAAGGACGGCGTGCTCACGCCGGCCAAGGTCGACCGCACGGCCTTGCAGAACGCCGCAAGCGTCGCGAGCCTCCTGCTCGTGACCGACTGCATCATCGTCGAGGCCCCCAAGCCCAAGGACGAAGGCGCCGGCCACGACCACGGCCATGACCACGATCACGGCGGCGGCATGGGCTTCTGAGCCCCGATCCCGTCACCATCCATCACCAAGACACCTCACGACACCACCGCAAGGAGCACATCATCATGTCCACCGTCCGTCCGCTCGAAGACCGACTCGTCGTCAAGCCCCTCGAGGCCGAAACCAAGACCGCCAGTGGCCTCTTCCTTCCCGAGAGCGCCAAGGAACGCCCGATGCAGGGCAAGGTCGTCTCGATCGGCCCCGGCAAGCTGCTCGACTCCGGCGAGCGCATGCAGCCCGGCGTCAAGAAGGGCGACACCGTCCTCTTCGGCAAGTACTCCGGCACCGAAGTCGAGATCAAGAACGTCAAGCACCTGATCATCCGCGAGAGCGAATTGCTCGGCGTGATCGAAGGCTGAACCAGCCGCAACCCAAAGGAATCCAGACATGGCACAGAAGCAGATGAAGTTCTCCACGGCGGCACACGCCGAACTCAAGCAGGGTGTCGATGCGATCGCCCAGGCCGTCGCCGTCACCATGGGCCCCACCGGCCGCAACGTGGTGATCCAGAAGTCCTTCGGCAACCCGCACGTCACCAAGGACGGCGTGAGCGTGGCCAAGGAAGTCGACCTGCCGGGGCCGTTCCAGAACATGGGCGCCAAGCTCGTGCAGCAGGTCGCCAAGAAGACCGCCGACGTCGCCGGTGACGGCACCACCGCCGCCACCGTGCTGACCGCCGCGATCTTCAACGGCGGCCTCAAGTTCATCGCCAGCGGCGCCAACGCCGTGGCCGTGCAGCGCGGCATCAACGCCGCTGCCCGCACCGCTTCCGACGCGATCACCGGCTCCGCCCAGAAGGTCCGCGGCAAGGCCGACCTGCAGAAGGTCGCCACCGTCAGCGCCAACCACGACACCGAGATCGGCGCCCTGATCGCCGAGGCGATCGACAAGGTCGGCGCCGAAGGCGTGGTCGAGGTCGAGGAAGGCAAGTCGGCCAGCACCACCCTCGACTACGTCGAGGGCATGGCCTTCGACAAGGGCTACCTGTCGCCGTACTTCATGACGGACCCGAAGAAGGCGGAGTGCGTGCTCGAGAACGCCTACGTCCTCGTCTACGAGAAGAAGATCTCGAACCTGCCCGACCTGCTGCCGCTGCTCAACAAGATCGCGACCGACGGCAAGCCCCTGCTGATCATCGCCGAGGAAGTCGAGAACGAGGCCCTGGCGGCGCTCGTGGTCAACCGCCTCCGCGGCGTGCTCCAGGTCTGTGCGGTCAAGGCCCCCGGCTTCGGTGACCGTCGCAAGGCCATGCTCGGCGACATCGCCGTGCTCACCGGCGGCCAGTTCATCAGCGAGGACCTCGGTCGCAACCTGGCCGACATCACGCTGGCCGAACTCGGCAAGGCGCGCCGCATTGTGGTGACCAAGGACGACACCACCGTCGTCGAGGGCGCCGGCAAGAAGAAGGAACTCGAGGCCCGCGTGGCGCAGATCGATGCGCTCTTCGAGGCGAGCACCAGCGACTACGACCGCGAGAAGCTGCAGGAACGCAAGGCCAAGCTCACTGGCGGCGTGGCCATCATCTCCGTCGGCGCTCCCACCGAGATCGCCATGAAGGAGAAGAAGGACCGCGTCGACGACGCCCTTCACGCCACCCGTGCAGCCGCCAAGGAGGGGTACGTGCCCGGTGGCGGCGTGGCCTTCCTGCGCGCGATCGCAGCCGTCAAGGCCGCCCGCAAGAAGGCTGACGGTGACGAGGCCTTCGGCTTCGACATCGTGGCCGATGCCCTGCGCGCTCCGAGCTGGCAGATCGCGACCAACGCCGGCCAGGACGGCGACGTCACGATCGAAAAGGTGCTCACCGGCCAGGGTGGCTACGGCTACAACGCCGGCACGGGCGAGTTCACCGACCTCGTCAAGAACGGCATCATCGATCCGTCGCTGGTCGCCACCACCGCGCTGCTCAATGCAGCAAGCGTGGCCGGCCTCATGCTGACCACTGACGTGCTCGTCACGGAACTCAAGGACGACGCCACCCCGGTCGAGGGCGGCGTCAGCTGATCACGTGTGCGTCTCGGGGGGCCTGGGTCCGCGTGGCCCCGGCCCCCCGTTTCAGTTCCATCGCCGCCGCCGTCGGTGGCTGAAGCGGAGCCAACATGGCCGTCGAACGCTGCTACTACGAGGTCCTCGGCGTCGAACGCGCCGCCAACGGCGACGAGATCAAGCGCTCGTATCGGCGGCTCGCCATGAAGTGGCACCCCGACCGCAACCCTGGCGATGCGCAGGCCGAAGCCGAGTTCAAGGCCTGTGCCGAGGCCTACGAAGTCCTTGGCGATCCCGAGCGGCGCGCGCGCTACGACCAGCACGGCCACGCAGGCCTTCGCGGCACACCCGGCCACGACTTCAACCGGATGCGCCCGGACGACATCATGGACATGTTCGCCGAGCTCTTCGGCGGCGGTCGGCAACGCGCTCGACGCGGCCCTGCGCGAGGCTACGACCTCGAAGAACAGGTGGAGATCGAGCTGGCCGACGTGCTGACCGGCAAGGAGGTCGAGGTCGCCTTCTCGCGGCTCGACGTCTGCGCCACCTGCGGTGGCGGCGGCGCCAAGCCGGGCACGAAGCCCAAGCAGTGCACCAGCTGTGGCGGGCGCGGCCAAGTCGAGCAGATCGGCCTCGGTGGGCTCTTCCGCATGGTCAACACCTGCCCTGCGTGCCGCGGTCGGGGCACGGTCATCACCGATCGATGCGATGACTGCCGCGGTCAAGGCCGCATCAGCAAGCGCCGGAGCCTGCGCGTGAAGATCCCCGCGGGCATCGATGATGGCCAGGTCATCCGCGTCACCGGCGAGGGCGAGCCCCCTCCGCCCGAGGCAAGCCCCATGGGGCAGGGCGAGCGCGGCGACCTCCATGTGGTCGTCCGGGTCAACGAGCACGAATCATTCACGCGCCACGCCAACGAACTCATCATGGCGCGCGAGCTCTCGCCCGCGCAGGCGGCACTCGGCGCCACCCTCGAGATCCAATCGCTCGATGGCCCTGTCGAGGTCGAGGTACCCGCGGGCACGCAGCACGGCGAGCTCGTGCGCGTTCCCGACCGCGGCCTGCCCTCGCTGCGATCGCCGCGGCGCGGCGACCTCGTGGTCGGGTTCACCATCCGCGTGCCGGAGGAACTCACGGCGCGACAACGCGAGCTCTACACCGAACTCGCCTCGATCGAGGGCGATCCCGTGCATGAGGGTTCGCGCAGCGTCTGGGCCAAGATCAAGGACACCTTCACGGGATCATGAGCATGGACACTACCGAACCCAAGTCCGATGCCGCCAACGGCGAACCTGTTGCCCCGAGCATCGAGTCGCTGCAGGATGAACTCGCCCGCAAGCACGATGCGTACCTGCGCGCCCTGGCGGAGTCGCAGAACATCCAGCGCAGGTCGATCGAGAACGAGGCCCGCGCGCGCCACTCCGGCATCGTGCAGGTCGCCAACTCGCTCGTGCCGGTGCTCGAGAACATGGACCTGGCGCTCGCCCAGGACCTCACCACCATGGAACCGGCCAAGCTCGCCGCGGCCGTGATGATGCTGCGCGCCGAACTGCTCAAGGCCATCGAGAAGCACGGCATCGTGCGCATCGATCCTGCGCGCGGTGATGCCTTCGATCCCCATTGCCACCAGGCGGTGATGCAGCAACCTGCGGATGGCGTCGCTCCCGGCTGCGTCGTGCAGTGCTTCCAGTCGGGCTATCGCCTCGGCGACCACATCCTTCGCAGTGCCAAGGTCGTCGTCAGCCCCTCGGAGTGAACCATGCCGACCTACGAATATGCCTGCAGCGCCTGCGGGCATGAGTTCGAGGAATTTCAGTCGATCAAGGCCGATCCGATCCGCACCTGCCCGCGATGTGGCAAGCGGAAGGTCGAGCGCAAGATCGGCATCGGCGGCGCCGTGATCTTCCGCGGCGGCGGCTTCTACGAGACCGACTACCGCAGCGCCGACTACGAACAGGCGAAGAAGGCCGATGCGGCACCGGCTGCCGGCGCGGGTGCCGAAACCGCCGCAGGCTCCACGAAGGAGCAGGGCAAAGCGTCCAGCAACGAGCCAGGCGCGAAGGGTTCGCGTGACGGCATCAAGGCCGAGAGCGCCTCCAAGCCCGCCACGACCGATGGTTCAGCAGGCGGCGCATCATCGTCAAGCGATCGCGCGAACGGTGGATCGACCACCGCATCGAGCAGCCCTGCCAAGGAGCGTGGCGCCCCGACCGGTGGCGCCTCGGGCAGCCGCAAGAACCACGCGCGAGAGGGCCGCGGCGTCGGCAACGTGCTGCAGCTCGGTCGCGCGAAGGCAAGCGGAGCGAAGCCCGCATCCAAGCCCAGCCGCGCCTCCACAAGCAAGGCTCCCAAGCGCAAGGGGCGCTGACCCAGCGATGGGGCCTCGAGTGCAAGGGGCGCTGAGCCTCGGCCGGCCCTCGATCCTGCTTCAGGTAGCCTCACCCCATGGCTTTCAATTGGCGCGCGCGCATCCTTGAACACCTGGCGCACGCCGCCTATCGCCCGACCCGGCTCCGCGAACTCGAGCGCATGATCCGCGTGCCCGATGCGGAGTCGACCTCGTTCCGCGAGTCGATGCTCGGCCTGCAGGACGAGGGTGCGATCGAGATCGCGGGCGATGACACGGTCCGCCTGCCGCGCATGGGCGAAGAGATCACGGGACGCATCCGCATCACGATGCGTGGCGACGGCTTCGTCACGCCCGAGCGCCCCACCCGCGAGGGCGATCTCTTCGTGCAGGGCGGGGCAACCATGGACGCCATCAGCGGCGACCGCGTGCGCGTGCGCGTATCGCGCCGCACGGATCACTACGACCGACCGTCCCAGTCCGACCGGCCGACCGGCCGCGTGGTCGAGGTCCTCGAGCGCGCGCAAACCCGCTTTGCCGGCACGCTCGAGAAGGACGGCCGGCAGTGGATCGTCCGGCCCGACGGCCGCAAGCTCGACAGCCCGGTGATCGTGCGCGATGCCGAGAGCAAGGGCGGCAAGCCGGGCGTGAAGGTCGTCTTCGACCTGATCCGGTTCCCGACCGAACACCGCTGGGCCGAGGGCGCGATCGTCGAGGTGCTCGGCGAGGCCGGGCAGCCCGATGCCGAGACCCGCAGCGTGATCATGTCCTACGGCCTGCGCGAGGCGTTCCCCGACGAGGTGAGTGCGCAGGCTGCGCAGCTCGCGCGCGAGTTCGCCGTCGAGCAGGAATCTGGCTCATGGCCAGACCGGCTCGACCTCACGAAGGAGCTGACCTTCACCATCGATCCGCCGGATGCACGCGACTACGACGACGCGATCTCGATTGCCTGGGACGAGGAGCGCCAGGAGTGGGCGCTCGGCGTGCACATCGCCGACGTCGCGCATTTCGTGCATGCGGGTTCTCCGCTCGACCAGGAAGCTGCCGCACGCGGCAACAGCACCTACCTGCCCCGTCGCGTGCTGCCCATGCTGCCCGAGGCCCTCTCCAACGGCGTGTGCTCGCTCCAGGAAGGCGTGGCACGGCTCACGCGCAGCGCCATCGTGAACCTGGACACCAAGGGGCGCATCACCGGCACGCGCTTGGCAGCGAGCGTGATCCGCAGCCGCAAGCGCATGACCTACCTCGAGGCGCAGGCCGTCATCGACGGCGACCTTGACGAGGCAGCCCGTCATGCGAAGACCGAGCCAGCGTGGCCGCCCGAACTCATCGAGGCGCTCAAGCAATGTGAGCGCCTGGCCAAGGTGCTGCGCAAGCGCCGGCTCGATGCCGGCATGATCACGTTGAGCCTGCCCGAAAGCGAACTCGTCTTCGACGAGGACGGCCGCGTCAAGGACGTGGTGCCGGAGGATGGAGCCTTCACGCACACGCTGATCGAGATGTTCATGGTCGAGGCGAACGAGGCCCTTGCGCGGACGTTCGCCGACATCACTGTGCCGCTCATCCGGCGCGTTCACCCCGAGCCGGCGACGACGGAGTTCACGGCGCTGCGGCTTGCGGCGCGGACCGTCGGCCGCCGCATGCCCGACGAACCCACCCGCCACGACCTGCAGTCGATCCTCGACCAGACGCGCGGCACCCCTGCCGAACGCAGCGTGCACTACGCCGTGCTGCGCAGCATGAGCAAGGCGATCTACAGCCCCGCCATGATCGGGCACTTCGCGCTCGCCAGCGAGCACTACACGCACTTCACGAGCCCGATCCGTCGCTACCCCGACCTGCTCGTGCACCGCGCGATGGACGCCTACCTCGCCGAGACCGACAACGGTGCGCATCCACCGGGCGGCCGCGCCAAGCGCGACCTGGCCACGCGGCTGATGGGCGATCCTGGCGTGCTCGCCGAGGAACGCCTCATCGAATTCGGTCAGCACTGCAGTTCGACTGAAGTCCAGTCCGAGGGTGCCGAGCGCGACCTGCGCACGTTCCTGGTGCTGCAGTTCCTGCAGGAACACCACATGGGCGATGAGTTGCCCGCTGCCGTGACTGGGTTGTCGCCCGGGGGCAACGGCCTCTTCATCACCCTCGAGAAGTACTTCGTCGACGGCTTCGCCAAGAGCGCAGAGCTCTCAGCGAACAGCGGCCGGGCGGAGCGCTGGGAGATCGACGAGAGCAGCGGCCGCCTGCGCTCACAGCGTTCCGGCGCGCATATCGGCGTCGGTGACCGCGTGACCGTGCGCATCATGTCGATCGACACGGCGGCGCGCCGCATGGAACTGATGGTCACAAGCACGCTGCAGAGCGCCGCCAGCGCCCTGCCCAGCATTCGCGGCGACGGCTTCCGTGACTTCACCAGCGGCCGCGGCGGCAAGAAGAAGGCCAAGGGCCACAAGAAGGGCTTCAAGCAGGGCCGACGCGGCAAGAAGAGTTGGTGAGAGCGAGACCATGATGCACACCCGGGCAATCTTCATCCTCTTCATCGCCAGCGTCCTGCTCCTGCTTGGGGCGCGCGACCTCTCCGGAGCCCCCGCAATGGCCAGCATCAACTTCCGCAAGGGCTCCGGGTCGGCCGAGACGCTCTTCAACCTCTCCTCCAAGCGCTTCTACGAGGGCCCGGGAAGCAGCAAGACGCTGCTCACGATCAGCGGCGACCACGTGTACGAGGGCGCAGGTACCGCCAAGACCCTGCTGACCGTCCGCGATGGGCGCGTGTACGAGGGCGCGGGCACCGCGAAGACGCTCTACACCATCAAGGATGGACGGGTATACGAGGGGGCTGGCACGGCGAAGACGCTCTACACGAGCCGTGACCGGCGGCTCTATGAAGGCGCAGGCACGGCAAAGACGCTCATGAACTGGGACGGCGGTCTGAGCGAGATCGAGTTCGCGGCGGCAGTCTGGCTCTGGGCGCACCGCTTCTAAGCGGATTCCGATCCGTCAGGCGAAGCACTCGCGCCAGAAATCGCGTGCCCGCTCACGCGAACGCTGATCGGCTCGACGCTGGTAGACCGTGCCGAAGGCGGCGTTGTTGGCCTCTGGATTCGTGAAGGCATGCACCGTGCCGCCGTACGCGCACACTTCCCAGTCGGCCTGGCGCTCGGTCATCTCGGCAGCAAACGCCACGAGCTGGTCAGGCGTGGCCATCGGGTCGTCGTAACCATGCAGCGCCAGGACCTTCGCCGTGATCGGCGCGCTCGGCGCCGATGGCGGTGGCGTGAAGAGCGCATGGAACGCGGCGACGCCGCGCAGGTTGGCGATCCCGTGGCGAGCCGCATCGAGGACACACAGTCCACCGAAGCAGAACCCCATGGCTCCCAGCCGCGTGGCATCGGCGCCGTCGATCGTGCGTGCCGCGGCAAACGCCGCATCCAGGCGGCGCTTCAGCAGCGTTCGATCCTGCATGAACGGCGTCATGAGGGCTGAGCACTCCTCGTTGGTCGTGCCGAGCTTGCCGGCGCCGTACATGTCGGCGGCGAAGCCGATGTATCCCAAGCCCGCAAGCTTGCGGGCTTCCTCGCGCACGAAGTCATCGTGGCCGCGCCAGGCGTGGACGACGAGCACGACCGGCAGTCTGGTACCGGCATCGGGTGCCGCCATGAAGCCTCGGAGTTCCGTGCTGCCATCGTGGTACGTGATCTCGCTGGTGCGCATGGGCGAGAAGGTAGCGCGCGCGGAGCCGGATGGAGCGCGCGCGTCCGGGCGGCAAGGACCCGCGGAAACGCAAGGACGAGCGACGCCTCGAGGATGTTGGTAGGCAATCGATCTCCTGCCTCACGATTGCAAAAACTCGCACCGAAGTTCAGGCGGCTTTTCCGGAGTGCGGGGCCACGCGTGCGATGATGGCCGCGGCTTTCTTCCATCCGGGGACCTTCCATGCGTCATGACTCAACGTGTTGGCCACGGCCTTGCGCCGCGGTCGTCGTTCTCGCACTCCTCTTTGCCTTCTCGACACACCTGAGCATGGCGCATGGAGGGACAACCCTGGCCACGCTCACGCCACTGACCGCGGCTCCACCAGCTCCAACGGCCTGGCACGTCCATCAGGAGATCGCCCCATGTCCCGGTGCGCCGCAGCTAGGTCGGACCGTGGCCATGCACGGGCAGTGGCTCTTCGTCGGCTCGTGGCATGACCAGGATCTTGGTGTCACGCCGCCGGTCGTCCAAGCATCTCGACTGAACAACCAACGCTGGTCTTGCGATGCGCCGATCGAGCACCCTGCCCTCGATCCGCACGCTGACTTCGGCCGTGCGATCACCATCCATGGCGACCTGCTCGCCATCGGTGCGCCGCGCGAGACCGTCCGAGGCTTGCATGCCTCCGGTGCAGTCCATGTTTTCCGCCACCGTGGCGACGGGTGGCGCCACGTTGGCACGATCCATGCCCCAGTCCTTCAAGGCGGTGCTGAGTTCGGTGCCTCGGTCGCACTGCACGGCCAGCAGCTCTTGGTTGGCAGCCCACGGTGGGATCATGGAGTCTCGAACTTCGATGAAGGTCGTGCTGATCTCTACGCCATCACCGACGCCGGCATCGAGCATCGCGCTGCGCTTCAATCCCCAACCCCGGTCCAGGGCGGCCGCTTCGGATTCTCGGTGGCCATCAACGAAACCATGATGGCCATGGGTGCCCCGTGGGAGCCAGGCACGTCAGTGTCCGATCGTGGGGGCGCCGTCCACGTGGGCATGATCCCCGCCATCGGTGAGTCAGGGCCATGGGCCACGGCTCGCCTTGGCTCACATGCTGCCAATGAGTGGCTCGGCTGGTCGATCGCGCTGACGGATCGCGATCTGGTCGTTGGTGCGCCGCGTGCCGATGGTGGTGCGCTCAGTCCATCGACGATTGGGCGCCGGCGTGGCTGTGTCGTCACCGCCCAACTCACGTCGAGCGGACTGCTGATGAACGAGCAACGCGTCTGGGGCTTCGACCACCCCGAGGAGCACGTCGGGCTGTCGGTCTCCGTCTCGTGCGACTGGATCATCGCCGGGGCCCCAACGTCGAGCGATGCCGAGCCACTCCAGGGTGCTGCCTATCTCTTCAAGCGGATGCCACCACTTCCCGGCAGCGAGTCGCAAGGGCGTCGATGGCGAACCATGCAACGCGTACTGGCTCAGAACTCGATCGAGAGCGCCGGTGTCGGTGCAACCGTGGCCATCAGCGGTCCATGGGCTGCAGCAGCCCGGACAGGCGATCCGGAGCAGCCCATCACGCCCGGCTCGTGCCTTGTCCTCTCACTCGATTGGGTACAGCCGTTCGATGACCTCGCGCCAGCTCTCGGCACTTTCGCACGCGATGAAGGCATCCTTCACGGATCGCGCCTCGGGGTGGTGGGCGGCGAACTTGATGCCGAACTTCCGCATGTGACGACTGGTCGTCCGATCCCCGTGGATGATGCTGGCCAGGCGATAATGCTCAAGCAGCACCTCGCGCTGCTCGGCCACCGTGGGCGCAGTGGGTTCGCGGCCTGCCATCATGTCGCGCGCCTGCCTGAAAATCCATGGGTTGCCGATGCAGCCTCGGGCCACGCTCACACCGGCCACGCCGCATTGATCGAGCATGGCAAAGATGTCCTCCACGGTCCAGATGTCACCGCTGCCGAAGATCACGCACTCCGACCGCCGCCGCACCAGATCCTCAAGGAACTCCCAGCGCCCCGGCCCCTCGTAGCGTTGCTGCACCGTCCGGCAGTGCACCGTGGTCCAGGCATAGCCCAGCTCGTACACGGCATCGAACACGGTCCAGAATCGCCGTTCCGAATCGGGCGAATCATCCCAACCCCTTCGCAACTTCACGGTGCATGGCACACGACCATCCACGGCATCGATCACGGCACGCAACACCGGGATGGCCTCCTCGGCATGGTGCAGGAAGTGCCCTCCACGGGAAGCGCTCTTGATCTTCTTGACCGGGCACGCCATGTTCACATCGATCACGTCGTAACCCATTCGCACCAGGATGTCGGCGCCTTCAGCCATCTCGTCCGGCGTGGTCCCCATGATCTGTCCGGCGATCGGGTGATCGTCGGTGCTCGCGGCGATGTTGTCCTCGATTTCGCCCATGCCGCACTCGGTCGCGATGAGGTCGGGGTCCTCCTTGCGCCGCCCCTTGCCGCCATTGATCAGCGTTCGGTCGAGCAACGCTTCGGTCACGCAGAATGGGCACCCATGACGGCGTGCGATCAACCGCATGGCACCATCGCTGTATCCAGCGAGTCCGGCCTGGAAAAACGGCGCATCGAAGCCCGGCACAAGCGCCGTCACGCGCGGGTCGGCCTTGGCAGAGCGCGCGGTCTCCGCGATGGCCCTCGTCAATCGGCGCGGGGGCAGGTCGGATGGCGACAGGTTCACGCTCACACGGCCAGTCTACGACTGGCACTGGCTACACTCCGGCCATGCGCTTCGCACCCGTTGCCTGCCTCATGCTGTGTGGCTGCGTGAACACCGTCGATCTGGCCAAGGCCACCCGCCCCTACCCCGTCGGCAGGCCGCAAGCGACCGTTGAGCAGGTGCAGGTGGTGCAGGAGGACGAAGCGATCCGCATCACCAACGGCACCGCCCAATCGTGGACCGGTGCCAGCCTGTGGGTCAACCGTCGCTTCGTGAAGGATGGCGTCACGATCCCCGCGGGTGGAACGATCCAAGTTCCGATGAGCGAGCTTCGCGACCAGTGGGGCGAGCAGCCCTACCCGCGCGCCCTCTTCCGAAGCCGCCAACCCACGCCGATCGTGCTTGTGCAGGTCGAGCCCGCACCGGATCAGCCGCTGATCGGGCTCGTCGTCGTGACCCCGCGGGTGAGCGCGCTTCGCTGAGGCGACGCGGTCAGCCGCCGCACGCACCCCATGCGCCGAGCATGGCGCCAAGGTCCTGGCCGTCGATGGTGTCGTCGCTGTTGAGATCTCCGGCACCAGCCCCGCCCCAACTGCCGAGCAGGATGCCCAGGTCCGCACCGCCAACCTGGCCATCACCGGTCAAGTCAGCCACGCACTGACCCGGCACACTGTCCGCGTCGGCAGGATCGCTGCCTGCATCCAGTTCATCGCGGTCCCGGAAGCCATCAAGATCACGATCGACGCCGAGTCGATTCTGCGATCCCGCCGGAACCATCGTGTAGGTGAGCTCGCTCCCTGCAGCAGCCTGCGCCAGCATCTGCGCCGGCGACATCGGCGCATCGCCCTCGCGATCGGCCACGAACTGGCCGCCCTGCAGGAACCATCCACGGGCCTCGCCGCCGAGGCGACCCTTCACGATCAACCCGACCAATCCGCCATTCGCGATCGTGACGAACTGGTTGATGCGGGCCGTGTCATCCGACACGCCGTCCGCCGTGACCTGCTGGCCGACACCCGCACGCGTCCCGCTCGGGAACGAGAGCATGAACGCCTCGATGTCGCGCCGCTGCTGCTGCCCCTGCGCACCGGCCGCCCACTGGAAGCCGATCGAGAGCAGGTCCTGCAGCGTCGCCTCCTCGCCATTGTGGTCGAAGCCCACGCCGCGCAGCGCCGTCTGGCTCTGGCGATTCGCGCCAACCTTGCGCCACACCTCGCGCAGGTGCGCATTCTTGCGGTTCTGCTGCTCGCCGCCGGGGGCGGGAATGTCCACGCGCTGGTTCGTGCCGGTCGGCAGCGCATGGCACGCATTGCAGGTCAGGCCCGGCGGGGCGCCGAAGTTCTGCAGCGTCTGGTAGAGGTTCAGGCCCGTCGTCGGATTCCCCGTACCACCGAGCCCCGTGGCCTGGCCACCAAAGATCGCCACGCTGGTCTTGAGCGTGTCATCGATGTTGCGATTCGGGTTCGGCGGGAACACCAGTGAACCCACATAGTCGGTCAGCTGCTGCATCTCCTGCGCCGTGATCTCGAACTCACGGCCCTGCAGGTGGGTGAATGCCGCGTTGAACTCGGTCAGGTTGTCCTTTTCGCCGCGCCAGTGCATGGGGCCGTTGCCCACGATCCCCTGCAGCACTTGCGTGGTCATCGGGCCCTTCATCGGGTGCCACTGGATGCAGCCGTTGGGCGCCTGGCAGGTCTCGTCGAAGATCTGCATAGCGCCCGCCGGATCGCCGAGGTCCCACACGAGCCGGTCGCTGCGGCCGTCCACGTGGCACGTCGCGCAGCTCGTGTGGCCCAGCCCACTCGTGATGAACGTATTGAAGAGGAACCGACGACCTGCCTTGACGACCGCCGGCGTGGCATCGTGCAGCGGCACACGGCGCACTTCGGTGAGCCCAGTCGTGCTCACGGCACTCACCGAACCTTCGAATCGATTGAGGCTGTAGACGATCCCAGCCGTCGGATGCACGACCACGCCGCTCGGCCCCTCGCCGACGTCGATCTTCGCCACACGCGCGCCGCTTGGCGACATGGCGACCAAGGCGTTGGTCCCCAGCGCGGCGGTGAACACCATCGACCCATCGGGTGTCCACGCCACGCCGCGCGGATCGCCCACCGACTGCGCACGCTCGGCCGCCGGGATCGATGCGCTGTCGTAGGTCAGGTGCGGATTCAGGTCCATGACGCCGGGCACCCCGCCCGTCAACGGGACATTCGCCATCAGCATCGTGGCGAAGATCCCGTTGAGCCTGGGTTCGAACCGCACCTGGTTCAGGGCATCCCAACCGACTGCAGTGACTGCACCGCTCGGTGACACGCCGATCCCGGACACGGTCGAGAGCGCGCCGCCCGCATAGGACACCGCCAGAGTCGATGCATTCACGATGGCAACATCGTTGTCGAAGAAATCCCAGTTGACGAACCCGGTCCAGTCGCGGTTGTTGTCGTCCATCCAACGGCTCTGGGCGTTCTTGCGCACGATGTGCGCCACGCGCGGCGGCAACGGCTGACCCGCCGCACGCGGCGGGTCGAACTGCGTACCGCTGTTGGGCGGCGGATTCTGCCCGCCGTACGGCCCGCCCGTGTTGTTCACCGCCACCCGCGGCACGATGGTGGTGCGGTTGCCGCTCTCGAAGATCGCGACGTACACCGTCGATCCGTCCGGGCTCACCGCCAGCGCGCGAGGCTGCGGTCCATTGATCGTCACTGCAGAGAACGATGGGAGCTCCAGCGAAGGGTCGAACGCCACCACGCGGTTGGGCTGCGCGAGCGAGACGAACGCGCGCTGCGGCGAGCCCGCGAAGACGATGTCGGCAGGTTCATCGCCCACGGACACCGTTCGACGCACGCGCATCGTGGCCAGATCGACCACGCTCACCGAGTCGCTCACTTGATTGACGACCCACGCCTCTGCGTTGCCCCGCACGCGCACGGAGACGGGGTCAACCCCCACCGCCACCGAACCGCGTCGCTGCGGGATGCCGGCCACGAGGTCAAACACCTCGAGCACGCCATCGGCCGTGTTGCACGCCACCAGCACCGAGCCGTCCGGAGTCACGTCGATCGGATGCGACTGTGGGCTCTCGAAGTTGACGAAGGTCGGCTGCTGAGCCGTCGATGCCGAGACCACGGCAAGGGCGGCCATCATGGGAGCGCGCTGCATGACCCTGATTGTGCAGCGTCCGACCATCTGGGACAGCGCCATTGCGGAAATTGCCGCGGGGAGGGCACCCTGCAACACGAGCCGGCCATCACCCGCGCCAAGGCACGCCAGGGCACCGATCCGGAAACATCGAACGAATCGCTGATCAATGCCCTGGCAAGGTCAGCCCGGGCACACTCCCCACGCCTCGAGCAGGGCGCCCAAGTCGACCCCATCGACCATGCCGTCGCCATTCAGGTCAGCCGCGAGACCAGTGCCGGTCTGCGACCACGCCGTCAGCAGCCGTGCGAGATCGGCGCCGTTGACCACGCCATCACCACTGATGTCCTGCGCGCAGCCGGCCTGGAGCACCACGACTTCGGCTCCGCCCGCGGCGATCTGCACCACGCGACCCAGTCCCGTCGGCAGCGTGTTCGTGTCGTAACCGGTGGTGCCCCACACTCGGACGGTGCCATTCTCGCGCAGCGCAACAACGTGATCACTGCCGCAGGCGATCTGGACCACCGTCCCAAGATCGGCAGGTTGCGTGGGCGCACCCGAACCCCACGATCGCACGCTGCCATCCGTACGAAGGGCGTGTGCATGGTCCGCCTCGGCCGTGACCTGCAGGACTGGCCCAAGGTCGGAGGGCACGATCGCCTCGCCGGCACTGCTGCCGCCCCACGCGCGCAACGAGCCATCGGCAACGATCGCGAACGACGAGTCGGTGCCTGTGGCGATCGACTGGACAGCACCCAAGTCGCCCGGCACATTGCACTGCCCTCGGTCATTCTCGCCCCACGCACGCACCGATCCGTCGGTGCAGAGTGCCAAGGTGTGCGAGCCGCGGGCCGCGACCTGCACGGCTGGCGGCAAGTCCGACGGCACGGCCGTGATCCCATTCCAGGCCGCTCCCCATGCGCGCACGGAACCGTCGACCTCAAGCGCCACCACATGACTGGCGCCAAGCGCAAACTGCGCCACCGGGCCCAGATCAGCCGGCACTGCGCACATGCCGTCGTTGCAGTAGCCACGAATCCGGAACGTGCCATCGTCGCGCAGCACGGCAGTGTGCGACGTGTACGTCACACCGATCTGCTTCACCGCACCTGCGCCGATCGGAACCTGTGCCTGCGCAAAGATGTTGTTGCCCCACGCCGAGACGCGGCCATCGTCGTGGACCGCAACGCCGTGCGAATCACCCGCGGCAATCGAGGTCACACCGGTCAGCGCACCAGCTTGACTCACCTGGCTGAACGCGTTCCACCCCCATCCACGGATGCGACCATCGGCAAGCAGCGCGAGCGTGAACTGATTGCCCGCAGCGACCTGCACGACCGGCCCAAGATCGGAAGGCACCGTCAAGGCGCCGGCCGAGCTCGAGCCCCAGCACCGCACCGAGCCATCGGCGAGGACCGCCACCGAGTGCTTCGCGCCGGCACAGACCTGCACGGCTGGCCCCATGCCTGCAGGCACGTTGCATTGGCCACTCGCATTGTTGCCCCAGCATCGAACCGAGCCGTCCTTGAGGACGGCGATCGTGAAGAAGAGACCGCAGTCGAGCCCGACCGCACCCGCCAGATCCGCAGGCACGTTGCATTGGCCACTCGCATTGTCGCCCCAGCATCGCACCGTGCCTGCCGCGGTGATCGCCGCGCTGAAGGCATCACCCGCGGCAACGGCGATGCATGGCCCCAGGTCCGCTGGAACGGTGCACTGACCGCTCGTGTTGCGACCAAAGCACTGCACACTGCCATCAGCCAAGAGCGCCACCGTGTGCTGGTGGCCCCCGGCGACCGACACCGCGGCACCGAGGTCCACAGGCACGTTGACTTGCTTGTCACTGTCCGAACCCCAGGCGGCGATACGCCCATCGTCAAAGACGGCCATCGAGTAATAGAGACCCGCTGCTGCCTTCAACGCTGGCTGGGCACGATCGGTGTTGGACGAGCCGCTGAAACCCCAGCCAACCAACCGCTGCGCGTGGGCAGCGGACGACCAGGTACCGATGGCAACGACGATGGATGCGATCACTGCTCCGGAAGCATGGCGCATGGCGCGACCTTTCAGCCGGGTTCCAACCGCATCCCGGCTCCGGAAGATTAGTCCGGGAACGACAAGACTCAATGCTGCACCGCAAAAAGTGCAGTCTTCACAGTGTTCCCCCCGCGTGGATCAGAATCCGACCTGGTTCTGGTTGCCCTGCTTCACGATCGTCTTTTCGTCCTCCCACACCACGCGGTTGGTGGCCGTGTCGACGAGCGACATCTGGAAGATGTAGGCCACCTGCCGCGTGCTGCCGGCCTTGGTCCGGTCGAACAGGATCTTGCCGCTGAGCGTGAAGTCCGGCAGCTCGATCGGCTGGCGGTCGGTGCCGTCCTGGAAGCGCTTCATCTGGTTGGCCTGGTCGCCGAGCGGGTCTTCCTTGGCGTTGCCCAGCGTGAGCTGCTGCGTGACCTGCGCGCGGCCACCCTTGAGGAGCGCCACGCGGATCTTCTTGACCAGTTCATCGGTGTCGAACTGCGTGTCGGTCCGGTTCTCGACCTTGCTGATCCCCAGCAGCGCAGGCTGGTGCGCAGCCTTCGCCAGCACACCCGCCTCGACCATGGAATTCACCATGGCATCGGCAGCGCTCGCGAAATCCTGGATGTCGACCTTGTTCAGGCTCACGATCAGCGTGGTGCCCTGCGGATCCTGGTACTGCGCGTTCTGGCAACCGGCGATCAGGGCAAGGGCGGCTGGGACGATGATGGCGGTGCGGTGCATGGCGTGCTCCGTTGGAGGGATTGGCTTGATGACTCAGTTGTTCGGAGTGAAGGGCTGCTTCTCGTCGCTGAGCTTGAGCACCCAACGCGAGCAGGTGCGGGTCGGCGCGACGGCGCTCAGCGTGATCGTCTCCTGTGGCTTGATGAATCGGTTCTGCCACGTCGCCGTGGCCGAGTCGATCTTCATGCCCTGCGTGTCGTACCACTCGAAGAGGTAGTTGAAGCGCTGGGGATTGAGCTGATCGCTGCGCACATCGACCTGCACCTTCATGGTGCCGTCATCGAGCTTGCCCTCGCGGACGTTGTCGACGGTGGCCTTGTACGCCAGCCATCCGTTGGTGACCACGCTGGTGTAGCCACCGTTGCCGTTGGATGTGTAGGTGTTCGTGGTGTTGCAGCCCACCGACAGCAAGAGGGCGGCAACGGCGTGCGACGCAAGGACGCGACTGGTCATGGGATGCCTCCAAGTGTACGGACGGCGCATGGACGGCCCGCTGCCGTCCCGCGCAAATGGACGATCGTGGCGTGCCCGGTGGGGCACTCGATGGGACCGATGGTCTCGCCGCCGTCGACGGCGATCGTCAGGCGGCGATCCGGCGGCACGGGCACGCGCGCCGCGAGCACCTGCTTGGGCAGCGTGGTCCAGGTCCGCAGGTCCGCACTGTTCAGACCGACCTGGTAGAGCGCGCCGGCGACGGCGCCCCACGTGCCCAAGTGCTCCTGCAGCTGCCAGGTCAGGATGGCCTTGGTGGCGCTCGAGAGCAGCGTGGCCGTGATGATGGCAGGGAGCTCGTCGTTGAACTGCCTGCCCCAGGCCGAGTCGATGTCAGTGAGCAGCGACGAACGAACGCTCTGCTCCCCCGCCGTCACCGTGAACCCGGGCGGCCCCATCTGCCGGAAGACCGGTTCAGGGAAGGCCGCACCCACGTAGGGCACTTCGGCGATGAAGAGCGGGATGTCGATGCGCAGTTCCTTGAGGCTCGGCGCGAGCCCGCTCTCGAGGACGACCCACGCCATGTCCGGGACCCCTTGGCCTGCGAGCGCAGCCTCGGCCATCGCCAGATCCTCCATCGCATGGGCCCGATCGGCTTCGGGCAGCATGCCTGCCACGCGCTCGAAGGCCTGTCGCGCCTGGTCAAGATCGCTGGCCTGGCCGGTCGACCAGAACCACACGCCGCGCAGGAAGGTCACGTACGGCACCGCGTAGTCGGCGTAGCCCTGCATGGCACGCACCGGCGCGTAGGCCGCGCTCGCTTGCGAACTGAAGACCGGATCCCGCTGCGCTGCCGCGACGTTGTAACTGCTCGACCGCGCGCGCTCATCCACCTTGTCCTGCAGATCCTTGATCCGCTTGGCGTTGCGTTCGACAGCATCCTGCTGCCAGAGCAAGGCGCGGTTGAGCTCGACGCCCGCCTCGGCAACGCGACCGATCGACCAGTAGTTGATCGCCTGCAGCGCATTCAGCATGATGCGATCGATCGGCCGGCCGCGGAACGGTCGCACGGTCTGGTTGGTCACGAGTGCCGCTGCCTCGGCGCTGATGCTGACCTCGGCCTTTTCGTCGAGGTACGGTCGGGCGATCGCATACGCGGCATCGAGGCTTCGCACGCTTCCGCCCGTATCGCCCGCCGACTGCAGGACCTCGCCCGCCTCGAGGTGGAAGACCAGCGCGTTCACGCTGTCCTTGGCGAACTCCTGCTCGACCTGGCGCATCTGGTCGGCCGCCTTGGTCCAGTCGGCCTGTGCGAACGCGGCATCGACCTCGCGCATGCGGTGGTTGTGGCTGCACGCGGACAGCAGCACGGCTCCAAGGGCCGCAACCCGAACCGACCACCGCATGGCGCGCCGACAAGGCATGCGCACGAACCGATCAGGGAACGGGCACGACCGGCACGGCGGCGCCGCCACCGAAGGGCCACCACGGAGCGGGCACCAGGGTCGGTGCTTCGTCCGTATCGACCTTGATGTTCGACTGCTGGTCGATGACCATGCGCGAATTGCGGATGAAGTCCGCCATCGCGCGGATGCGGTCGACCTCGGCGTCGTTGAGCGCCTGGCCCCGCTTGAGTCCCTCGAGGAACGCCGCCTGCTCCTGCCATCGCGCGAACGCCTCGGGCGTCATGCGAAGGCCGACCTCGAGCTGCATGCCGGGCTTCACGAGCACGTTTCGCTCCCACGGCTCGAAGCCGGATCCGCTCACGCGCACCTTGTGCGGGCCCGGCGTCATGTCCAGCGATTGGCCCTGCTGGCCGATCACGAACCCATCGACCTCGACCGTGGCAGCGACGGGGGCGAGGTCGTAGTCGGTCCGCGAGACCACGTACTGCCCATTCGACTGGTCGAGGAAGATGCCCGGCACGCGCAGGTCCTGCATCACCGCACGGATCACCACGCCGCTCGCCGGCGATGCCGCGGCCGCGAACGCCGCACTCGTCGCCGCCTTGGTCGAGGCATCCTGTGCGACTTGGTTGCCGCAGCGCTGGATGAGCGCATCGAGCGGATTGACCTCTTGCTTCAGGCCGGGCGTCTCGCGCACGACCGTTGACTGCTGCGCCGTGCCCGCTCCGTACACCAGGCCGGTGCCGATGCCGGTGAGCCGGTAGGTCACGGTGAGCGTCCAGGTCGTCGCCTTGCTCTCGATGCCCTGCCCCTTGAAGTCGCTCGTGGCAGGCTGGTACGAGGTCAGGCTCGCCAGCAGCATCGCTTCTGCGCCCATCGCGCGAGCGAGCGATGCAGCGTTCGCCTCGTCGCTCAGGATCCGGTCGAGCTGCTTCTGCGGATCGGTCTCCGTGCCCGCGTTCTCGCCCTTCGTGGCGAATCGCGCCACCGCATTGAGGAGGTCCTCGCGACTCATCACCGCGAAGCGCCGCGGATCGAGCCCCGCGACGATGAAGTCGTTCATCACCATGACCTTGTCCGCCGGCACGGCGGCGCGGTCCTTCACGAAGACCGCCGTGCGCAGCGGGCGCTCGGGCAGTGGCTGCTCGGCCACGCCGCCCGTGCCACCCACGCCGCCGAGGGCACCATCTGCAGGCAACGCCGCGATCACGCGCTTGGCAAGATCCTTGGCCAAGGCGACCGCCACATCACGCACCATCGGCTCGGTGACCGCACCGCCGCGCACCTCACGGCCGCTTGGATCCGCGAGCACGGTGTTCGCCGAACCCTCGCCCGTCACGCTCGCCTGGACGGCGCCGGTCGAACTGTCGTACAGGGTCGCGCTCGCCGTGAGTCGCACCGTGCGTCGCGTCATCGCTTGGTCAACGCCGGGGAACGTCGCGCGCTCCTCGCGATCCTGGAAGTCGTCGATCGTCGTGACGAGCAGCAGCCGCGATCCCTTGATGCGACCAGGCTGCGCAGCCTCAGGATCGTTGGGATCCACATTGCCGCTACCGGTGAAGTCCTGCTCCTTCTGCAGGGCATCCATGTCGCTGCGTGCGACCGCCTGGAAGCGACCGGTGGCCATGAACTCGGGAATGAGTTGCGCGGCGAACGAGTTCACCAGCCGATTCAGCTCGACCGGCTGGCCGCGCTGCGCCGCACCCTCGGTGGCGGCCGGCGACACCTTCGGCTGCGCAATGGCGAGCGCGGGCTTGGCGGGTGCCTGCGCGAATGCACCTTGGATGGCGACGAGTGCCAGCACGGCACCGACGAACGCGGCGAGTCTGCTTTGCATGGATGGGTTCCCTGGACGGCGGACCTGGACCAACGACCGGATCGATTCGATGGACTGCGGACCTCTGGCATGCTGCGCCCCGGGCAACGCCCCGAGACGCAGGCGAGACTCAGGCAAGGCCGAGCCGACGGCGCTTCTCGTCCCATTCGGCCTGCTCGCGCTTGTTCTGCGTCGCCAGCGGCGTGCCGGTTCGCATGGACTCGATTTCGAGCCGGGTGAGGTGCATGGCCTCGAGCCGGTAATCCTCGAAGGCCTCGCAGGCCTGGGGCACGATCGGCTTGAGCATGTCGTACATGGCCCGGGCGTAGTCCTGGATCTCCTGCTGGGCGTGCGGATCCATGCGCAGGCTGAGGAAGTGGAAGATGTTGTGCAGGTCGCACTTCCAGTACCACTCGGTGTACACGCTGACCGGCAGCGCTGTGCGGGCGAGCTCGCGCGCCACGCCCTTCTCGGTGAGCTGCAGGTACTCCTGGTAGTGAGCCTCGGCCTTCTCGAGCAGCTGCAGGAAGTCCTCGGCCGTTCCGGCATCGATCGGCTGGTCGCCCCCCTGCCGGTTGCTCGTGCTCTGCTTGCGCACCATCTCGGGGCTCGGCCGGTAGAACCGATCGGGCACGATCGAGTAGCGGGCGCTGTACTCGTTCACGTTGGCCGTACGGTGACGGATCCACTGGCGCGCGATGAAGATCGGCATCGCGATGTGGAACTTGAACTCGACCATCTCGAACGGGGTCGAGTGGCGATGCCGCATCAGGTAGCGCACGAGGCCCCGGTCCTCGCTCACCTGCTTCGTGCCCTGGCCGTAGCTGACGCGCGCCGCCTGGACGATCGCGAAGTCGCCGGTCTTGCCCTCGGGCACCATGCGCGGCATGCAGTCGACCAAGCTCACGAAGCCATGGTCGTGCACCTTGATGTCCCACCTGGAGCTGCCGCCCATCACGTCCACCATGGGACCCTCGGGCGCAACGCGGGTGAATCGTTCTCCGGCCTCGATGTGCTGCGTCATGACCCCGGAAGTGTCGCAGAAATCACGGCGCCGTTGGCGCGGTTTTCGCAGCGAAATGCGCCTGGTGAAACGCCTCGATCCAGCCGTTGACGGCCTCGAGCGTGCCGATGCCCGTGGCCTTGCCGCCGGCCGAGAGCCGCGGGGCACCCACGCCCTTGGGATCGAGGCTCACGACGACCATCCAGGCATCGTTCCATGGCTCGAGCCCGCCGGGGCACGCCTCGTCGGGCGATGCGGGCCAGCGCCCATCCCCTGCGGGCAGCACGTCGCACGCGACGGTCGCCATCGATGCCAGGTCCTTGGGCCACTCGCCGGTCGCTGAAGCGGCGCACAGCATGCGCCAGGCCGTGGAGCGCAGCTGCCGATCGGCGATCACGGCACGCTCGCGCACGCCGGCGGTCACGATGCCGCCCCAGACGAAGGCGAAGCCGCTCAGCAACACGAACAGCACGGCGAAGACGATCGCCAGCCGCCGTCCACCCGTCGTTGGTGCAGGCTGCTCCATCGTCACGCCTTGGCCGCAGGCGCCGCGATGCGCTTGCGGTGCGGATCGGCCTCGGGCACCGCATCGAGCAGTTCCTTGGTGTAGGCCTGCTTGGGCGAGCGGATGACCTCGTCGCGCGTGCCCATTTCCACGATCCGGCCCTCGCGCATGACGGCGATGCGATGGCAGATGTGGTGGATCACCGCCATGTCGTGACTGATGAACAGGTACGAAAGCCCGCGCTCGTCCTGCAGGTCCTTGAGCAGGTTCAGGATCTGGCTCTGGATGCTCACGTCAAGGGCGCTCGTGGGCTCGTCGCAGACGATCAGGTCGGGATCGAGCGCCAGCGCGCGGGCGATCCCGATGCGTTGCCGCTGGCCACCGCTGAATTCATGGGGGTAACGATCGGCCGCTTGCTTCCAGAGGCCGCAGCGCACGAGCAGTTCCTCGACTCGGCTGCGAAGCTGGTCGCCCGTTGCCAGACCGTGCACGAGCAGCGGCTCACCGATGATGTTGCCCACGCGCATGCGCGGGTTCAGGCTTCCACCCGGATCCTGGAAGATGATCTGGATGCGCCGACGGAGCGTGCGCATCGCTTCGGGCGCGAGCGAGAAGATGTCCTGTCCATCGAAGTTGGCCGTGCCCCCAGTGGCGGGAATCAACCGCAGGAGCGCTCGTCCTGCAGTGGTCTTGCCGCAGCCTGACTCGCCGACGAGCCCGAGCGTCTCGCCCCGGTTGAGCGTGAAGCTCACCCCATCCACGGCCTTCACGTGACCGACCGTCCGCTGCAGCAAGCCGCGGCGGATCGGGAAGTGGACCTGGAGGTCCTTCACCTCGAGGATCGGTTGGGCCATGGCTTCAAGCCTAGCGCCTCGGTGCCTGCACCGGGATCGCCACGGTCTGCGGACGGCCATCGGGCAGCACCACGCTGAATTGCACCCGACGGATGATGCCGGGGAAGGAGCGCGACAGGATGCGCTCCAGCCGGGTGTACAGGTCTGACTCGCCGAAGACGGCTTGGCCTTCGATCGCGATGATCACGCTGCCCTCCGGCAGCGACGCCGCGGCCTCGGAATCATCCTTGACCGACTCAATCAGTACGCCCCGCCGGTGCTGCACGCCGAGCGCTGCGCAGGCATCCTCGGTGGCGTTGGTGAGTTCGAGCACACCGGCCTTGCGCAGCGTCGCCAGCAGCGCCGCCGCATCGGCCTCGGCGGGCCGCCGACCGATGACCACCGTCACCTCGCGAACCGTAGGCGGTGCATCACCGGAAGAAGGTTCCCACAGGAGCAACCGGGCCGACGCCCCCGGCCGTTGCGTGGCGATCAGGCTCGTGAGCGCGTCCATCGTCGCCACCGACCGTCCGTTGATCTCCAGGATCACGTCGCCCGGATCGACCCCAGCGCGCTCGGCCGCCTCGCCGACACTGACGGCCATCACGGCCAGGCCATCGCGCTCGCACTGCTCGATGGCGGGGATCACGGGCTCGGGCACGGCATCCGGATTCCCGCCCCCGCGCGCGAACTGCTGCTGCAGTTCCC
>Ga0209770_10000350_pt1 | contig 25725 bp, 27 predicted proteins | sample LauGreSu1BDMLBDD_2_FD_187572 | JGI IMG/M metagenome (GOLD analysis project Ga0209770, IMG submission 187572) | Freshwater lake microbial communities from Lake Michigan, USA - Su13.BD.MLB.DD (SPAdes) (version 2) | ecosystem: Environmental > Aquatic > Freshwater > Lake | place: Lake Michigan, USA...
TCTTTGGACAATCGTTCTTGAAATTTCCGTATTGATGGCACATTTCCCATCCAAGAATATTGCTCAACGCAGTTATGATTTCCGTACACTCGGTTTGGGTTATGCAAATCTTGGCACCATCCTCATGATCAATGGCATTCCATATGACTCACCTGAGGCATTGGCAATGTGCGGTGCGATCACTGCGATCATGACCGGTGAATCCTATGCAGCAAGTGCTGAAATGGCGCGCGATGTCAAGCCATTCCCTCGTTATGAAGCAAATAAAGATCATATGCTCCGCGTGATTCGCAATCATCGTTTGGCGGCATATAATTCAGCGAATGCAGATTATGAAGCCCTCACGATTTTCCCAATGGGGATTGATCCAACATTCGTTTCAGAAGATTTGATCACTGCAGCTCAACAAGCTTGGGATAAAGCCCTTGCACTCGGCGAGGAATTCGGCTATCGCAATGCTCAAGTATCCGTGATTGCTCCAACCGGTACAATCGGTCTTGTTATGGATTGTGATACAACAGGTATCGAACCAGATTTTGCAATCGTTAAATTCAAAAAATTGTCCGGTGGCGGATATTTCAAGATCGTGAATCAATCCGTGCATAAAGCACTCGTGAATTTGGGTTATACCGAAGCACAAATTGATGAAATCGAGAAATACTGCAAAGGACATGGCACCTTGATTGGATGTCCTGCAATCAATCGTCAAAGTCTCAAAGAAAAAGGCTTCACAGATGAGAAGATTGAAGCAGTCAATAGTCAATTGGATAATGTGTTTGATGTGAAATTCGCATTCAACAAATGGACTTTCGGCGAGGAATTCTGCAAGTCACTCGGCTTTACAGATGATCAATTGAATGATTATTCCTTTGATATGCTCAAGGCATTGGGTTATACCAAAGCAGAAATCGAAGCAGCGAATGATTATATCTGCGGAACGATGACCATCGAAGGCGCTCCACATCTCAGAGATGAACATCTTGCAATTTTTGACTGTGCTAACAAATGCGGCAAAAAAGGCAAGCGTTATATCCAACACATGGCTCATGTGCGCATGATGGCTGCAGCTCAACCATTCATTTCCGGTGCTATTTCCAAGACGGTGAATATGCCCGCGGAAGCAAAAGTGACTGAGATCGGCGAAGTGTATCATGAAGCATGGAATACAGGCGTGAAGGCAATCGCACTCTATCGCGATGGCTCGAAATTGTCTCAACCACTCAATGCATCCAATGATGAAGATCTCGATGAAGTAATTCTTCTCGGCGATGAACATACACTTGATGAAACTCAAGGACCAAAAGAAGTCCAAGAGCGCATCGTGGAGAGAGTATATCATAGAGCAGAACGCAGAAGATTACCCAAAAAGCGTCGTGGTTTTGTTCGTGAAGGTAATGTTGGTGGACATAAAGTCTTCCTCCGTACAGGAGAATTCGAAGATGGTACGCTCGGTGAGATTTTCATCGATATGTACAAAGAAGGTGCATCATTCAAAGGACTTCTCAATTGCTTTGCGGTATTGGCCTCCAAAGCATTGCAATATGGCATCCCACTCGAAGAATTGGTTGATACCTTCACCTTCACACGCTTTGAGCCGGCAGGTCCCGTACAAGGTCATGATGCAATTAAGAATGCAACATCCGTACTCGACTATATCTTCCGCTCACTCGGGTATGATTATTTGAACCGTACAGATTTTGTACATGTTCAAGCAGTCGATGAAGATGCAAAAACAAAATCACCTGCAGGAAATCCCGTTCTTTCAGCTTCTGTTTCAAAGAAAGTGATTGAAGCAACGGAACCTGCAATGGTAAGTGCGATGGCAAAAGTCAAAGTAAGTGCAGGCAATGGCACACAAAAAATATTTGAGGCCAAAGCTAAAGGATATACCGGTGAGCAATGCTCAACATGTAGCTCAATGCGCGTGAAGAGAAATGGTTCTTGTACCGTCTGCGAAGACTGTGGAACCACAAGCGGTTGCTCATAAGATATAATACATGTCATTATGTTTAAGCCCTGATTTTTTCAGGGCTTTTTTTTACGATAATATGAAACAGAACTTTGATCCCAAAACCGTGAATTATGATCTTCCCGAAGATCGAATAGCTTTGCATCCCTTGCCGGAAAGAGATCAAAGTAAGTTGCTCATCATGCCCAATGGTGAAGACATTCCAAGGCATGCCCATTTTCATGATATTTCCGCATTGATACCCACTGATTCCTTGATGTTCGTGAATGTCTCCAAAGTGATTCATGCACGCATTCATTGCAAAAAAGAGAGCGGTGGAATGGCTGAAGTACTTCTCAATGAACCGGCTCTGGGCGCCCCGGCCGATGCAATGCTGAATATAGGACAAAGCGATTGGAAATGTATCATCGGTGGAAAGAAGATCATGGCAGGAATGATACTGCAAACACTCGATGAGCAATGTGAATTACAGATTCAAGTTCTCGAAAAACATGGAATGGATGCAGTAGTGAGATTGAAATGGAATGGCGATCAAACACTATCCGACATTCTCGAAGAAATCGGAAAGATTCCACTTCCACCATATCTGAACAGAGAAGCGGAGGAGGAAGATGAAGAGCGATATCAAACTGTCTATGCAAAAGACGAAGGATCTGTGGCGGCACCAACAGCAGGTTTACATTTCACGGACAAAGTGTTTGATGAGTTGAAGAATAAGAGTATACGTATTGAAGAACTGACATTACATGTAGGACTCGGTACATTCAAACCATTTGATGCAGAAGAAGTAGATGAATTCTCAATGCATCCCGAGAAAATCATCGTAAGAAAGGAAGTGATTGAATCATGCATTGCTTTCTTTTCGCAAGAACACAGAGGTGCATGCATAGCTGTAGGAACAACATCATGTCGCACGATGGAATCTCTGTATTGGTTTGGTGTAGGACTATGCAATCCGGAATTTCCTGCATGGAAAACAGGGCGATTCTCACTCGGTCAATGGGATGCTTATGCATTATTTGAACATGCGGTGTCGCCCAAGGAATCATTCCGGGCAATGCTACACTGGATGAATGAACATAATCTCAAAGTGATTGAGGGTCAAACACAATTGATGATTGTTCCGGGATATACATGGGGAATGATTGAGGGATTGATCACGAATTTTCATCAACCGGAGAGCACTCTGCTTTTTCTCGTTTCATCTTTTCTTGGAATTGAACGCTGGCAAAAAGCATATCAATCAGCCCTTGACAATGAATATCGCTTTTTGAGTTATGGAGATTCCTCACTCTTGTGGAGATGATTAGAAATGATGTCCATTCACGAATAATTCTGCTTCGAGCACATCAAGTTCTGATCCCATGAATGCCTGCGCACGCTGATGAATATCCGTTGGAATGATATCCAGAATTCTATTCATACCATCAGTTGCTCTCCCGCCGGCTTGTTCGATGATCATTGCAAGAGGATTCAATTCATAAAGCAAGCGTAATTTGCCATTCGGATATTTGCTATCAGCAGGATACATGAAAATACCACCATAATGCAAAGTACGGTGAATATCAGCGACTGCGGTTCCGATATATCGAAGAGAATATGGTTTGCCCTGCTCTTGTTTTTTCAGATGATCCACATAGCGTTTCATGCCATCTGACCACAATGCATAATTGCCTTCATTCACGCTATAGATCTTGCCTTGTTTCGGCATGCGTACTTTTTCATGCGTAAGGAGAAAATCACCGATGGTTTGATCATAGGTGAAGACATCAACTCCATGTCCGGAAGTATAGACCAATGTGGTTGCACTGCCATAACATGCATAACCCGCGGCAACTTGTTTATATCCGGGTTGTAGAACATCGCGTTCATCTCCGTCTTCCGTGGATTGAGGATCGAGTCGGCGATAAATCGAGAAGATAGTACCAATGGTTGTGTTTACATCGATGTTTGAAGAACCATCCAAAGGATCAAAAAGCAAGACATATTTCCCTTTTGCATATTCATCAGGAATTTTGATGATGCCTTCAGATTCTTCCGAAGCCATCACGCAGAGATGACCACCATGATCCATGGCGCGAAAGATGACTTCATTCGCAAATTCATCGAGTTTCTTGACTGTTTCACCATGCACATTCATGGAGTCTGTGATGCCAAGCACATCATTCAATCCTGCTCTTCGAACATCACGAGCAATGATGCGCAAGGCGAGAGTCAGATCTCGTAATAATCTGGAATATTCCCCTGTAGCAGAAGGGTGAAATTCTTGTTCTTCAGCGATATGTCGTTCAATGGTGACAAGCCGAGATACTCGAAGAAAAGACATTGCGGACACACCAAAACAAAAAAACTTTAGGATGGCATTGTGAAGTTATATTTTGCACTCTCAATGCTCGATTTGATTGGAAATTACCAATCCGATGAGTGAAAGCAAAGGACAAGAGTCATTCTGACAAATAATTAATCTACTCGTCATGGCAAAACATATAGAAAGACAATCAGACATTGTCAGCAATCAACGCTCACATGAAGATGAGACCGACATTACATTGCGCCCATCTTCATTTGATGACTTCACGGGTCAAGCAAAAATCGTTGACAATTTGAAGGTATTCATTGCCGCTGCGAGAAATCGAGGCGAAGCATTGGATCATGTATTATTGACGGGTCCTCCGGGTTTGGGAAAAACCACGCTCAGCCATATTATCGCACATGAAATGCGGGCTGAGATTAAAACAACATCTGGTCCTGTATTGGAAAAGCCCGGTGATCTTGCCGGCCTTCTCACAAATCTGAAAGAGGGTGATATTCTGTTCATTGATGAAATACACAGATTATCTCCGGTGATTGAAGAATATCTGTATTCAGCGATGGAAGATTATGTGTTGGACATCATGATTGAATCGGGTCCGGCGGCACGCTCCGTGCAAATCACCATTCCGCGATTCACCTTGGTTGGTGCTACAACGAGAGCAGGATTATTGACTGCACCATTGCGTTCACGATTTGGTGTGGTAAGCAGATTGGATTATTATTCACATCAAGATCTTTATCATGTGATCGTTCGTTCAGCGAATATCTTGAATGTTCCAATTGATGAAGATGGAGCTCAAGAAATTTCTCGAAGATCCAGAGGTACCCCGAGAATTGCGAATAGATTGTTGAGAAGGACAAGAGATTTTGCGGAGATAAAAGGCAAAGGAATAATCACGAAAGAGATTGCTCATATCGCACTTTCCGCATTGGAAGTAGATGAATATGGTCTTGATGAAATGGATAAGCGCATTCTACTTGCCATCATTGACAAATTCAATGGAGGTCCTGTAGGCGTGGGTACTTTGGCAGTTGCGGTTGGTGAAGAAGCCGGAACTTTGGAAGAGGTCTATGAACCCTTTTTGATTCAACAAGGATTTCTTCAGAGAACGCAAAGAGGTCGTGAGGCAACTGCCTTGTGCTACAAACATTTTGGAAAAGAAGGCCGAAACAATCAAGAGTTGTTTGAATGATGCATGAAAAAAGTTTCCATTTGTCCCTTTCCTTTAATGTCGATCATTCCTCTTGAAGTACATTGTAGATGTGAATGACCATCAATCAATTGTTTGAAATATTCAGTAATCTGAATTTTACCCTTTTCACCGGTATTTTCCATTCTGCTGGCTATGTTTACTGCATCACCCCACAAGTCATAACTATATTTATCTGTTCCAATCACACCTGCAATTGCGTCACCAGCATGCAATCCTATTCGTAAGTGAATAGGAAAACCACCTAGTGTATATTTTTTTGAAGTTTCAAGTACATCCAGAGCAAAATTTGACAAACAGAGTGCATGATCATGTTTTTTAATTGGAACTCCGCACACTGCCATATATGAATCACCAATAGTCTTTATTTTCTCTATTCCATGCTTCTTCGCTACTCTGTCGAATTCTGTAAAGAGTATATTTAAATCATGAATCAATATGTCCGGGGACAATGAAGAAGTCATTGAAGTAAAATCCATAATATCTGAAAAGAAGATACTGATATCCTTTGCATAGTCAACAATATTATGTTCACCTTCCAATATTCTATCGGCAATAGTACTTGGCAGAATATTATGCAACATTCTCTCTTGTTCTTGATATCTGGTAATCTGCATAAGCTTCTCTTGCTCGATCATATCTACTTTTCTTTGTTGCTCCAATAGTTCAGCTTTATGCTTCGTATCTTCAGACAATAATTCGGACTGGAGTTCATTGAAGCGTTTCAAGTGTTTTAGGGCTTTTTCCCATTCTTCAGTAAGTTCATATAGTTCACTCAAACACTTGTGATTAGAACTTTCATCTTGCCTTAGATTTAACTGAGTTCGTATATTTAATGCTTTCAAGAGATAGTCTTCAGCTTTAATCAGATCACAATTGGGATTATCTTGATTCATTAAGAGTTGTCCCAGATTCCCATATTGCGTTGCTGTGGCTAATGCATCTTGTATTTCAATTGAATAATCAAGTATCTCTAGATGAGTATTTTGTGCTTCATCAAACTTTCCGAGATATTCAAGCAATATGCCTACATTACTTTTTACATGTGATGCACCAATCCTATCATTCAGTAATGTAAAGTTTTCCAATGCTCTTTGGAAATATGAATCTGCAAGCTCATAGTCACCTGTCAATAAATGAACTCCTCCAATGGTCATACAATTGTTAGCAATGCCACGAAGGTTATTTACATTTTCATGTATGTGTAATGCAGTGTTTAAATATTCAAGAGATTTCGCATGCTGTCCCATGGTAAAATATACATTGCCTATATTTCCTGTATTTGCCGCAATACCAAGTTCGTCTCCCAATTCTTCATATAATCTTCTCCCTTTATCCATGTATTCTAAGGATTTCTTGTATTGAGCTAGTAGTCTGTACATTATGGCAACATTAGTGTATGTCTTAGCAAGTCCTAATGTATAGTTCTCATGTTGAAAAATTGCTTCTGCTTGAAAGCAAATTTCTATGGCTTCCGCGAATTCATTTTCATGCTTATGAATATTCGCCAATGCAATCAGGCCTTTGGCATATATAAGCTTGTTTTCAACACCAGTCATTGTGCTAAGTATATATTCACATAAAGATTTTGCCAGTTGAATATTTCCTTGATAAAAATGGGCATTAATAAGTACGAGTACTATAGATGCTCGTAATTCATGATGTTCTTGAACTACAATCTCATCAAGCAATGCCATACCTTTTTCTATGACAAACTGAAAATTTGTCCCTTCAATAACCAATGATTCCAGATATTTCAGTTCTTCTTTAATTTCAGACAGTAACATAGCAAGTACCATTTGTGATCAGTTTATGAGTTGAACAAATTAAGCTATGGGAATCACAATTATGCAAAAAAAAATGCCTTGAAACTCAAGACATTTTCTGGATTTGTATATATTCATCTTCAATTACTTGGCTTCTTCTTGCTCGATTGCTTGGATCAATTCTTCGGAAAGTGGATCAACACCAGATTTGAAGCGCTTGACGATTCTTCCATTTTTATCAACAAGAAATTTCTCAAAATTCCAGCCAACCTCACCGGATAAATCGCCATTGCCACCACCTGAAGTGAGATATGCATAGAGTGGATGCTTGTCTCCACCTTTCACGGATATTTTTTCAAACATGTCGAAAGTAACATTGAATTTTGTTGAACAGAAGTCTTTGATTTCTGCATTTGTTCCGGGCTCTTGTCCACCAAAATTATTTGCAGGAAATCCGAGAATGCTGAGTCCTTTCGATGCATGTAATTTATTCAGTGCTTCAAGATCTGCATATTGACTTGTATAACCACATCTTGATGCTACATTCACAATTAGGAGTACACGACCTTTATATTCCAACAATGATTTTTCGGTTCCATCAATGGTCTTTACTTTGAATTGATGAACAGTTCCTGTTGGAACAGTACGATCCTGTGCAGTACATCCAATTGTTGTCATGAGCATATATCCAATTATTGCAAATAAGGCCGGGAATTTCATGAGTTGTTGCATGATTAAATGTTCCTTGTAAATGATATACCGATAACTAATAACGGGTAATCATGGTTCCAATAAAAAAACCGTCTTGTGGACGGTTTACTTCTTCTTAGAATCCGGTGGCTGTGTCATGAAGATCTTCAAAAGTGATTCCACTTCAGCATTTCTGGCTCCTGTATCCTGAGGATTCCCTCCCAATATGGAGAAAATGCCTGCTCCATCATTTGAGGAATGCGATTGCTCTCTATCATCTTCTTTGGGTGAGAAAATGAGCATCACAGCATACACTATCAATAATATGAATTCAAGACTCAGTGCGAACAAAATAATTGAAGGCTCACTTGACGGAATGAATTTCAAGCCTCGAATACCGATGATGATAATCAGCACCGCAGCTCCCATATATACCATTCCCAAAATGGCATTGGCATATTGTATGGAAAAATAGGATCGCATATAGAATTGTAATGCAACTTGTGTTCGCATGAAAATTTCAAAAGGACTTGTCGCTTCCTGCCAAAGCAAAGCTCCTTGCAAGTTTTTCACTTCATCAACAGTGATTTTATACTCCTTTGCAAGATCATGCAAATCCCTAATATCAGCTTCCATCACTCTATTTCGCAAATGCATGATTTCTTCATCTGTATGCTCACCGTATAATGCCATGGAAATTGTATCGAGCGTGTTCATGATTTCGCGCTGTATCTTTTGCCTGAGCAATCCAATGCTCTTGGGTAGAAATGCAACGAAATAAGTACTGAGACCAAATCCAATGAATAGAACCAATGGCAATAGAGCAAGAGTGGGATTAAATAGATAACGGGCCATTCGCCTTCTGCCCATCTCATTTTCAGCACCGGCCATGCGCTCAATGATACCCCAATTCGTAAAGAGATTCGTTACAACCTCATCTTTTGGTGCGCCCTCTGCGATTCGATATTCCAGTATTTCTCCACTGAAAGCAACATCTGCATGCATGAATTTTGTAAAAAACATATCCATCAAAGGCATAGCAATCATGATATGCAGGAATGCTACAATTGCAATGGTCAAAATGGCATACATCACATATTGAATAGATGTATGCTTACTCAACTCAAAGTATTGACTTCTACTTAATGCAGTGATTTCTGCTTGAGGAATATGTTCTTTTTCGAATTCAGACATAATTACATTCTGTTCCCGATAGATTAGGGAGGGTCAAAATAAAAAAAGGACATGAATTAATCATGTCCTTCAATAAATTTTTACGCTCTTTCTTAGCGAACATCTTGGCTCACAAATGGCATCAATGCCAAATGACGAGCATATTTGACTGCAAGAGCAATCTGACGCTGTTGAATAGCTGTAACACCTGTGATACGACGAGGAAGAATCTTGCCTTGATCATTGATAAATCTTTGCAATGCCTTCGGTTCTAGATAATCAATCACACGGCTTTGACCCATTGGATTGACTTTCTTCTTGTTAGGTGTTCTTTTATTGCGATTATTGGCCAAAAAAGGATTGTTGACCGCATTTAATGGTTGTTGTCTCATGATTAATCTTCCTTAGCAGGTTGAGTTTTCATTGATTTAGTTTTTGCAAAGCGCTTATTGAAACGCTCAACACGACCGGCTGTATCCACAAGCATTTGTTTGCCTGTGAAGAATGGATGGCTCTTGGAATCAATCTCAAGCACCATGCGATCGCTTTTATAGCAGGAGCGAGTATGATAGACTGTACCGTCTGTCATGACAATCTCGACCTGATGATAATAGGGATGAAGATTCTTTTTCATGTGATTATCTATTAATGTCAATTTTATCAACTTCTGATAAATCCCCGATCTTCACGAAGCGCTCGAGGTATTTCATATTTCCCTTATCAGTATGATAAGGTTTTATAACGCGAACATTGATGCTTGAGGCCGCAGCCTTTTTACTCATTTTGTCGCCGAATGTCTGCTTCTTTGCCATGTGTTATTTGCACAGAATGATATAAACAACAGGATTGCAAATGTAAGAGTATTTTGTGAAACCACAAAAAGAAAAATTACAAAGTTCCTGTACTGCCAAATCCACCGATACCTCTTTCAGTTTCATCGAGTGAATCCACGAGTTCCCATTGCACGGTTTCATATCTTGCAATCACGAGTTGGGCTATTCTCTCACCGGGTTGAATCGTATAGGATGCTTTGCCGGAATTGGCTAGAATCACTTTGATTTCACCGCGATAATCGGAGTCAATCGTGCCCGGTGCATTCAAAGCAAAGATTCCGTGCTTTGCAGCCAAACCACTTCGTGATCGAACTTGACATTCGAACCCTTGTGGAAGAGCAATGGCAATTCCGGTTGGAATCATGACGATTGCACCCGGTTCCAAAATCATCGGCTCGGCAAGAGCAGCGGTGATATCCATTCCGGCAGAACCAGCGGTAGCATATGCAGGCAATACACCCGATATTTCTCCGCATTTCATGATGTGAACTGAAAGCATCTTTTTGTCCAAATAAAAAAAGCCCCGATGCTAAAATGCATTGGGGCTTGAAGGTCAATTTACTTCTTATGCGGTTGCGTTTGGATAAACGGAAACTTTGAGGCGTGTACTGTCTTTACGCTCAAATTTCACAACACCGTCCACAAGTGAGAACAATGTGTAATCTCTACCCAATCCGACTTATTTCCTGGATGAAAACGGGTTCCGCATTGACGAATGAGAATACTGCCGGCTGTTACTAATTGACCGCCGAAACGCTTCACACCGCGTCGTTTGGAATTCGAGTCACGGCCGTTCTTGGTAGATCCGGCCCCTTTTTTGTGTGCCATTCTATAACTCCTTATCCGAGCTTGATATCATTAATCTGAATTTGCGTGTATTGCTGACGATGTCCATTCAATTTGCGATAGCCCTTACGACGCTTTTTCTTGAAGACAAGAATTTTGTCGCCTTTGCCATGTGCAAGGACAGTTGCTTTGACGGAACCGCTTACATAAGGGTCTCCAATCATTACATTTGATTCTTCGCCACCAAGAAGGATATTTCCGAATTCAACACTTGAGCCGATTTCCGCATCCAACAGTGGAACTGTTAATGTATCGGTTGGCCTTACCGTGAATTGCTGGGCTGCTATTTCTACTACTGCGAACATACTGGTACAGTCGATGAATTGATGAACTGTTCTCTCGTAATGAGAACTGCGAAAGTATGAGTTTTTATGTATTCACACAAGAAAAACTTTTCAGCGATTTGAATCTTTTGACAAATCAAGCGCTTTGAAGATTCCTTGGGCTATGGAATCCGGCTTGAGTTGTAGGCGTTTTTTGGAATTCTCATCCATGATTTCTAAAATTGCTTCAGCATCCCCACCAAATATGCAAAAGGAGAAATCCGGAAATTGACCAAGATATTTAAGTATGGCACCGGAAATTGCAGATGAAATACCCACATGAATTGCATCATGTGTATTTGTTCCTGAGGATGAAACTGTAGGATTTGGAGCCAATTTTGGTAATCCCGCAGTTACTGTTCCTAGGGCTTCATACATCGTGGAAAGACCGGGCATGATCGAGCCACCAAGACAATTCTGTTCCGCATCGAGAATATTGAAAGTAATTGCGGTACCGCAATCAATCGTGATGAGCGGGGCCTTGCATTCAGTCAAAGCGCCAAATAGACCATGCATTCTGTCCTCACCCATACCGGTGATTTCGGAAAAATCAATAATTCCGGAAAGCATGAGCAATGATTTCGTGCGAATATGCTTCAAGCTCGGAATTTCATCCAAAACCTGATTGAATTGTTGGTCCATCGCGGGATTTACTGATGAAATTCCAATCAAGCATTCCTCTTCTTGAACTTGATTCATAATGGTGGAAAGCAATTCTGAATCCCATTCCGAGGCTGAATATGCAAAAGCCCCCAATAATTGAGGGCCTTGCGCATAACATTTTACACGCGAATTTCCGAAGTCCAATGCGATATGTTTCATGATAATTTTGGAGGCGGTTCCATCACATTACCACATTGCTTGCAGGTGCGATGTTCAAGTGAACCATAAAATCTTTCGAAAATTGGAGGCAATTGTTTCACGATATCATTCACCGGAATATACTCCTCATAAAGTTTTGAAGTACATGACTCACAAAACCACATAAATCCGTCCAATTCATTGTCATTACGCTTGCGTTCCATAACCAATCCAACAGTGTTCGGACCTCGCTGTGGCGAATGTGGCGTTCTCGGTGGGAGCAGGAAGATATCGCCTTCCTTGATGTGAATGTCTCTCTGATTTCCATCATCTATGATTTTGACGGTGATGTCTCCCTCAAGTTGATAGAAGAATTCTTCGCCTTCATTATAGTGATAATCCTTCCTGGAATTCGGTCCGCCCACAACCATCACGATGAATTCCGTATCCTGATACACAGTGGCATTTCCAACCGGTGGTTTGAGTAAATGCCGATGTTCATCAATCCATGTTTTGAAATTGAATGCGCCTTGAATAGCCATGAGACACCTTATAAGTTCAGTAAAATAGAATGGGCGAAATTATGAAAAACACTCGAAAGATATGAATCAGCCCTCAAAACGCTCTATAGATGAAACACCTTTGATTTTTCGCAGTCGATCGAAAATACGATGCAGATGCTCTGTATTCTTTACAAAGACTGTAACCAAACCTTTGAAATGCGTTCCGGCCGCATTGATGTTCACGCTTCGAATATTCGTATTGTTGAAACCTACGATTGCATTCGTGATCTCATTGAGTAAACCTGCTCGATCTTCACCTTCAAGTGAAATTGCCGCGATATACTCTCCTTGTTGGACAGATGCCCATTGCAAAGACATGATGCGACCATCTCTCTTTTCAATCAAATCCATGATATTTCTGCATGTTTTTCGATGCACTCTAATGCCGGTTCCGGTTGAAACAAGACCAATGATGTGATCTCCGGGAAGAGGATTGCAACATTTTGCATAATCATAGAGAATGCCTTTGGAGGTTTCGGGACTACCAATGATAAATACGCCATTTGAGGCATCACCTCTAACTGCCTTATACACTTCATCTGTGGAATAATCCGCTTGCTGAATCTCCTGTTCGCGGGCACCCGGCTTTACTTTTTCTTTGATGAGCGCCAATGTCAGATCAAGGTTTGCTTCACCGGTTGCGAGTTTATGATAGAAATCGCCTCGATGTTCGAAACGAAGAGAAAGAATAATCTTCTCCAATTGATCTTCATCGATGTGCAGACCCGCCTTCTTGGATTTTTTCTCCCAAATTTCCTTCCCTTCGGCAGTGAGTTTGCGCTTTTCTTCATTGAGATATTTTTTGATTCCTTGTTTTGCTTTATGCGTTGTGACAAATCGTTCCCAATCACGATTGGGAGTCTGATTCTTCGAAGTGATGATCTCAACTTGCTCGCCATTTTGCAGTTTATAGTCGAGCGAGACAATGCGACCATTCACTTTTGCCCCAATGCAATGCAATCCGATTGCAGAATGGATATCGAATGCAAAATCCACGGGTGTGGAATTCACCGGAAGTACACGCAATTCGCCTTTGGGCGTAAATACTTGAATTTCTTGCTGATACAGATTGAGTTTAAAACTTTCAAGCAATTGTTGCACTGCTTCATCGCCACCGCTTGCATTATCAAAAACATCTCGCATCCAATTGGCCCATTCCTCGAGATCTTTACCGCCGAATGAAATCTTTTTGCCAAGCGATTGAGCTTTATAATTGAAGTGCGCCGCCACACCTTTTTCAGCGATTTCATGCATGGAGCGAGTACGAATCTGTACTTCGACACGCTTTCCATCATTGCTGATTACGGTTGTGTGAAGCGATTGATAATTGTTTTTCTTAGGAACAGAAATATAGTCTTTGAATCGTTCCGGAACGGGTGTGTAAATCTCAGAAACAATTCCATAGACAAAGAAACTTTCATTTTTGTCATCGGTGTCAAGAATGATCCGAATGGCAAACAAATCATATAATTCATCAATGCGCTTTTCCTGAACTCGCATTTTATTGTATATGGAATAGATATGTTTTGGCCTGCCCGAGATTTCAAATTGAATGTGATTTGCAGTGAGTCTTTCGGCAATGGGAGCAATAAAAGCATTGATGAAATCCTCACGCTCCTTGCGAGTGCTCTTCAAGCCATTCTTCACTTCATCATAATGCTCTCTGTCCAAATGTTTAAAAGCCAAATCTTCCAATTCCCATTTGATGGAACCGAGTCCGAAACGATGCGCAAATGGTGCATAGATTTCCATGGTTTCATTGGCTATGCGTTTTCTGCTTTCGGGTGACAAATGATCGAGCGTTCGCATATTGTGAAGTCGATCGGCAAATTTTATCAAAATCACCCGCACATCATTCACGAGTGAGAGTAATAATTTGCGATAACTCTCGGCCCTGGTGATTTCCTTGCTTTTTGAAATATCCCGAATCTTCGTCACGCCATCGACGATTTCAGCAATAGTATCACCAAAATCCCTGCGGATATCGTAAAGAGAAACACGAGGTTCATGATCTTCCACCACATCATGCAATAAAGCCGCAGCAACTGAAATATCATCGAGTGGAATCTCTCGAACCACGATCAATGCAGTTGCTAAAAGATGCGAATAATAAGGTCTCCCATCAGCTCTTTTGTCATTCTTGTGAATTTCCACGCAAAATTTGAATGCCCTTGTGATGAGATCTTCATCAACTTTGGACAGACTCTTTTTACATTCGGACAAAAGGAGCGCGAGATCCGCTTCGGGATCTTTACCCAATTCTTCTTCATTTATGATTGTAGTACTTTTCATGCAATGTATATATGAGGACATTCAGTGGGATAATGTACAGAATTATGTGGAGATACCATCATGCATCAAAGAGTCCATCATCTCTGTACAGCATCAAAATAGCATGTTGAGGCACAATCACATATTGCTGATCATTGAATTGAATTGCGATTGCCTGTTTTCTCAAATACACCGCCAAATCACCATTTTTTGCCTGAAGTGGAATATACTTCACTTCTTCATCAGCATATTTCCAAGATTCTTGTTCTTGATTGGAGGCCAAGGGAAATCCCGGACCCACCTTGATGATATAACCGCTGGCCGCCACTTCCTGTTCTTCAATGCCCGGAGGCAAAAACAATCCTGACCGAGTTTGCTCATCCTCGGGTCTTGGTTTGATCAATACACGATCACCCACTACATGTATGCGATCAAATTCATGAATATCGAGTATCATGTCAAAAATTGATGTTTAATGTGGTATAAGTCTTGATTTCTTCGGATTCGAATATCATCATGTCTTCATTGTCGGACATTGAACGGTATAACAAGCATTTTGCCACAGTATCCGCTTTAATTGGCCGATATCGCTTTAGTGGTCCTACCAATACAAAAAGAAAAATCGCACTGAAAGTCATCCCGATTTTCTCTCCTAGTCTGAACTCTCTACGCTTTCCAAGCAATAATGATGGTCTGAGAATGCTGATTCTTTTGAATCTTTTGAGTTGAATCGCCATTTCGGCTCTTCCCTTGCATTGCAGATAGAATGCCTTGGATTCAATTGAGGAATCGATCGAACTGACATAATGGAAACCATCATAATCAAGCTCTGAACAGCATTGAGCGAGTAGTTCTATGATGCCGACATCGGTTTTCTCAAAGGCTTTCTTGCTTCCTGCTTTCTTGATTGTTGTTCCGATGCAACATATCATTTCATTTCCACCGCGTAGAGCTTCTCGCAAGGTATCTTCGTCGAAGAAGTCGGAAATGATTCTTACTTCCACTCCTTTTGGTAATTCAAAATCAGGTTTTTTTCTTGCCACTATGATGAGTTTTGAATTTCTTGGCATTGAGAAGAGATTGATGAATGCCTCACCGATGAGTCCTGTAGCGCCTGTCAGAATGATTGTTTTCATGATTTCCCCATTTGCATTTTTTCCAAAGCCGAGCGTAATGCATCGGGTATTTTCACTGCTTTTTTATTGATTCTATCTACGGAAACGATGGTGCATGAACCATCGCCCAAAATCATTGAGTCTCTTTCAACGGCAAATCGAAGTTTGATTGAAGCACCTCCAATGGTATCCGCCCAGCAATAAATTGTGAGCAAATCATCGATATATGCCGGAGAGTGAAAATCGCAAGAGAAATTCACGCGAAGCATCCAGACTCCCAAATCCTCGAATTGAGTATTTGTATAGGGAAATCCAAGTGTTCGAAAGAATTCTGTTTCACCGATTTCAAAGAGTCGCACATATTGTCCGAAATACATTATTCCCGCAGCATCGAGATCGCTCCAACGAATTCTTTCCTCGGCTTTGACGGCATATGGGGGAATTTGCAGTGTTTCTTTCTTGTTCATGGGGATTACTCATAGGAATTATGCGGAATTTATGGAATTCCCACCTTTTGTGCATTTGCAATTCCATATTTTGCAATTGATACACTTTATCATATCAAGAATACAATGCAAGATCAATCCTCTCAACAAATGGAACCCCAAGATCATGGACAGCATATACCCAAACCAACATGGGGCTGGAAAGCGATTTATATGTTTTTGATCATTTTGGGAATATCAAGCGGAATCATTGGACTGGTTTATAGACAGTTGCCAAAGAAGAGCGAAGTTCTTGCAAAAAGAAAGATTCCGAAGATTCGCAGTGTATATGCACTCATTCTATCACCAATTCCGGTTACGATGGCAGACTCCATTTCAAGGGCTATCAAGCAAGATATCGGCAAAGATTCAATACGAGTGAAAATGGTTGTCGGGGGAACCGCCGTGTATAAGCATTGCACCTCAGCTGATGAATTTAGAAGATTGATAGATACTGCGGCTGTTCGCGCAAGACCTGCAGATATTGAAATCCAGAATCTTTTACATTCCAAAGTAGTGGACATCATCACATCTGATACTTTACCCGCTCGATTATATATCATTGGGTCCGCTCCGAATATGCCGGCGGAATCTCTTCGCATGAGAATGAAATCCACGATTGAATATCTGGATATCAGAAATCGAGAGATGGGTAGATTGACTATCATAAATGGATTAGAACCGAAAAACAGCATTCAAAACAGAGTCTATCTTGATTTTTACAAAAGAGTCGGGATAGAAGTTGAAGAATGATCATAAACCCAAGAACTACCTGAACATAGGGCGAGAAACTTTCGTATCTTTGGGGCAATTCTTGGTTTATTGCAGCATATAATCCCGGAAATGTTCAGCGAGATTGAATACACTAAGACTCTTTGAACACACACACTTTTTCTCAATGCATTTCAGATTGGAATTAAGTTGAGAATCACAATATATCCTTTCATCATGGATTTGATGAAGTGATATGAAAAGCGGGGATTTCCCCGGAAAGTACAATTCAGCATGAAATCATTTTGGGAAGTCCCAATTATTGTCGTGGATGTTGAAACAACAGGCCACGATGCCGAAGATCATCGCATCATGGAGATTGCATGTGTGGTGATTCAAGGCGGTGAAATAGTCAAAGAATATTCTGAACTCATAAATCCACATCAGTTCATACCACCATTCATTGAACAGATGACAGGCATTAGCAATGCAATGGCGGCGACAGGTGCCGAAGCACATGAAATCATGCCCACGATTTCTGAAATGCTCGCGATGCCCGGTGCTATTTTTGCGGCACATAATGTGAGTTTTGATTGGAATTTCATTCAGCGATCCCTACGTCGTTTGAATTTATCCATTCCGCTCATACCACAATTATGTACATGCAAGTTGGCCAGAAGAATACTTCCGATGTCGCTCAAAAAAAATGTTGGAGCCGTTGCATCACATTTTGGCATTGAAATCAAGAATCGACATCGAGCGCTTGGAGATGCAAAGGCGACCGCGCTTTTCCTTTTGCAATTTCTGGAATCGCTTGAGAGTGAATATGATATTGAAACCATCGATGAATTGCTTCGATTCCAAAATAAACGCATAGAGCAATTTCATACGCCTCCAGCGGCAATCAAAAGAGTTGAGTCAACACTTGCTGAATTACCCGATGAGCCGGGTGTGTATAAGATGCTCGATAAAGACAATAATATTCTCTATGTCGGTAAAGCGAAGAATCTCAAGGAGCGTGTCAGATCATATTTTCAAGCCGGTGCACAGCATCCGCAAAAGATTGCGCGAATGGTAAAGCAAGTTCATGCTATTCATCATGAAGTGACAGGAACAGAACTTGCGGCTCTTTTACTTGAATCAAAAGAAATAAAACGCATTAAACCGCAGTTCAATACTGCAAGCAAGAAGATGCGTCGATTTCCATTCTTGCGACTCAATGTGAATGATCCATTTCCGCGACTTGAATGGTCGCCTACTATCATGAATGATGGGGCGGAATACTTCGGTCCATTCAGAAGTGGAACACTTGCACGCGAAGTTGTTGAGACTGTCTATCGTTCTTTTGGTTTGCGACAATGCACTGAAATGCTTCGACCATCAGTTGAGAAGCAACCTTGCTTTTATCATCAGATCAAGCGTTGTGGTGCTCCTTGCGCAGAGATTCAATCTCGCGAAGAATATTTGCAGGAAGTGGATAGAGCCAGACATTTTCTTAGTGGTTCAGGCGGTGGACTCCTCGAAAGGATGGAAGAAGAAATGCTTTTGGAAGCAGAGGCATTGAGATTTGAAAATGCCACCATGCTCAGGAATCGATTGAATGAATTACGAAGATTATTCGATCGCAGAGCAGAAGTTTCGACTTCGGTGACTCACAATAATACCATCATAATTTTAGATGCGAATTCACGAGACAAAACCATCGAAGTGTTTTTCATCAAAGCAGGAAAACTCGCTCATCAAGAAATCATTGGAAGAAAAGCCGATCTTTCTCGATTTCATGCATTGATGGAAGAACTATATTATACCGATTCGAGCGGACCGGTAAATGATATTGTCGAAAGACTCGATCCAATCGAAGTTGATGAAATCCAAATCATCACTTCATGGATTCACAGACATTCCACATCTGCGACCATTTTGTATGCTGAGCATCGCTCAAGCGAAAAGTTGAAAGAAGAATTTTCATATACGATTCGCAATACACATTCGGAAATCAATGAGATTCCGAGCGAATACAATCAATTGTCTTGTTCCATTGATGACTGAACTGTTCAATCATGCGTAGACTGCTTGAATTTCTCTTTAGATTCAAAGAATATGCAGCTCTCTGTGGATTTACCTTCATTTCATTGATCATAATGAATTTTGGTAATACCACGGAATTGGGTGGCTATCGTTCCATCGTTGTTGGTGGCATCGGCTGGATGCAAAGTGCATTTTCATGGATTCCAAATCCAATAGCATTGAAAAATGAAAATGCGGCTTTGCGTGAACTCAATTTGCAATTGAGCGATGAACGAGCAAAGATCAGACAATCCATCATTGAAAATGCCAAATTGCGGAAAATGTTGGAATTCAAGAAGGCATCAACAATTCCGTTGATCACAGCTGATATCGTAGGGAAAACAACAACTGAAGCAAGGAATTATGCCACGATCAATCGTGGTGAAGATGATGGAGTGGAAGTCGGCATGCCGGTTGTTACAGATGCCGGTCTTGTAGGATTGGTGGTTGGAACATCCGATGATTATTCTGTCGTGCGATTACTCATCAATCGAGAAAGCAGAATCGCAGGAAAAATTCAGCGGTCACGGATAGATGGGATTTTGATTTGGGATGGAGAAGATGCTTTGACGATGAAAAATATACCCAAGTCCTATGATGTTCAGGTTGGAGACGAAGTATTGACCTCAAGTTATTCCAATAGATATCCATCCAATATCAAAATTGGAACCGTGATGGAAACTCGTGATGATGGGACCTCGCTCTTTCGTAGAATTCTAGTGAAACCGGCAGTGAATTTCATAACATTGGAACAGGTATTCGTAATGAAACTACTTCCAAATCCTGAGCGGGTTTTACTTGAGCGCGAGAACAATAAAGTTGGAAAACCAATGATACCCCAAGTAAAGGATAGATGAAATGTCGGAATTTCAAGAAAGAAGTATTGCCCAATCTTGGTATAATCTGCGTTATGTTATTTATGCCATAACAGGATTGATGCTCGCTCTCGCACATGTCATTGCATTGAATCTGATTTCGGTGAGTGGAATCACACCTGATTTATTGACAATTCTGGTTGTCTGGATTGCACTTCGTGAAGGACAATTCACCGGAATAATTGCAGGATTTCTGTGCGGATTTCTTTTTGACATTGTTTCATATGATGTTATCGGTACAAATGCACTAGCCAAAACATTTGCCGGTTTTACCGCGGGTTTCTTCTATAAAGAAAAGAATAATGAATTGACATTAGGTAGCTTATACTTCATCTTGGCGATTCTAGCTTCTTCATTTGTTCATAATCTGATTTATTTCTTCTTTTATATTCGACCGACGGAAATGACATTCTGGAGTTTTTTCTTCAGATATGGCATTGCTTCCACTTTGTATACAACAGTGGCAGCTCTTTTCCCGATGCTGGTGAAATCTCGGAATGTTCAGAATTAGAGAATATTCACATATTGAATGCATATCATGAATCAAAGCGCCTCAACTGCAGATTTGTCCTCCCTCAAAATTGATAGAGATGGAAATAAAGCATCATCAAAGAAAAGAACATATCTCATCATCATGATTCTGATTGTTCTGATTGGGGGATATTTTTTCTTCAGTGATTCCCCCGTTAAAGTAAAAACATTGACCGTCACTTCTTCTTCACTTTCAGGACAGGATGCAATCTTGACCGGACAAGGATATGTGGTTGCTCAAGTAAAAGCTGCCATTTCATCCAAAGCCACCGGAAGACTCGAAGCATTATATGTGATTGAGGGCGACAAAGTAAAGTCCGGTGATATCATTGGGAAAATTGAAAGCAATGATGTCCAGGCATTTTTGTCGCAACAGCAAGCACAGGTGGATGTGATCAATGCTTCTTTGATTAATGCTCAGGCGGAATACGATGAAGCAAATACCGCATTTGTAAGACAGCAATCATTACTTTACGGTGGAGCGGGAACACAGGCAGAATTTGACATTGCTCAAGGGCGATTAAAGAGAGCTCAAGCTCAAATCAGATCTGCTCAAGCACAATTGAAAGCACAAGAGTCAGCCATCAAAGCGGCTCGCGTACAAGTTGAAAATACCGTTATCCGAGCTCCTTTCGATGGTACCGTATTAACCAAAAATGCAAATGTCGGGGAAGTGATTACCGCTCTCGGTGCGGCGGCCGGTGCCAGAGGCGCTGTAGTGACATTGGCTGATATGTCATCACTTGAAGTAGAAGCGGATGTATCCGAATCTTCGCTTTCCAAAATCTCTCAGAATCAACCGGTGGAAATTTCAGTGAGTGCAATAGCAGACAAACGATATCCTGGTTTTGTCAGCAAAATCATTCCTACTGCAGATAGAGGCAAAGGCACAGTGAAAGTAAAAATCCGATTCAATGAAATCGATGATAAAGTACTTCCCGAAATGGCCGCAAAAGTAAATTTCTTGCGCAATGATGCAGGAAATACCGTGAAAGAAACACCGAAAATTCTCATTCCAAAAAGTGCTGTAATTAATGTGAATGGCAAGATGTTGGTCTTCATCGTAGGACCCGGTTCCAAAGCCCAAGAGCAAGTCATAAAAACCGGAAAAACATTTGGTGATTATTATGAAGTGATTGCAGGTCTTGCGCCTGGAGCAACATTGATCACTTCCGGTATTGAAGAATTATCGACCGGCACATCCATAACAATGGAGAAGGAATAAATCATGTCTGCACTCATTTCAATTTCACATTTGACAAAAACATATAAGCGTGAAAAACAAGAAATCACGGTCTTGAATGATGTTTCAATTGATATAGAACAAGGTGACTTTGTTGCATTGATGGGTCCATCCGGTTCAGGCAAAACCACACTTCTGAATATCATTGCTGGAATCGATCGTCCCACGCAAGGCGAGGTGATGATTGCCGGAACTAATATTGGAGTACTTACAGAAACCGAACTTGCCAAATGGAGATCCAGACATATCGGATTCATTTTTCAATTCTATAATTTGATTCCTGTTCTCACTGCATTTGAAAATGTAGAATTGCCTTTGATGCTAACGCCACTCAGCAAATCGGAAAGAAGAAGACAAGTGGAATTGGCTTTGAGTGTGGTTGGTTTGTCCGACCGCATGGATCATTATCCGCGACAATTATCGGGTGGACAAGAACAAAGAGTTGCGATTGCACGCGCGATTGCTTCGGATCCAGATATCTTTGTTGCCGATGAACCGACTGGAGATTTGGATCGTGTTTCTGCAGAAGAGATTCTCACTTTGCTTGAGCGATTAAACAAAGAGTTCGGAAAGACAATAGTAATGGTCACGCATGATCCCAGTGCCGCAAATCGTGCGCGTATCATTCATCATTTGGAGAAGGGTGATCTCATTCCTCAGGGTCAATCATGAGCATGACCAAACTCATCGTGAAGAATGCATTTCGTCACACATTGCGTGTGCTTTTGACGATAGTTGGAATATCAGTTGCGGTTGTTGCATTCGGAATGCTTCGTACTGTGGTCACTGCATGGAATTCCGGAGTTGCGGCATCTTCACCAAATCGTTTGATTGTACGACAAGCGGTGTCATTCATTTTTCCACTTCCCTATGCATATAAAGAAAAGATTGCCGGCATACCCGGTGTCAGTACCGTCTCTTGGCTGAATTGGTTTGGTGGAACATATATTGACAAAGATCAATTTTTTGCAAGACAAGGTTGTGATCCTGAAACCTTATTGTCTTTATATCCCGAGTATAAGTTGACATCCAATGAAATCTCGGCATTCAAAACTGATCGAAGTGCTTGCATTGTCGGTATTGAAACCGCGAAGCGCTATGGTTTGAAGATTGGTGATATCATGAATATGGAAGGTGATATTTATCCCGGATCATGGCAATTCACCGTGAAAGGAATTTATACTCCTCGTTCAAAGACAGATGATGCAACGCAAATGTTTTTTCATTGGGAATATCTGAATGAGCGTATGAAGCAGGATGATCCTACGCGTGCGGATCAGGTTGGATATTATGTTGTGAAAATCAATGACCCATCGCGTTCAGCGGAAATCTCACAGAAGATAGATCAATTATTCAAGAATTCTGCGGCTGAGACGAAGACTGAGACCGAGGGACAATTCCAGCAGGGATTTGTGTCATCATCGGGCGCAATCATCGGTGCGATCAATATCATGTCTTATCTCATCATTGGCATCATTTTACTTGTATTGTGCAATACGATGATCATGACATCCCGAGAAAGAACGAGAGAATATGCAGTGCTTAAATCATTGGGTTTTACTGGTGGACATCTCTTTGCATTCATTGCAGGTGAGGCATTGACTATTTCAATGCTTGGTGCCGGAATTGGTATTGCATTACTCATTCCAATAGTTCAAGGTTTTGAATCATTTCTACCACGCGGTTGGTTTCCTGTATTCATCATAGAAACTTCCACCTATATTTTGGCAGGATCATCAGCTTTGATAGTTGGTGTCATTGCCGCAATCATTCCACTGTATCGCGCCCTCACAATGAAAATTGTTGACGGACTTCGATTTACGGGTTGATCATGAATATTCCATTCTATTATATTCTCAAGAACTTTGTTGCAAGAAAACTCACTGCAGGAATTACCATTGGTGGTATTGCATTAGTTGTATTTGTTTTTGCGGCAGTTCTCATGATGGCAGATGGAATCCGAAAAACACTGGCAACAACGGGTTCGGAAGACAATGTGGTCATAACCAGGAAGTCATCTACCGGTGAGATAACGAGTATCATAGATAGACCAACGGCAGATTTGATTTCGACATTGCAATTTGTGCAGAAAGATGAGAAGGGAAATGCACTGATGACATATGATGGTGTGACTGTCATCAATGCACCAAAGAAAGATGGAGGAATCAGTAATCTTGCAGTGCGTGGCGTTTCAGAAACCGCAATGAGCATTCGGAATAAAATCACAATTGTAAAAGGTAGAATGTTCACTTTTGGTTCAAGAGAATTGATTGTAGGTACAGCGCTTGTAAAGACATTCGATAAAATAAATATCGGAGACAAGATAAAATTCGGTGGCGATGATTGGACCATTGTTGGAGAAATGGAAGCAGAAAAGTCCGGATTTGAATCTGAGTTATGGTGTGATGTAAGACAATTACAATTGGCATTTAACAGAGAAGCATTTTCTACATTGACTTTTCGAAAAACGTCTGACGCTGATATTGAAATGATGAAGATATTGTTTGCCGGTGACAAACGATTGAATCAATATGAACCTGAAAACGAGAGAAGATATTTCGAGAAGCAGTCGGAAGCAATGAGGATGTTCATTCAAATCTTAGGGATCACCATCACCGTGATTTTCAGTGTTGGCGCGATGATTGGAGCCATGATCACGATGTATGCAGCAGTTGCGAACCGTACAACAGAAATCGGCACATTAAGAGCATTGGGATTTGGAAGAAGTTCAATCTTGACTGCATTTTTGATTGAATCAATTATTACGGCTTTATTGGGAGGAATCATAGGAATTGGATTGGCTTCAATACTTCAATTCTTTTCTATTTCGACATTAAATTTTGGTTCATTCACAGAATTATCATTCAGCTTTTCAATGACAAGTTCTGTATTCTCGGGATCAATGATATTTTCACTAGTTATGGGTTTTGTAGGCGGTTTTTTACCGGCTCTAAAAGCTTCTAGAATGTCAATTCTATCGGCACTTCGATAGGCATTCATTACCTCTTTACACTAAGACCAAACAATACCTGATTATCTGCGAATGAAAATTCCTGTGCCTTATTTGGGTAATTAGTAGGATCGAACCATGGGAATATTCTTAGTACTGCAGATTCCATTCCATTAATATTCTTTGATTTTGCTATACAGTACTTCTTGCTCAAGGCTGGATGTCCTTTATCGGCACCATAAGAAAGATTCTCAAGAATTATTGCAGGTTTTTGAATGAGGGGATGATCTATATTATCGGTAAGTATTTGTGATCCTTCAAAGACTTGGATCGAATAAGTACCGGTCTCAGAATTATTTTGAGTTGTAGTGGAAGAAATAACAGATACTTCTGCAGATTTTTCAGATAGAATAGTAACGGTTATTCTTTTATTGGAATCCTCTTTTACTCCAAAATCCAATACTGTACCGGGTTTAAGTCGTTCGAGTGGAATGCGAACAAATAATTCATCCCTTTCATCTTCAGAAGTTTTTGAATTCAATAAATTTTCGCTGACGATCCCACTATCGAGGTCGGAAAAGGCTTTTTCTCTAAGGGCTGTCATATAATCAACAGCTGGTGCAGGTTTATTGGTATCTCTAGTTGAAAAGTAACCTATTGCTACTGCAACAAGTATCCAGAAAAACCAATTTTTGTAGAAGGGTTGAATATTCTTCTTTGAAGCCATAATTCACCATAGACCAAACTAGTGGAAGTCAAAATGAATCCAATATGGGTATCATGTGGTGAGCATGACTAAAATAACTTGCGCAAAATAAAAAGAAACGTTGTGATAACTAAATAAAAGTTATGCAAGTGGTTGGCAATTAACGCAAAAAGCCTCAATCTTTAAGGGATTGAGGCATTTTGTGAAGAAGATGACCCGGCAACTACCTACTCTCCCACACACCTACGCATGCAGTACCATCGGCTCAACAGGGCTTAACTTC
>Ga0209770_10000351_pt1 | contig 25640 bp, 14 predicted proteins | sample LauGreSu1BDMLBDD_2_FD_187572 | JGI IMG/M metagenome (GOLD analysis project Ga0209770, IMG submission 187572) | Freshwater lake microbial communities from Lake Michigan, USA - Su13.BD.MLB.DD (SPAdes) (version 2) | ecosystem: Environmental > Aquatic > Freshwater > Lake | place: Lake Michigan, USA...
CGGGTGTGGAGATAGAGCCGAGAAGACCTCAGGATGTGCATTTCAGAGGGAATATCATTCAAGCAATGCTTGCTTATGCTGAAGGCAGAGCTGGTGAACAAGTCATTCCAATGAATGCTGTTTCGAGAATCATTGCCATCGGAAGTGATGGAATGATGAATGCAGTGCGAGAAGCAAGAAAAGGCGTATTGCAACCATTTTTGGGAGAGCATATCGCAATCGGTTCCATCAATTCGCCGATGCAGTGCATGATGAAAGAAATCTGTGCACAATGTTTGCAAAAACATGTAGATCCTGAAACTGGAAAAGAAATCACGCCTGTATTTTCATGTTTCAATCAAGATCAAGAATTGGACAAAGTGGATTTTGCACATTTGAAGAGTCGTTTGCGACAAAATTCAGTGCTTGAAAAACTTGGTAATTCTTGGTTGTCCCATCTCCTCTCTTATACATCGGCATAATGTCGATTTTACATTCGGAGTCAATGATGAATACTGAAGTATTGGAAAAACAAACAATTTCCTTGATGAATACAATCAGCGACATCGGTGCCGCAACCGCTGTTTTGAATTGGGATCAGGAAACATATATGCCTCATGGTGCATCGATGATGCGTGCTGAACAAATTTCGACCCTCAGCACACTCATGCATCAAATGCTCACCGGTGAGAATGCAAAAGATCTTGTTCTCAAATTGAAAGACGCCAATGCCACGAATCAAAATCCACTAATGCGCTTATTTGTGGAAGAGCATGAAAAGGCCGTGAAATTACCTGAGGATTTGGTGAAAAAAGTGTCGAAGGCGCAGGCATTGGGTCAAGACATTTGGAAAGAAGCCAGATCAAAAAAAGACTTCTCAATTTTTGCACCGATACTCGATGAACTATTGACTTTGAAAAGGGAAGAGGCGGAATGTCGAGGATATGCCGAAAATAGATATGATGCATTATTGGACATCTTTGAACCGGGTGCAACTGTTGCTCATTTGAATCCGGTCTTCGACAAATTACGCGATGCGACTTCTACGATTGTACATGCCATCGAACCCGTAAAGCATACTGTGAATGATGCACCGATGAGACAACATTTTCCCGGTGATGCACAAATGGCATTTTCAAAATTCATTGCAGAAAAAATGGGTTTTGATTTTTCACATGGAAGAATGGACCTCACCGCGCATCCATTTTGTACTTCATTCACCCAGCATGATGTTCGCTTGACGACTAGAATCAATGAACAAGATTTGTCTTCTTGCTTATACGGGGTGATTCATGAGACAGGTCATGGACTCTATGAGCAAGGTTTTCCAATTGAGTATGCTCGAACATTTGCTGCGGAAGGTGCATCCATCGGAATGCATGAATCACAGTCATTGCTTTGGGAAACAATCATCACAAGAACAGAGGAATTCTGGGAATTTGCATTGCCGCATTTTGCAAAATATTTCCCTGAACAAGCCAAAGGGCTAAGTGCTCGTGACATGTATCATGCAGTCAATACCGTGATGCCATCACTCATTCGCGTTGAAGCAGATGAAATCACCTATAATATGCATATCATTTTGCGATTTGAAATTGAAAGAGATTTGATCAATGGTACTCTTGCTACAAAAGACATTCCCGAAGCATGGAATGCAAAGATGAAAGAGTATTTGGGAGTTGTTCCTTCTAATGATGCACTTGGTTGTTTGCAGGATGTGCATTGGTCATTCGGTGGATTCGGATATTTTCCAAGTTATACCCTTGGCAAACTCTATGCAGCCATGGAATGGAAAAAGATTCAGGAAGTGATGCCGAATGTTCATTCCGATATTGCCAATGGAGAATTCTCAGGTATTTTGAATTGGCTGAGAAAGAATATTCACTCTTATGGCAAAACAGAAACACCGGGTGAGATCATAAAATTGGTGACCGGCAAGTCATTGTCTGAAGAAGAATTCGTACGCTATGCTTATGGAAAAGTATCATCCGTATATGGCATACAATTGGCATGATATGAAGATTTCTCTAGTGATATTTTGCATCATATTCTTTTGGGGATGCACTGATTCTGAGAATCGAAACGATGATACACTTCGCTTCGGTTGTTTCTTGAATTCACCTGCACATCAAAAGGAATTGGAAGCTTTATTGCAGGAATTTTCAAAGAAAGAGGGAATTCAAGTTGAGTTGATCGGACTTAATTGGTCCGATGGCAAGACAAAATTGATTTCAGCATTCAATTCAGGAACAGAGCCTGATGTGATTGAACTTGGTTCTGATTGGGTTGCTCAATTCTCGGAGGCAGGGGTTCTTTCGCCTCTCACTTCAACAGAAATTCAAGTCGAGAGATTTCCTATAGTATCACTTGACCCAACCAAATGGAATGGCTCGATGTATGCCGTTCCATGGGTACTTAGTACTCGCATCATGTTCGTTAATGAAGATTTGCGTGCAAAGGCGGGAATTGCAGATATCCCATATCCTCGTACAATGCAGGAATTATTGGAGCAGTCTTCTAAAATCAAAGCAAAGGGTGGAGACGGAATCTATGGAATTGGGATTGTCAGTCAAGATCTTCATCAAGTGTATAAGCGCATGCTTCCCATCATGTGGAGCAATGGCGGAGATATTCTGAATTCGAGTGGAAAACCCACTTTGGATGATTCCCGAAATATCGAAGCATTAGAAGCATATGTGGATTTGGTACCCAATGGCATCATTGAATCCGCAAAGCAATTGGATAAAATGTTCATTCAGGGAAGAATCGGCTTTTGGATCAGTGGTCCTTGGCTACTCGAAAAAATCCCAAAAGAGCAACCTGATATGCGATTTGGACTTGCTTTGGTGCCTGGAATGAAAGCTGAAACAGGTTTATCATTCACGGGAGGAGATTATCTGGCTATCAGCGCAAAATCCCAAAAAAGAGCGCTTGCACTCAAGCTGATACAATTTCTCACAGCAGGGAATCAAACCCTACGATTGTGCAAATTGAGCATCACTGCCGGCATACCGGCTGATACTTTGGCTCAAAAAGACCCATTTTTTGGTCAAATTCAGGGCTTTCCAATCTTCATAGAGCAATTGAAAAGGTCCAGACTTTCAGCAGTTCATCCCAAATGGTTGGACATAGAAGCTGCCTATGAATTGGCTATTTCTCAAGCAATTTATGGCCATTTAAGTCCCAAACAAGCCTTATTGGAAGCCCAGCAATCCGTGCAAGCCCTTATGTCTCATTGAGATTCCTCAATAGAATATATTTTCTGTTAAATCCATCATTTTATAGACTTGACACCCACCGGAATTTACCTTTTCCACATTCTATGATTTCCCTCTATTATAGTTTGGTTACATGCAGTTTTTCTGCGTAATTTGTACGACGCATATTTTCTTCTTGCAGAGAAATGCCAAGAATTCAAGACAATCAAATTTTACTCAATATAGTATGAGGATTTTCACCATGCTTTTCCGTACTCTATTATCGTCTTTTGGACTGATGTGCGCAATGACAGGCACCATGATGTCCGAGACAATCGAAAAGGGGAAACCATTTCCTCTCAAGAATGCAGAATTAAAAACAGAAGGCATTCGTTTTGCTCAACCGGCCATGAATAATGCGCTTATTTCAACGGGCATTGCAGGCAAGCCGGTAATGGCTCAAAAGAGCAATAATTTTGTTGATATTGGCAAGAAAGTGCGCAAGTCACAAACTTCCACGACACCATTCATGAAGACAACAAATGCACTTCCCGGTATTTTACTCGGTGTCACATATTATGATCTTCAGTCAAATGGTTCTATGCCACATCGCATTTCCTATTTCGAAGAAGGGAATGACAAATCAGCACAGGTGATTTGGATGGGTGCTTCCGACATGGAGCGTTTCAATCCTCCGCATCCAACTCGTGGTAGCTATTATGCTCTCGTCGACATGGCTGATCCATTGAATCCTGAGAAGTATACAGACATTGAGTGGAATAGAATTGAAGGTACTATTCGTTCCGGTTTCCCTTCAATCGTGCAATACAAAGACGGATCTGTAGGATCAATAGCCCACGTTATCAGTTCTGAGTCTTCTGCATCAGCGATGCGCATTACCAAGAATACAAGTTTTGGTGATATTGCGTTTACTTCCAAGCAGATTCCAGGTGCTGATTCCTCTTTGTGGGGACATGCAACAGTTGATGGTGACGATATTACGCATCTCGTATTCACATCTGATACATCCAGCAAGAATTTTGGTGAGCAGGTCGTGTACATGCGTTCCACAGATAAAGGAAATACTTGGAGTGATCCTTCAATATTGACAGGACCATTGTCCAATCCACAATTGCCAACCGGTCGTGGCGCGAACTCCTATCAGCTTGCAACAAGAGGAAGTACAGTTGCTCTTGCATATCAAGATACAACCTTCAATCTTCGCATTATCAAATCAGAAGACAATGGTGAAACATGGGGTCAGCCAATCAATGTATTTGGTGGTTCACGCCATCAAACTGCATATATGGTTGAAGATTATGGTGATGGCACATTCCGTGCAACAACCGATACAATTCCAATTTGTGGTCCTTCTTTCGATATCGTCATCGATGCCGATGGTTTTCTACACGGAATGGCTTCCAGCACTCCAAGTTGGAATATCGGTACAGCACGCATGAATGACAATGGTGAAATTGAATTTATTGATGATACAACATTTGCAAGTATTTATACTCGCGTACAAGGTGTGTATTTCAGCGAAGAAGCAAACACATATGGTTTGACAACAATGGCAGAAGATTGGGATGGTCAAGGAACTGTAGTTACTCGTCCATTCGGTTCAGGATTATGCCGTCATTTCAAATTAGGTGTTGATGATGCAGACAATTCATTGTACATGGTGTATACCGGTGTCAAGAATGGTGATGTATTCGAGACAATTCTTGCTGATGGCAATGCAGATTTTGGTTTGCAAGGTCATGTCTATGTTTCTAAAAGATTCAAGGGCGCAGAAATGTGGGAACCTGAGATCGATCTCACACCAATTGAATATGATTGCCAATTCCCATCAATGCATGAAAGAGTGAAAGACGGCATCGTGATGATGGCTTATCAAGCAGACCGCACACCCGGTGTGAGCATTCAGAATACAAATCAGGATGTTGAAGAAAACTTCGTGCATTTCCATGCATTCCGTCCTGCATTTGTGAGCGTGGATGAACAAGTTGCACAAACACCTGAATTCAAGATTGCACCAAATCCTGCAACTGACCTCGTGACCATTTCATTTGGCAAGCAAGATCAAGCAGTTTCTGTTACAATCAGTGATGCACTTGGACAAACAGTAGCAGAAATGCCTGCTGAATTGAGTGCTGAAGGATCAGTGATTCTTTCAACATCTTCATTTGCGACAGGTACATATTTCTGTACCATTCGTTCTGCAAATGGAACAGCCTCAAAAATGTTTTCGATCGTGCGATAAGATTTCAAATGGGTTGTCTATTATGTAGGCAACCCATTATTATTGACATTTACATTTACTTATAACTATTCATCATCCGAGTCATCTCGGTTTTTCGGAGATACTATGAAACTAAGGCTCCTGGCATTATTTCTATGTATGCTTACCGCTCCATTGAGTGCAATTGCCGGTCTTTATGGCACACTCAGTGGGAAAGTGACAGATGATAAAGGCAAGCCGGTTGTTGGTGCCACAGTTCGTGTGCAAGGAACAACTCGAGGCGCATTTGTCAAAGCAGACGGCAAGTATATTGTCGTAAACATTCCAGCCGGTACATATACCGTGGTCTTTAAAGCGGTAAACTTTAAAGATTTCAAGGCAACCGTCAGCATTTCTGCTGACCAGACAACAGAGTTGAATGCTCGCATGCAAGAGTCAACAGTCACATCGAATGCTGTTGTGGTAGATGCAAAGAAAGAGCAGAATATGGTGAGCAAAACACAAATTGGTTCTTTGCGTAGTAATCAAGGCGAAGACAATATTCGTGTTGCTCGTGAAACAGTTCAGGGCATTGTTGCTTTGAATGCAGGTGTTCAGGGAACAGGTAATGGTTTCCAAATTCGTGGTTCCAGAGCGAATGAAACACAAATCCGTGTGGATGGTTTGGAAGTATCCGATCGTTTCAGCGGTGGTTTCGGTTCAAGTGGAACAACATATTCACCGACAGTATCAAACTTTGCTGTTGAAGAAGTACAGGTTTTGACCGGTGGTTTTTCTGCAGAGTATGGAAATGTTATTGGTGGATTTGTGAATACTGTTGTTAAGACAGGTCGTACAGATCGCTATGAAGGATATCTTCGTTGGAGAAGAGATCTTCCTGCATTATATGGTTCTGCAGGTAATGGCGTGAAATTGATGAACAAAGATGAAAATGGTTTTGACATTGGACTCGGTGGTCCATTGCAAGTACTTGAAAATGCCACATTCTTCGTGGCAGGTCGTTATTCAAGAGAAATTTATGGTGGTGCTTCACTTGGTGTGATTGATCCTATCGGAAATAATCTTGGACAACTCCCTAATTCAGAAACATGGGTTCGTAATTTGACAGGTCGTATGAAATTCAATTTCAGCGATCTCAGTGTGACTCTAGGTGGTCAAATTGGTTTGACAAGTCGTGAGCGTATGGGATGGGGTTGGCTCTATGCAGATGATTTTGGTGTAAAGAATCAAAAAGTAGATTTGAACACCGGAAGATTATCCGGCGGTGATACCATCTTCGTTCCTGAATATGCTGCAAAATTAGCAGCGGTTAATAATGTTGTGAACAATGCATTTATCCGTATCAATCAGACATTGTCTTCCAATAGCTTCTTCGAATTCACTGTATCATCAAATTCAAATAATAATGAAGTTGCAAAACGTAGCAGCTTTGATGATCCCGGTATTTTTGGAACAATTGAAGTGTATAAGCCGCAGGATATTTATCAGCCACGCACGAATACCAAATCTGAATTCCCTTCAGAATTGATTGAAACAGCGGATGGTGCAATTGATTGGTTCCAAAGTGCCCCACGTACACAGCGTACTGCTGATGGATATTTGTTCTTGGATATTTATCAAAGAAATCCATTGACAGGATATATTGAAGATAATGCAAACTCAAACAGTACCGATAATCCATATGGTTTGCAAGGATTCTTTATTCGTCATGGAAATGAGCGTGCTTTTGAGTTCAGAAGTCAAAACTTCTTGCAATTCGATGGTTTCTACAATGCTAATATTGATGCCGGTGATATTACTCACAATTTCAAGGCAGGTTTCGAGGTTCGTAGCTATGAGCTTCGTCGCCACAATAATAGTTTGCCTTGGGATGGTAATCCTTTCTTTGATATTTACACTGATGAATATGGTGGAAATATCTACAGCAAGAATTCAATCAATCCTACTGTCGTGAATGAGCGCACAAGCAAAGCGATGAAGCCACTTGAAGTATCCGGTTATGTGCAGGATCAGCTTAAGTATAAAGGCATCATCATCAATGCCGGTTTGCGTTTTGACATGACAAATCCGAATGCGATATACAGAGCTAAAGTATCTAATGTTTGGCTCCCAATCTCATCAACAGAAGGATTTGAAGAAGCAACCGTCAAGTATCAAATCAGTCCTCGTTTGGCAATCACATATCCTGTGACAGATCGCTCGATCTTCACATTGGCATATGGCGTATATTTCCAAATGCCGAACTTCAGTTATATGTATGATGGTTTCAATACCGATCGTCTTCGTGGCAATACCATCGTTGGTAATCCAAACATGGAAGCACAAAGAACAAATGCATATCAAGTGTCATATAATCTTCAGCTCAGCGATGATTTTGCATTTGACATGACTGCATATTACAAAGACATTTACAATCAAGTTGGTATTCGCAATTTCCGTGTTGTTCCTGACAATTATCAAGAATATGCAGTTGCGGAATATGGTTCTGCTCGTGGTATTGAGTTTACACTCCGTAAGCGTCCGACAAATAATATCGGATTCAATATCAATTATACGCTTGCATCTGTTGCAGGTACTTCTTCAAGTCCTGAATCCAATTATGCATTGCAACCTGATCCATATACAGGACTTGTTACATTCCCACTTTCAGAATTCCCATTCAATTCCGATCGTCGTCATGCAATCAATGCTATTGTTGATTTCGTATGGGGAAGAGAAGAAGGAATTGAGATTGCAGGTATGCGTCCTTTGCAAAACATGACAATCAGCTTTACCAATCGTTTCTTGTCCGGTACTCCATATACTCGTCAAGACCGTCGTGGTAATCCAATCGGTGAATTCAATGCAGAGCGTCAACCATCATTCTTCTCAACTGATTTGCGTATCACAAAAGCATTCATGTTGCAAGATTGGTTTGGCGAATCAATGGGCAGAACTTCATTACAAATTTTCGCCGATGTCTTCAATCTGTTCAATCGTACAGAGGTTGTTGCAGTATTCTCAAGAACACAAGATCCAGATAATGATGGCGATGTTCTTGACAGAATGCTTGGTGACTTTAGTCCTGTTGTTTGGTATCGTGAGGCAAGTCTTGCGAATCCAACCACTTTCCAACCGACACAATATGATCTTTATGGTGAGCGCTTATACAATGAGAACTCCGATTTCAATAAAGATGGTCTTGTGACTCAAGAAGAGAAATATCAGGCTTATAAAAATTATGTGGAAGATCGTAAAGCATTCCGTGGAAATTATCAAACTCCGCGTTCTGCATTCTTCGGCGTCATGATTAACTTTTAATCTCAACAATTGAATGCACAAAGGTGTATATATGTTATCTACAATAAAGAAATTTTCCATACTGATTCTTGCGGTGCTTGTCACCGGTGGAATTTCCTTCGCAAAAACGAAGGACGGATCAGTACCGGGCAAGGGAGGAGATCAAACTCTGCGAGCTGTCTCAGGTACATTTGATTTGCAGAGAAACAGAGTGAGTAGAATTGAATTTCTCTCAACAAATTATGGCATCATCGGTTTGGATGTCGCCAATAATGTCGGTGGAGGTAAATGGCCACGCGGATCAAACAATCAATATGTCTTCGGCGGTGGTATTTGGTTTGCCGCCAAGAAATTGAATCCAATTGGTGATACAGTGAAATTGTGCGCAATTTCCTATAATCCAAATTCCGGTTCATCTTGGATGGTGCCCGGCCGCATTGAAGATCAAGATTTGGTCAATGATGGTAGCCGTGAAAAATATCGTGTCTATTTCTCATCCGATTATCGCCGTTCTGACGGATCACCCGTTAAGCCGACAGATGGTACATCACCTTGGCCGATTTGGGATGTAAGCTCAAATCCAAATGATGAATTGCGTAAGGATCGTTATTTCGGTGGATATGTTGATGCTGTTGGTAGCAGAACTTTGGATGCATATCCAAAAGGACCTGCATTCATTTCAGGCGAAGACATTTTTGCAACCTTCAAAGACACTGATTTGAATCGTTATGAAGGTGGTGTTGGTCGTCGTCGTAGTGAAGGATATCCAATGCGTCTTCAATATGAACAAATGATTTATTCATGGGGCTTTGGTGATTATCGTGATTTCTTGTTCATTAAGTATGCGATGATCAATAAATCAAAAGATACACTTCGTGAATGTTGGCTTGCACCTGCATTTGACATGGATATAGGTATTGCAGGTTCTTCCGCAAACTATGCAGCGAATGACAGAACTCGTTTTTATGATGAAGAAGATACATTGAACCTCGCAGTTCAATGGTCACAAGGAAATCAAGGCGAAGCAGGAAAAGGTTTCGGATATATTGGATTTGACTTCTTGGAAAGTCCTGCAACATATCCTGCACTTGTTCCTGTTGATACATTGCCTGATCAAAATGGACAAGATTCCGTAGTGTTTAGACTGATTGGTACAAGTCCTGATTCTGCAGGATTCTTGAGATCAGACAAAAAAGTATATCCAAATAGAGAGCAATTGGGCTTGAAAACATTCCGAAACTGGGTTATCACCGATGATCCTAAAGAGAATGATGATCGCTATAATTTCGTTTCTTTGGGTATCAAAGATGGCGATACACCTGCCGGTGATAAGCGCTTCTTGATGGCTACAGGTCCATTCTCACTTCGTCCGGGTGATACAGCAAGAACAGTAGTTGGTCTTATCATGGCTAATACTCCAACAGGTGCTGATCCAACCGGCGCAACACCAGATCTGGTTGAACTCATCAAGCGTGATAAGTTTGCTCAGCGTGTATATGATGACAATTTCCGCACACCAACTCCACCGGAGCCTGGTAAAGTAAATTGGAGACCTCTCAATAATGCCGTTATCGTTTCATGGGATTCAACTTCAGAATATTCCTATGATGATCTCGAAAAAGGCATGGACTTTTTGGGCTATCGTTTATTCCGCGCACGCCGTACAGATTTGGATTCATTTGACATTGATACACGCCGCAGTATTTCGCGCGGTCCATTCGGTTGGAAACAAATCGCAGAATGGTCAATGCCTACTCCATTTGTGAAGTCTGCTAACACAGCATCTCTTGATGATGCAGCGCTTGCACCTGCATATGATTCATTTCAAGTGGTTCGCCAGATTGACTCTTTCAATTTCCAAGTGCGTCGTTTCATGCAAGGTTCAACTCGCAAGAATCCACTTGGTTCTGAGCCATGGAACACATATTTCAAATCACTCAATGCTGGTGAAAGAAAATCACTTCTTGAGGGTGTATTAACAATCAATCGTGCCGGTAACCTAAATCCTCCACGCTGGAGAAATGCGAATACACTCAGATGGCCAAATATTGTTATCGCTCCTGGAGATACAGTATTCCTTCCAGCGAATGTTCGCGTGGCAGCAACCGGAATTACCTCAAGCTTCACAAGAACAGATTCTGTGGATTATGATGTATTGTACCCTGCTTTGGTATCATTGCTTCAACGTAATGGCGCAACCTTGACTTTCCCCGATATTGAATCCACGAAAGAAAAGCGCGATCAGATTCGTAGAGATGTTATCAAGCCATATATGTCAAAAATCACCAACAATTCCACATTCATCGATAATGGCGATGATAATAATGATGGAAAAGTTGATGAGAACTCAGAGATGACCAAAACAGAAAGACTCTTGAATAATATCAACTACTATTATTGGCTCAGTGCTTTTGATGAAGGTGATTATGCTCAGGGTACTCCTAAGAAATTCGCATCCGGAATTGATGAATTGAATATTGCCAAAACCATGCCTCTTGCAGATGCTGCACGATCAGGTTCCGGTGCTAAGATTCAAGTTATCAGTGCTGATTCTGCGAAACTAGGTGGTTTGTTCAATTTCAATTTCCCTGTGAAAAATGAAGATCGATTGAATCAACTCTTCACTACAAATGGTGAAGGTCATGAACTTGAAATCGAATTCCAACCTGATCCAGGCATGCTTTCATTCCCACTTCCATCAGCGAATTTCTCCAATCCGCCGATGTATGGAATTTATGGAACACGCATGATCATCAGAAATCTCACGACCGGTAAAGAAGTGTACAATCATGGTTCTTTGCTTGAAGCAAATCCATGTTCACTTGGTTATTTGAGTACATTCACGGAAAATGCTGCTACTTATGTATTTAGTGATACTGCGATTGTTGATACAGTTTCAGGTAAGCAAGATGCATTTGGTGTTCCCGACAATAAAGAGAAAAGACTTCGCGTTGGTTCATTCTCAACAGATCCTGCTTGCTATAGCTTCCGGGCATCAGAAGAAATGAACAATGCATTCAACTTTGGATTTGATTTTGCGGTTGAACAACATGGTGGTATTCTCCGCTATGATACTGCATATACAAGCAGTAGCGCAAATACAAATGTGATATTCCCATCACAAGACTTATTCCCATTTGCAGGTGCAGATGCGGTTCTTGATACTGTTCCCGGTGCATATCCAACAACGAATGTACCTATTAACAGAGCAGTCAATACAATAGGTCTTATCCAAGGTAAGATGTATAATAATGGTCCCGGACTTTTTGAAGTAACATTTAAACCCGGTGGAAGAGAAACATTGAATGTAACTGTAGGGACACAACAAACTCCTAAGACTTTCGAAGTTGATTATCTTGAAGTTGAAGTGCGTGACTTATATTCATTCAAGCGTCCGGCAGAACTCAATTCACAAGATTCCGTTGATGTAAAATATGGTGCGCCACTCACAAAGTGGATTGATCCAAATACTGTTCGCACATCCATGCCAAGCGCAAAAAATGTTCCTATTGGTTCATTCGGAATTGGTGCAGCAGGATATGTGAATGGTAGAAATACTCCAAATAGTGTTTCCACCCGTCGCGATCAATCTGCCGGTCTGGTTGGACAAGGCAAATATTATTTGTCAGGTCAAGGCGGACAAGATGCTATTGACTTCGTTCATACATTGAATATCAATGGTAATTTCTTTGGTTTGGATTATGCGAACAAAGGTTATGCTGCAGATACACGCTCACGCTTGTGGGATACTGCAACAGTTACACCTTCAAAGGATTTCCAAGCAGGTGATAAAGTGTATTTCGGAACATTCGGCGGTGCAAAAGGTTTACCACTTCCAGGTGCGAAAATCAGAGCGAAGGTCATGCCTTCAGTACCTCAGATGGATCAATACACAGACGAAATGCTCAATGATGTGAAGATTGTCCCTAATCCATATTATGTCAGTCATCAAGCTCAGCGTTCACCATATGATGCAAAAATCTATTTCACTCGTTTACCAAAAGAGTGTAAGATTACCATCTATACACCTTCAGGTGAAGTTGTTCGTACTTTGACTCACAATGAATTGTCAAATGAAGGCAATGAAAGATATGGTATGCAAGTGTGGGATCTTCTCACAAGCAATCGTCAGCGTGTAGGTTCATCAGTGTATATCGCACAAGTTGAAACACCAAATGGTGCAAAGTCATTCATCAAATTTGCAGTTGTTGTTGGTGGTTTCCGTGTGATACCCGAATAATTGACAGTGTCCGGGTCGATTATGTAGTCGACCCGGATTCATTGAGAAATCCCAAATAGAAGAAAAAAACAGGAGTATATCCATGAAATTCATGAAACACATTTTGGCATTGGCGGTCATGGCCTTGACTTTGCCTTCCTTGCAAGCCGAAGACATCGTCTCCGGTTCATCGGGAGGTGATTTCAAAAAGGTTGGTGCCGCAGGTGCTCAATTTTTGAAAATTGGGGTAGGGGCAAGAGGCAATGGCATGGGAGGAGCGTATAGCTCTTTGGCTAATGATGTCACTGCAATGTATTGGAATCCTGCCGGTATTGCCGATATAAATGGCATGGCGGCTAATATTTCATATACACAGTGGTTCGCAGGTTTTTCCCATAATTTTGCAGGTCTTGTTCTTCCCATCGGTGATTCTTATCGCTTAGGAGTGAGTTTAACTTCATTCTCCAGCGGTGAAATCCCAATCACAACACTTGAAAAAGCTGAAGGAACAGGCGCATCATATAGCATTTCTGATTTTGCACTCGGTGCATCACTTGCAGGATATATCACAAATGAATTTGCATTTGGATTATCTTTCAAGTATATCCAAAATTCATTTGCTTCACTCGGTTCAAGCGGAGTGGCTTTTGATGTTGGAACCGTTTATAAAACTGATTTCAAAGACACTCGTTTGTCATTCAGCATCTCAAATCTTGGTGGTCAACAATCATATACCGGCGCTGATTTGAATCGCCAAGGTAAATTGATCAATGAATTGTCATCAAGTCCACTTGATCAACAATTGTTAACAAATCCATTCAATCTTCCATTGATCTTCCGTGCAGGCGCTTCAACAGATGTTACTGCAATGATTCAAGGCGTAGATAAATTGGATGCAAATGCAGAGCATCGCCTCGTGGCTGCAGTTGAATTCGAAACATTGTCCGATACTCCGGAAATGTATACAATCGGTGCAGAATATACTTGGAGTAATACGCTTTCCATTCGTGGTGGCTATAAACTTGGTCATGACTCATTCAATTTTGCAGGTGGTGTAGGATTCAAGTATGTAGGCGAAGGTTTCGATGGTCAAATCGACTATTCTATCAATCCGGTTCAAAATATCGGATTGGTAAATCGCTTGTCCATTGGTATGAGACTTGAATAATCAAATGATTACCTATTGCCGAACGGCATGATAGAAATGTAATTCAATTAATGCCGTCGGGTTTTCCTGACGGCATTTTTTATACTGATATGAAAATACAACTCAAATATATCCTCATACTGCTTCTTTCGACATATATGATGCATGCGAAAGATCTACCCATCAGCATGGATATTCTGCAATATCGAGGCAATGATTCGCTCACGGAATGCAGAATTGTGTATTCTCTCGCTGATACGAGTCTTCGATATAATCCAACGCTCGAAGGTTATATTGGATCATTGCATTTCAAAGTGAAGATGCAACATGATTCAACGAAAGAAATAACCACGAGTGAATGGATTGTCGACAATGTGTCTCAGCACCCTGTTGTATTGCATGAGAGGTTTTTGATTGGTGGCCGATCGCTTTATGTCAAACCCGGAGCATATTCCGTACATATCACCGCCATGGATATGAATGATAGCAATGCGATGGCAAAAATTACATTACCACTTCGCATCAAAAACATGAATGGAAAGAACATGTACATGAGCGATCTCATGACTGCCATGAATATTGAGTCACTCAATGATTCTACGAAATTGCTTTGGTCAGAACAATTACAGAGAAATGGTTTGCTTCTCATCCCAAATCCAAGCTTGGAATGCATCGGAACTGATCCAACGCTCAATCTCTATGCGGAATTGTATTCGTGTATTCAGGGAGATACACTTGATATTGTCTATACCATCAAAGATGCGGCGCAAAGAGCATTGGCTGAAATTCCAATCAAGAAACATGTTGTAGGAGAAGCAATCGTTGAATATGTGTCAATTCCTCTATTGGGTTTACCCAGTGGAGTATATACGGCATCAATGACATATTCAGGTAGCACAAAAAAAGACACTGTCTCAAACATGAAAAGATTTTATATCGTGAATCCGGAAATGCCACCCGAACTTGCCAATACATTTTCTGAGGATGAATTATTTCAACAAAGCGAGTTTTCAACTTACTCAGAAAACCGTATTGATGAAGAATTTGAAAAGGCGAAATGTCTTGCAAATTCACAGGAACAATCCTTGTGGTCAGCACTCGGAGATTTGACAGCAAAACAAAAATTCATGTTCAGATTTTGGAAAGAAAAAGACCCCAATACGGAAACATTCGTGAATGAACGATTGGAAGAATTCAGAAAGTCGATCAATTATTCAAATACATATTTCACAAACCCACAGTTTCGTGAAGGCTGGCGCTCTGATAGAGGTCGTGTGATGCGCAGATATGGCGCGCCCACACAAGTTGACAGGAAGTATATGGGAACATCCGCCAGACCCTATGAATCATGGTTCTATGCCGAAATTCAAGGTGGTGTTTATTTTCATTTTGTTGATATGCGTGATATCAATAATCATATTCTCGTTCATTCCACTGCAATCAATGAACCCAGAAATGAACGCTGGATGCAAGAGTATGTGAATACGGATACATTCGATGCCGGCAGGGGAGAATTCGGCAGATGATTCAGCAATATGCAATCCTCATATTGCTTCGATGCACGGGATATATCAGCGCGGTATTATCAATCTCCATGCTTCAAAAAGCAGGTACATTGCTTGGGATGATACTGATGTCATTGTCTTCAAAAAGAGTGGCAATCACGCTTGATAATATCGAAAAGGCATTTCCTGAAAACGATGCGAATTCGCATCAAAAGATATTGAAGGGTTCTTATGCAAATCTCGGCATTGTCCTTCTTGAGATTGCCTCGATGTATTTTCTCAGCAATGAACAAGTTGCCAAGCGCATGACATTCAAGAATATTTCCTTGATTCATGATATTCTCAAAAGAGGAAAAGGTATTGTCATTATTTCCGGTCATCTCACCAACTGGGAATTTCTTGCATTTACCGCCGGAGTTCATGCAAATCTTTCATTTCTTCTAGTTGCGAAGAGTCAAAAAAATCCATATATAGATTCAGCAATCACTGCACTTCGTAGAAGAGGTGGTAATACCACAGTTGGAATGGAACAAGCTGCCAGACCACTCATACAAGCATTACAACACAATCAACCGGTGGCATTGCTCATCGATCAAGCGGCAGATCCCCAAAAAGATGTTCGCATTCCTCTTTTTGGCAGAGATGCAGTCGTCTTCGAAGCACCCGCCGCATTGGCGCTTCGATTTGAAACCCCTCTTGTATTTGCGGTTCCTGTGAGAAATACGGATGGGGCATATACTGTCACGCTCACTGAGATTAAGACAGAAGATTTGACTTCCTCAAAAGAGGACATACTTGAATTGACCAAAAGACATACAGCATTTCTTGAACAAGCAATCAAAGAATATCCTGAGCAGTGGACTTGGCAACATAATCGCTGGAAATATCATGCATGATCCCAAATGTCATATCATCGTACAAACAGGATTCATAGGCGATATTGCATTGACAATGTTTCTCATTGAGGAATTGCGTAGTGCAAAACCACATGACAAGATTATTTTCCTCACCACGCCAGCAGGTGCAGAAATAGCAAAAGCATTCCCAAGATTGATCAATGAAGTAATCATCTTTGATAAAAGAGGCAAACATTCCGGTTTGACAGGTTTGATGCATATCATTCGCAATATCCGTGAAATCCATGCGGGAAGTATTTTGTCACTACATCAATCATTCAGAACAGGATTGATGCTTGCATTTTCGAAGATTCCCATTCGTATTGGATATAAAACAGCATCTTTATCATTCACGCTGACCGATCGCTTCCCATATCAAAAAGGAATACATGAAATTGAGAGGCAAAGAATTTTACTGCGAGGAATTGATCCCGACTTATTGCCTTTGAAAAATGTCAAAAGAGGTACTGAATTACGAATGCATTTCAATGCACAGCCTGGACATTTTAAAGAACCAATCATTGTTATCGCACCGGGCAGTGTCTGGGAAACCAAAAAATGGCCGCCAATGTATTTTCAAGAGTTGATAGCCACTTTGCTTGCAAAGACCTCACATACAATCTCTTTGATTGGTTCAGCGAGTGATGCTGAGTTGTGTGCTGCAATCATGCCAAAGGAACATAAGGGGAGAGTATTGAATCTTGCCGGAACAATGACGCTCGATCAAACCATCTCTCATATTCAACAATCGGTATTGCTGATTGCAAATGACAGTGCGCCAATACATCTTGCTTCAGTGGTGAATTGTCCAACGATTGCCATCTTTGGTCCTACGCACCCTGCTTTTGGTTTTGGACCTTTGTCAGAACAATCAATTGTCATGCAAAAGGACCTTCCCTGCAGACCATGCTCCATTCACGGGCAAAAATCATGTCCTCTCGGCACTCATGCTTGCATGCGAGAGATCAAATCTCAAGAGATTGCCGAACAAGCGCTCAAGTACTTATCACTTCATGCATAGTCCTTGAGGGGAATTCCGTAATTTTGCACAGCACATTTACGAGGAATCTCATGAGAGCAAGGCAATCAAATACTTCATCCAAAAGTCCTGTACGAAAAACCAATAAGAAAAACACAGACAGCAAAGCTTCGCGTCCGGATTTTCGTGATGAGAAAAGTTCTCAAAAAAGAAATTCTCCGACTCGTAAGAATACATCTTCAAAACGAGTATCCACTTCCACGATTCGCAGAAAAAAAGCAGAACCAGAAAAACTTGAAGGTGTCCGCATCAATAAATATCTTGCTGATGCCGGTATTGGTGCAAGAAGAGCTGTTGAAGAATATATCACAGCCGGTATGGTTAAAGTCAATGGTAATGTAGTAACCGATCTTTCAACGCGTGTGCAATTACAAGATTTTGTCACCGTGAAAGGTGAACCGGTTACAGACAGAAGATTCCTTGTGTATTTCCTTCTCAATAAACCAAAAGACATCATCACGACAGCATCCGATGAATTGGGAAGAACTACGGTTTTGGATCTTATTAGAAGCAAGTACAGAGTATTCCCCGTTGGAAGATTGGATCGCAATACAACAGGCGCATTGATCATCACAAATGATGGTGACTTGGCATATCGATTGACGCATCCCAAATTTGAGATCAAGAGAGAATACAAAGTTGGTTTGGACAGGGATATAGATTTAAGAGATGCGAGAAAAATCAGTCATGGTGTCGAATTGGAAGATGGAAGAACCGGTCCATGCGAAGTCTTTGTAGAGCCGAAAGATCATTCAGTCGTTCGACTCATTTTGACAGAGGGAAAAAATCGAGAGGTTCGTCGAATATTTGAATCATTGGGTTATGAAGTCAAGAAATTGGACAGAAAACGCTTTGCCACTTTGTCAACAACAGGTTTGCGTAGAGGCGAGCATAGACAATTGACAAAAGCTGAAGTGAGAGAATTGCGAGATTTGGTGGGACTCGATCGGGTATTTTAATGAGGTTGAACATGAAATTCACCTTTCTCATACTGCTCTTTGTATTATTGCCAAATACTATGAATTCTTCCGAATTGATGACAATTCGGGGAACAATCATGGATTCAGCCACGAGTCAACCTTTGAAATTCGTGACGATTCGAGCAATTGGTACTGAATCGAAAGCAACGGTTACATCAAAACAAGGGACCTATTTACTGCGATTGAAAAAAGGGGAATTTACCATAACCTATAGCATGGTGGGTTATGGCTCTGTGTCAAAGAATATTACCATTGGTTCAAAAGATATCACGCTTGACATCAAGCTTAGTCAATCTACATTTCGTTCGGCTGAGGTGATTGTATCTGCCGAAGATCCCGGCGTGAAACTCATGCGTTCCGTGATTGCTAAGAAGCAAAAGTGGAGAGACTCGCTGCAACGATATACCTATATGCTCTATACAAAATTCGTTGTGAGCGCTGATACACTAACTGCGGGGAGAAGCAGTGGGAGAAATGATACGAGTATATTTTCAATTTTAGAATCATACTCAAAGGGATATTTCTCGAAACCGGATAAGTTTTTCAATGAGATCATTCAGAAAAGACAAACTGCGAATATTCCACCTCAAGCGAATTTTGTGGCATTTGGTACCAATATCAATATCTATGAAGACATTGTATCGATAACCGGAGAAGAAGTATTCACACCATTTCATCCGGATGCATTGGATTTTTATGACTTCATTCTAGAAGGCACATCCATTGATGATGGTGCGGAAATCGCAAGAATACGCGTTGAACCAAAGACCGGTCAAAGAAGATTGTTTTCAGGTTGGTTGAGTATTCATAAAGAACAACTCTCGCCTGTTTTTGTTTCTCTCATTCCGAATCGCGCCGTAAAATTACCATTCGATGCATCATTCACTTTTGAGCAAAATTTCCAGGAATTTGAAACTCGATATTCATTACCTGTCAGTTTGAGAATTTATTCTTCACTCTCGGCTGAAATACTTTTTCTCTTTGCTCCCCGAGTTGACATCAATATCGAAACAGTCGCCTATGATTATGTGATCAATCCATATATCGATCCTGATATCTTCGAGCAGAGAAGAGTTGAAATCAATGATAAAGCCAATGCATTCGATACCGCATTCTGGGTAGAACAAGCCATGCTTCCTCTGAAAAAGGAAGAAGAGCAGGCATATGAGCAAATTCAAAGAGCAATTGATGATCCCGATTCACTTGCCACGAGCGCATTCAATTCACTCCTTGGTGATGTTTCGAGATTCTTTCAGCAATTCCAAAGAAGACCCTTCACAGGATTTGAACAAATTCTTCGATATAATCGAGTACATGGATTGTACACCGGCATCGGATTACAATTCACGCAATCATTCAATGCAGAAACAGGTTTGCAAGTCGGATATGGTTGGGCTGACAATAAACCTTTCCTTGATGTCTTTCACAGGCAATATCTCGATAAATCAAAAAAGTATTTTCTTGAAGGGCAGGCCTATTCCATATTGGCAAGAAGAGATAATCCCTATGTGATAGGAGTGAATGGCATCAATGTTTTGTCATTCCTATTCAAGAATGATTATGGTGATTACTTTTATAATCAAGGGGCAGGATTATATTTCGAATATGGATGGGGTCAATTGCGTTTCTTGCGCAGAGATGAATTCATTCGTCCTTCTGCCATCAGATTTGGCATCAGACATGAAAGACATGATCCCGCTTCCGTGAATGCAAATTTTGCACTCTTTGCCTCAGACAGTATTCAATTTCGGGGAAATCCAACCATTCAATCGGGTAATTATACGATGCTGAATGGTGAGTTCCGATATCAATTCACTCCATTTAGACGCATTTCAACGGGTGGATTTATATTTACAGGTACACACGCATTAGAAGGTTTGAGTGAATCATCATTCTCACAAGCGACATTTCAAACATTTGTTCGGATGACAACACTTCCGCTTTGGCGCTTGGATATGCGATTCTCAGGAGGTTGGTCATGGGGTGATATCCCTCCTCAACGATTTTTCTCACTGGAATCATCGATTGCTTCAACCGCCGGAGATGGAGTGTTGCGTGGCATGAATGTGAAGGAATTTTATGGAGATAGATTTGCAGCTCTTTCACTCGAACATAGCTTTGGAGAGGTGATTCCCGGAGTATTGAGAATCCCGAGCATTGCATCATTTGGAATAGAATTCATATTGACAGGCAGTTTGGGTTGGACTGATTTTTCACAAGGCGCGCGATTATTGCAGCCATTGCCATCAACGACACAAACGCAAGACAAATACTATTATGAAGCAGGAATCGCATTGAATCGAATTCTGCTTTTCTTCAGAGTTGATTTTTCTGCGAGAATGAGTCAGAGAATCACTCCTGAATATCGATTCACCATTTCCTCGGCATCATTCTAATGGACATGCAAGAGATTATAAAGGAATTGACCGGATGTGGAACGATCATAAGCGGTACATTTCTTTTGCCCGATGGTAGAATTTGCAGTGAATGGTATGTTCCCGTCAAAGCATTCCAATATCCTCCTCTCTGCAGAAAATTGGCCTATGAAATTGTAAAGCATTTTTGGGACATGGATGTGCAAGTTGTGATCGCATCACGAGTGGGAGCTTTGCCATTTGCAACTGAAATTGCTAGACAATTAGAGGCGAGACTGCTCTGGCGTTCAAACGAAGATCCGGTGTTCTATCCAAATCTCGCAATTCATTCGGGAGACAGAGCAATTATAGTTGATGATATTCTCTTGGATGATATCACACCCTATAAATCAATCGGAAGAGAAATACTCACTCAGGATGCAAGACTTATCGGTATTGCATCACTCATCGATCTTACCACAAAGAAAACACCTCTGAATGTTAGACAAATTTCAGTGCTCAAAAGGGAAGTGAATGGGATAGATGCTGAAAATCCCGTCATAGTTCAGCATAGGACATAAAAAAATACCGCCAATGGCGGTATTTAAAGTTCGTCGGGGTGGTGGGATTCGAACTCACGACCCCCTGCTCCCAAAGCAGGTGCGCTAACCGGACTGCGCTACACCCCGTCGAAAAGGGAGTACAAATATCAGGTTTTTTTTTGAAACTACCAATAACTCTTAAAGATAATTTTGACTTTTCCACATCATGAAGAAAAGACTTGCATTGTCATTTTTATCCTTGCATCGAATAGGGTCGCATGTTATATTTGCCCGCGAGAACTCACTCGTTGAGATTCTCATTTGTTGTGGTGGTGAAAAGGTGGGAAGGGGAGTGCCCTTTGACGAGTGGTGACGTCAAAGGGCATCTCACTTTATGGACCTTTCCATTTTTTAGTTTTCAAAAAACACATATAGGTTTTCAATGAAATTCACGAGATCAGTCATCGCACTTTTTGCAGGAATCACGATCATGCAAGCTCATGATAAGATTCCGGGAGCTCCGCAAAAGCAGACGATTGTATTGAAAAATGCAAAGATTCACACCATCTCTCAAGGAACACTTGATGGTGCCACGATCATCTTTGACAAAGGGAAAATTACCGCCATTGGAAAAAATATAGACATCCCATCAAATGCGGAAGTGATTGATTGCACAGGTAAGTCAATCTATCCCGGTTTCATTGCTCCGGAAACAACATTGGGTTTGGTTGAGATCGAATCCGTGCGAGCAACTCGTGACAATGCGGAATCCGGTGCATATAATCCGAATGCAAAGTCAGCTGTTGCATATAATCCCGATAGTGAAATCATTCCAACTGTCAGACATAATGGCGTTCTCATTGCTCATGTTGTTCCGGAAGGCGGAAGCATTTCAGGTAAGAGTTCGATCATGCAATTGGATGGTTGGACAAAAGAAGATATTTCTTTGAATCAGACAGCCGCATTAATTGTGAATATTCCATATATGGGAGTATTCAATGCACCATGGATTTCCAAAAGTGCGGATGAGCAATTGAAAGAAGCTGAGAATAATCTTCGTGAATTGAAAGAGTATTTTAACAAAGCAAGGATGTATTCACTTGCTGCAAGAAATGGATTGGCAGAGAATGCTCAAGACATTCGCATGGAAGCGATGCGTCCCGTCTTTGAAAAGCAAATGAAAGTGATGTTCTCAGCAAGCAAGAAAGAACAAATTCTTGCCGCTCTTGAAATCATTTCAGAGCATAAACTCAATGCCGTTATAGCCGGTGCATCAGAAGCGCATTTGTGTTTGGAAGAATTACAATTAGCAAGAGTGCCGGTCATTATTCCACGCACTCACTCTTTGCCACGCAATGATGAAGCAGCATACGATGAACCCTTCGCATTGCCTTCCATTTTGGAAAGTGCAGGTATCAATTGGGCATTCTCTGAATCATCCTTTTGGCAACAGCGAAATCTACCGTTTAATGCCGGTACAGCAGTTGCATTCGGATTGAGTGAAGAAGCAGCCCTTCGAGGTTTGACAATCAATCCCGCATCCATGTTGGGTATCTCAGACAGAGTTGGTTCATTGGAAGTTGGAAAAGATGCAACACTGTTCGTCTCAACCGGCAATGCACTTGATGCCATGACAAATAAATTGGAACATGCTTTTGTGCAAGGAAAGAAAGTGGATCTTGACAATCGACATACCGATCTTGCAAAGAAATATCGAACCCGATATAAACAGATGAAATGAAATAAGCCCGCTATTAGCGGGCTTTATTTTTAGAGTGTTTTCTGTAATTGCGAAGTATGCTTTGTATAACTTTGAAGGATTGAATGAGCTTTACCGAATACACCGCTTTCATAGTTGCCTTCAGCATCTCTTGCGCCGGCTATTGTATCCATCATGAGCTCAACCGCTTCTTCAATATGTGATATTGCATATATGTGAAATGTCTTTTTTTCAACTGCTTTGATGATTTCCGGATCTAGCATTAGATCATGAATATTCTGCGCAGGAATGATTACGCCTTGTTTACCTGTCAAACCTTGTTCTTGACATAATTCAAAAAATCCCATCACTTTTTCATTCACCCCTCCAACTGCCTGAATATCACCTTTTTGATTCATTGAGCCGGTTATTGCAATCGTTTGCTTGATAGGAATCTTTGTCAATGCACTAATGAGTGAAATCACTTCAGCGGCAGTCGCACTGTCACCATCGATGCCATCATAACTTTGTTCGAATGCAATCGAGGCAGACATCGTGATTGGTGATGTTTGTGCAAATCGTTCGCGTAAAAATCCGGAAAGAATCATCACCCCCTTATCGTGGATATTTCCACTCATGTCTGATTCTCTTTCAATATTGATGATTCCCGAGGTACCAATTCCAACACTCGCCGTTATGCGAGCCGGTTTTCCGAACGATACCAAGCCTGTATCATAAACAGTAAGTCCATTAATTTGGCCTATACGTTCACCTTTGCACTCAATCATGAGAGTGCCCTTGATGATCTGTTCTTTGATCTTTTCATCAAGAATGTCATTGCGTCTTCTTCGTGCTTGTATGGCCTTCTCAACTTGCGATCTCTCAACCAAAGCCGATCCGTCTTTTCTTGCATAATAACTCGATTCACGGATCAAATCTGCTACATCGCTGAATTGCATGGTTATCTTCTGGCGAGTACTGGTATGTCGAACGCCCCATTCAATGATGGCAGAAACACCAGATGGTGTGAAGTGAATCAAATGCTCCTGCTCGACGAGTTGGTGAATGAAATGCGCATAATTATGAAGCATTTCACCTGTGCGTGGTGCTTCATAGTCGAACTCTGCATTTACCTTGAAGATTTTCTTGAAATCTTCCTCTCCAAAGTAAAAACTATGATAGATATCGGCATCACCAATCATGATGACTTTCACATTTAGATCAATCGCTTCAGGTTTGAGAAGAGTTTGTGAAATCTGAAAATAGCTGTCTGCAGATTGAATCTCAAGTTTCCCATACAAAAGGAGTCTCTTTAGTGCAGGCCATACTCCATCTTCCGTGAGGACATCCATTGCATTGACAATTAAATATCCTTGATCGGCTTTGAGTAGTGAGCCTGATTTGATTTGCGTGAAATTAGTTTTCCAAAAACCCCGATTGTCAAAAACTTTTTCAATGCTTCCAAATAGATTCGTAAATGAAGGTGTTGTTTCTACAATGACCGGTGCGGTTTCAGACAATGAATTGTCAAGAATGACATTCACACTGTATTGACCGAATTTGGCTTTTATGTCTTCAGCCGATGGCTTCTCCGTATCATCTTCCTCATTTCCTGTTCCGGGTAGAAAGATTGCCAAATTGTCAAGCAAATCTTGTTCGAATGTATTTACATAGGTATTGACAAAATCATCCGTGAAATTTTCACGGATATATTCCAAAGCACCTTTGATAATGCCGGCTACATGTGATTTGTCATATTCATTGATTTTTTCTCTGAATTCTTGCATGATTTTCATGCTTGTTCGACTTAAATTTTCCAATTCGGTACGATGAACATGATATTTAGCCAAAAGCTCTTCTGCTTTTTTCTTTGTTAGCTTTTTTGACTTCACAAGTGCATCAAGATCGGATACTTTATACCCTTTCTTATTCACTTCGACCAATACATCAAATTCCATGAGTCCAAGTTCATTTTCAACTTGTCCAAGCATGAAACCAAGAGGTTTTATCTCTTCACTGAAATTATTGATGAGAGATTGCTCAGTTGATCGATATCCTGCAATCAGTTCATTGCGTGGTTTTTGAAATGAGTCTTCCTCAAAGAGCTGAGGGATTCTTCTTTTGAGAAATATCATCACATCGTCAATTGACTTTGCGAATGATTTTCCCTGACCTTTGGGAAATTTCAAAAGAGTGGGATTATCCGGAAAGAGAAAATTGTGTACAAAACAATAGTCAAAGAGTATGGGTTTTGTAACACTGACTTGGTCAAGAATATGTTTTACAGTAGTTAGTCTTCCGGTGCCGCTTACTCCTGAAACAAATACATTGTATCCATATGAGTGTAATTCAGCTCCAAGCGTTATTGCCTCGATTGCACGATCTTGTCCAACAATACCTTTCAAGGGAGTGAGTTCTTTCGTTGATTTAAAGGAGAAAATGTGTTCCGGACATGACCATGTGAGTTGGTCAAATTGTAATTCCGATGAGATTTTCGGAACTTTATTTTGTATTTCGCTGTCTTTGCTTTTCATGTAAAACCCTTAAGTGAAAACTCATGAA
>Ga0209770_10000352_pt1 | contig 25517 bp, 40 predicted proteins | sample LauGreSu1BDMLBDD_2_FD_187572 | JGI IMG/M metagenome (GOLD analysis project Ga0209770, IMG submission 187572) | Freshwater lake microbial communities from Lake Michigan, USA - Su13.BD.MLB.DD (SPAdes) (version 2) | ecosystem: Environmental > Aquatic > Freshwater > Lake | place: Lake Michigan, USA...
GGGGGGGGGGGGGGGGGTAAATTGTTGGCTTTTACTGCTTTATACTTGGCCTCCCGCGCCCTCTAAAGCGCCCAGAAAGCCAGCGCCTCTTTTTTCCGCACGGCGCGGGCATACCTTTCTCGAACCATCTTGGGCGAGGAATGCCCGAGGTAGTAAGCCGTCTTCCCCGCGTCCTGCCACGCCGCGTAATGCATCGAGGCCGCCGTGTGCCTCAAACAATTCTGCGGCCACTCCTGCCACCCCATTTCGAGAGCCAGCGCCGTCCTCGCCCTCTTTATGTGATCCTCGTCTAGGCAATCCCACTTTTTCGGAAGGTGCCGCTTGAGCGCCGGCAGGATCGGCACGAAGCGAGGCCGTGGCTCAGGGTCCGTGGATTTTGTTTGGGGGACGAAAATTTCGACCTCCTCGATGTGCTCCGGCAACGCCCTCCCGACCTCTGAGATTCGCATCCCACCAAAGACTCCGAGAACCAGCCATGCGCGCATTCGGTCACAATTTGAAGTGAGGCCGATCAGCCTCTTCACCTGCGGCACCGTCAGCAAATGGTGGACCGGTGCCGCCTGCGGCCTCTCCGCCCGCTGCACCGGCGAACGATCCAGATGCTCGTATCGAACGAGCCAGTTGAAAAAGAGGCGCAGATAAACGAACCCCTGTTGCCGCGTCGTGCCGCTCCACTCCTTGCGCGCCAGAAACGCATCGATGTCTCGAGGCGAAACCGCCGCCAGCGGCATCCGCCCCTGCTCCTCCACATAGTGCCCAATCCACCACTGCACCAGCCGCGCATTGCTCCCCCGGAGCTTCGGCAGGCGGAGCATCTGAAACTCACGCCACCCCTCGGACACCGTCTTGCCCGACTCCGCAAACGACTCCGTCCCCTTCGCCTGGAGCTGACGCAAAATTTGATCCCGATAAGCCACCGCGCCCGCCGCCTCATCGAAGAAAGCCCGCTTCCGCTTCCCTGAGATTTTCGTCCACACGCAAAACTTTTCCACCCCCCGGACCATCGCCCGCTGAATCGAAACGGTGCTGGTGTTGCTCTGCGTTGCTCCCCCTGTTGGCACCGTTGGCACGATGTTGGCTTTTTTAGGCATTTAGAGCAATCAAGCGCAACGCAGAGAAACATCAACAAAAAACCCGCAGAAGCACTGTAGAAGCGCCTCTGCGGGCATTTAAGAAGAGAGCCGACGACGGGATTTGAACCCGCGACCTATCGATTACGAATCTAAAAACGGCCTTTTATTTTCAACGCTTTACTGAGATGTTGGCACGGCGTTGGCTCACTGGCCGGAAAATAGCCACGCCGCGCACGCCGTTGGAGCACATGACGCGAATGATTTTTTTCTCAAAAGTTTTTTGGGTGGTCAGCGTTTTCATTTGAGAAAACACCGTTGCGAGCGATTGGCCGGATTCCTCGGCAATGCTGGCCACGGTTTTCCATCCTTCGGCTTCGTAGGCGGCCAAGTTGTCCGCTTTGGTTGACTCGTAGAAATCCGCCCAGGCGCTTTTTAGATCGGGAGCAGCCAGGGATTTCCCTTTTTTCGTTCGCATAAATTTACGGTAAGAGCGTTGTCGCAATAGTGGCCCCACGCGAAGCCTTGCGACCACGCCAAGGTGGCTCTGCGCTCGGCGGCATACGGCATGTCGAAGTTGGCGAGCATACCGACGCAGTAGCCAGAGGCGCCGTCGATGTTGCGAGCGCGTTCCCAGCCGACGCGGTGGAGGTGGGCCATGACCACATTCCCGTAGGTCTCCGCGTGGTCCCTAATGGCGCTGACATTGAACATCGAGCCGTGGACGAACTTCGTTCCGCCGAGTTCGACATAATTCCGGATGCCGTAGGGTGTGATCGGAGCGCGGAGTTTCTTGGCGGTCTCCTCGATTTTCTGGATTGTGAGGTTCGCGGCGTAGGCGAGGAGGGCGTTCGGGCTTTTGGAGAATTTCCAGAGTCTGGCTTCGTGGTTTCCGCAGAGGATTTGGTTGGGCTCTAGCTCGTGCAGGAACTCGATGCCGGCCATGAGATCCCCGGCGACATCGGCGGCGTGGTCGGCGTCGTTGCTATCGCGCACGGCTCCGGCGCGGAAACTGGCGAGGTCGATGAAATCGCCGAGGTGCAGGGTGGTGTGGGGCTTCCAGGCGCTTCTGAACCGAAGCACGGCGGCGCGGGCTTCGGGATCGATCTCAGCGCCATGCGAACACCCTACAGCCATCCACTTTTTCCATTTCTTGATTGGTGTCATGGGAGGTCGGGGATTTCGTTGTCCTTGCGAAGCTCCCACAAATAGGAGCGGACTTTTTCGAGGGTTGCGTCGCATCCTTTTTGCGTGACGCCTTCGTCGTCTCGCCATTCGCGGAACTCGCCGGCGCCATGTTTAAGGTAGGAGCGGATTTCGTTAAGAAGGTCGTCGATTATTAAAATGGCATCCATTCCTTTTACCGCCGCGATGTGCTCGGTGCGCTCGTCTGGCAAGGTGAACTCCAGCGTGGCCTTCAAGCGGTTTCCTCCTCGTCGTCCTCTTCCTCTTCGTCCTCGAGCGGCCAAAGAATTTCTTCGGCTTCGCGGGCGAGGTTACGGGCGGCGTGAGAGTTGCCGAATTTGAAATCCATGTCGTAGGTCGTGCCCTGGTCTTCCCAGCTCACCACGCAAACGCCGACCTCAAAATGCTCGGCGAGGGTTTGCCGGACTTGCAGGAGGATAGCCTCGCGGTCTTTGGGCAGGGGGGTTTTGGATTTGCGGCTCATGCGGCGGGGCGGAGGCGGATGAAATTTCTGGCGATGGATTTTGGCCGGGTCTTGCGCCACACGCCGTCGCCGGTGGCGCTGTCGCGGTCGCCTCGGCCGTTGGTGTTGCCTTCGATCGTGAGGAGCTGGCCTGCGCCGGTGTCGTATTCGACGATGCCGACATGCGAGAAATCGAAGACGACGATGTCTCCGGCTTGGGCGCGGACATCTTCTGGCAGGATGAGGGTGGTTTTGGGGCGAGATTTTGCCCAGTCGAGGAAGCCGTAGGCGAGGGCTGTCTTAGGCCGCCATTCCTCGGGCGTGCTGGCTTGGAGGTTTAGCCAGGAGATGGCTGTGGGCTTGGCGAGCCATTCGCGTAGTATCCAATCAACAAAAGCGGCGCACCAAGGCCACGCGCCGGGCTTGAGATCCGTGGCTTTTTGAAATTCGCGGACCTTCGCGCCGCAGTTGTTGCCGCCTTCCTCGCGGACTCCGACTTGCGCGGCGGCGATGTCCACGAGGAGCGATGTCATTTCTTTTTCGGCGCGGGCTTTTTTTTCGCGGCAACTATTCGGGATTTCCTAATAGTTGGCTTTTTAGCGCGGGGCTTGCGGAGTGGCTTTAGCGCTGGCTCGGCGTGCGGAATCGCGGCGGGGAACATCCGGCGTAAAAAATCGAAAATGTGCATCACTTGTCGCGGAGGGTGCGGCTGGGGATTTCGGGGAGCTGATAGGTGAAACGGCCGTAGTCTGTCTCGAGCGAGACGCCGATGGTTTCGCAGCCGGTGAGGAAGGCGAGGGCGAGGAATATCCAGCCGAGGAGGACCATCAGCGCGGCGACTTTTGCGGGCGTCATTTCTCTTTCCGGAAAACCTCGATGAGTCCGATGACGGCGATCACGCCTGCGGTGATGGCGTTGACCGCTTCGGGGTCGAGGTTGATTCCTGCCAGGCCGAGGAGAATGGCGACGCCACGGATGGTGCTCGGTTCTTTGAGCTTGGAGAGGAGTGCTTTCATCTCCCTTCTCCGCATGTCAAAGCCTCACGGGCGATTGGCGAGGATTTGCTCGATGCGCTTGGTGCGTTCGTCGATGCGGGCCAAAGTCTCGGCGCGGTCGGCGGCGGTGGCTTCGATCTTTTGCAGTCGCTGCTCCTGCTTTTCGTTCTCCACCTCCACTCGGGAGACTTTTTCGGGTAAAATCCACCAGGCTTGAGAGGCTGAGAAGACGGTTGCCACCAGGGCGAGCGCGGCGATGAACTCGCCGACGCTCATTTTTAATCCTGGTCTGTTTCGGACGATCTCGCTGCTCATTAGCTTTGCGACTGAGCTAGAAGCGTTCCGACGATGTTCGTGGTGGCCACATTGGCGAGGCGGTCGGTGTTCAACAGATCCGTCTTCGCCTTGATGGCTGCGATGTTGGCCGATGGGATGTCGCCGGTTGCTGCGGGCGAGGCGGGCAGGTTGTCGGTTTTGGATTTGATTGCGCTGATGTCGCTGTTGGCTGGCGCGGTGTAGGAGCTGCTGGCGAGGCGGGTGCTGACTGCGGCATCCACTCGGCCCAGCTCGGTGCTGAGTTCGGTGCGGACGGCGCTTGCGTTTTGCGCGGCTGTAGGCGGCGTGGTCGGTGCGGTGTAGCTGGCCGAGGCGAGGCGTGTCGAGACGGCGGCGTCGATGCGGCCGAGTTCGGTGCCGAGTTCGGTGCGGACTGCACCGGCGACCGTGGAGGCCGATGGGGCCGAGGTGGTCGGGATGTTGTCGAGTTTGCCACCAGTGCGCTCGAGGTCGGCGCGGACGGCCGCGACGAGCGAGACTTCGCTGAGGTTCGTGTTGCCGATGGCGCCGACGATGGCGTTGAGGAGTTGCTGGCCGTCGCCTTCGTTGAGGAGCGAGCCTTCCACGGCTGTGGCGATCTGTGCCGCTGTGGGCGGGGTTGTCGGCGCTGTGTAGGCGCTGCCTGCGAGACGCGAGGACACGGAGGCATCCAAGCGACCCAACTCCACGGCCAGCTCCGAGCGGATGTCGGCCACGCTTGGGGCTGATGTAGGGGCGGTATAGTCTGCATCGGCCAACCGGCTGGACACGGAGGCGTCGAGATTGGCGAGCTTGGTGCTGTTCGCATCGAGTTCGGTGCGGATGTCCACAACGCTCGGCGCGGCGCTCGGGGCCACATAGTCAGCGGCGGCGAGCCTGCTTGAGATGTTTTGATCCACCCGGCCAAGCTCCACCGAAAGCTCGGTGCGCACCTGGCTGGCAATGGCGCTGGCAGATGGCACCGTTGGCGCGTTGGTGAGGGTCGTGGTGGTGGCGCAGAGGGTGACATTGGCCACGGTGTCGGTGGAGGGGTTGAAGGTGCTGGCGGGGACTTCGGCGGTGCCGGACCACACGATGCTGCCGCTGCCGACATTGGCTCCGGCGCTGCGGAAGGCGAGTTGGTAGGTGCCTGCGCTGCCGGTCATGGTGCCAGAGTAGAATCCGCTGCTGCCGACTTCGGTGAGCGAGATGGCGGAGCCGACGGCAGAGCCGGATTGGTAGGGTTGCGCGGTGACGGTGAGGCCGCTGGTGGGCAGGGCGATGTTGAGTTCGTTGGCCATGGGATTAGGAGTTTAGAGTGGTGAGTGTTTCGGTGAGGGTGTCCTCGAAGGAGTGTGGCGCGGCGGGCCAGTTGCTGGCGGCGGGGGCGAGGCCGGAGGCGATCATGCCATCGAGCCAGCCTTGCACGGCGTTGAGCTTGGGCGAGGATTTCGCGGCGGCGTCGAGGCGCATTTTTTGATAAAGGAGCGTGGTGCTGCGGTTGCCGCCGTAGCCTTGCTCGGCGGTCCACTCCTCGGCGGTGTAGACAGGAGCGGCGGGCGTGATCCATTGGCCGTTGCCCCATGTGGCGTTGTCGCTGGGCTTGGCTGGGAGCGGGGCGTAGTCGGCGGCTTTGGGGTTGCCGTTCGCGGCCCATGCGGCGAGCGTTTCGGGCGCGAGGGTGACGACTTCGTTTGTGGTGAGGTTGTAGTGGTTAGGCATAAACGCGGGGATGGTTGGCGACGGTTGCGCCGTTGTTGTTTGTGATCGTAAGCCCGCCCTTTTGGTCAACGAGGTCGCGGATGAGCGGGGCGTAGAAGACGAGGGACTGCGGGCGGATTTTGTCGCAGGTCATGCCATTTGCGAGGGAGGCGACTTCGGCGGCGGTGAGGGCGGCATTCCAGATGCCAACTTCGGCTAAGCGACCATCCAAAAATAGACCTGGCGTTCCGGCTGCTGTTCTAAATGCAATTTCAACTTTATTTAACCCGCTTGGTGTTGTTGTTGTTGTGCTTGTTGCAGGATTTGCTGCATTCAAATAAACGGTTCTCGAATTATTTGCGCTAAATACACCGCACGCGTGTTGCCAGGTATTAACCGAAAAACCCGTGGTTGTATCTGATTGGGAGCTACTGCTGGAAGATTGAACAAATGCTCTAATAGGATCTCCAGCTAACCCGCCGAGCGCAGCCAACCCAAAACGATTGTTCTCCGAGCCATCGTTTATCTGAAAAAGATTGTAATTTGCCGTGATGGCGTCTGGGAAAAACCAGCAGGCCAAAGTTAGCGGAACTGCTGTGGCTGGCGCAGATACCACACTCAAATACTGATTTGTTCCGTTGAAATCGTAAGCCATACAATTACGCAACTTGTTGCAGCTCGACGGCGATCAGCTCGGCGTCTCCGGTCATGGTATCGTTGGTGGCGTCGTCGGCGTCGCGGTAGATTTTGATGCGGAAGGTGTCGCCGACGACGAGGGAATCAATGGAGGTGGCGGTGATTTCGGCGATGGTGACTATTCCTGAGGTGCCGTTTGCGGCAGAGGTGACGAAGGCGGATGTGTCGAAGCTGTCTGCGTCGAGGTCGGTGTTGCAACGCATGAGCTGCACGCCCCATCGGACATTGCCGCTTGTGGCGGTGGTGGCCATCCATGCGAGGCGGATTTTGAGGCCACTGGAAAGATCGGCGTAGTCGGGAATGACGCCGCTGAAAATCGCGGCTTCGTCAGTCGCGGCGTCGAAATCGAGGACGGCGATGGAGTTTCGCGTGTCCAAGGTCGCGAAGGCGGTGGCGGGGGGTTGGTTGTCCTTCGCGGCGGTGAATCGGGCGAGGGTTTTTGAGGCGAGGTAATTTTGCGTGCCTGTCGAGGCATTCAGCGTGGTGCCGGTGATGCTGAGTGCGGTGCCGAGTTCGAGGTGTGTGAGTTTGCCTGCGGAGTCGTCCCAGAAGAGTAGCTTGTCGGCTCCGGCGTCAGCGGCGGAGATGGCTCCGTCTGTGGCTGTCAGTGCGTCGGCGGCGGTTGTGTCAATGGAGACGCTGTCGCCTGCGGCGAGGATTGGTGTTGCGATCATGTTTTAAGAAAATTGGAGTGTGGTTCGAGAATTCCACGCGCCTGTTGCTGAGGCTTCGGTGCTGGAGTTACCGTCTGCGCTGAAAGTGGTGCGGGAGATTTCCCAGTCGGGGGCGTCGTAGATCGAGCCGGTGGACGGCACATCCGAATACAGGAGATATCCGAGGTAGGTGGTGTCGCCGTTGCTGTCGAAAACGAAAACGCGGTCGGGGGCTTCGCCTGCGCCGGCGAGGCGATAGATTTCGCCTGTCGCGGGATTGCGCGAGTAAAGGCGGCGGTCGGCGTGGTTGATGGCGATCTCACCGAGGGCGAGAGTGGGCGGAACTGCTCCGCTCTGGACCGACTTTTTCGGGATGATTGTGGGATTTGGCATTGGCCTGATTTATTCAGCGGAGATTTTAGGCTCCCCCCGCTTGGCGAGGCGGCATGGGCCGCCCCGCCGGGGAGTGGGTTGCGGGATTAGTAGGTTCCGCCGTCGATCGTGCTCTCGAGAGCGCTGATGCGGGTCTCGTGGTCGGCGACGTCGGCCTCGACTGCGTCCAGTCGGCTGTCGGCGCTGGCGTTTTCGAGGGTGGTGATGCGGTTGCTGAGGCTGGTGTCCGCTGTGGAGCGGTTGGAAGCCTCGGCGTCGATGTTGTTTTGGAGCGTCGTGTCGGCATTCGCGCGGCTGGTCGCTTCGGCCGAGACGGCGGCGATGCGCGCGGTCTCTTCGGCTGCGATGTCGGCTGCGTTGTCAACGATGTCTTGCTCGGCTGCGGAAACGCGGCCGGTCAACGCTGTCGCGGAGGTCTCGACCCCATCGATGCGCAGGCCCAACGCTGTGTCGGCCGATTGGCGTGCGCTGGTCTCGTCGGCAATATCGTCGTTGATCGAGAGGACGGCGGCCGCGAGGGCGTTGTCGTTGGTCAGGTCGACGCTGTTGATGAGGTCCACGACCTCTTTGAAAGTATCGGCATCCGCTGTGGAGGCGGAAAGGATCGCATCGATGCGGCCTTTCTCGGTCGTGATTTTGCCGTCCAAAACGAGGTCGGCTGCTTCGCGGGCGCTCTGCTCTGCCGAAACAGCGGCGATGCGTGCTGTCTCTTCTGCAGAAATATCGGCGGCGAGATCGCTCTCGGCACCTTGGGCGCGGCTGATTTCCGAATTCAGCGAGGTGCTGAGATTCGAGTCTCCGGACTCGCGAAGCGCGGCTTCGGCTGCGACGGCAGAGTCAACGAAGGTTTTCTTCGCGTAGCTCTCGCCGGAGAGGTCGAAAACGCCTTCTTCGGTTCCGATAAAAAGTTTCTTGTTGAGTTTGTCGAAGCCCAACTCTGCGAGCTGGAGCGACACTGGGGAGCCTGTTCCCCTTTTGATGCGAATTACTGGATTAGCCATATGATTTTTTTAGGTGGTGGTGGTTGTGGGTTTCGTTGTGGGGGTGATTGTCAAAAAGCGCCCGCGTCGATGACCGGAATCATGAGCGCGTAGCTGCTGGCGGAGGGCGACCAGCGGTAGGGCATTCCCTCGTCGAGGGCCATGTAGAGGCGGTCGGCTTTTCCGACGCTCGGGAAGCTCGAGCGTGTTGGGTATTCGACCACGACGGCGGGGAGCGTGAGGTCGAAGCTCGAGAGATCGAGCGTCTGCGTGAGGTTGCTCTCGGTGATTGTTGTCATGCGTAGGCGAGAGTCTCCCGGTTAGACCACGATCCAATGGCCGAGGCGGTGGCGAGCACGCGCCCGGCGGCGCTCAGCGTGGTGCGTTTGATTGTCCAGTTTGTGGCTGTCTCGGGCAGGGCGGGCGCGGCGGGGCGGTCGGAGTTGAGGAGTCGGCCGCTGTAGGTGGTGAGGCCGTCGAGGCTGGAGTCGAAGGCGAAGAGGTAGAGGGTCGGATCGATGGGCGGCTGGACGGTTCGCAGGCCGAGGGCGGTGCAGGCGATTTGCGTGCCGGCGGCGGGCGCAGAGTCGAAGGTGATGGTGCCCGAGGCTTCGCTCACGGTGTAGTCGCTCGTCGGCGCTTGCGTGACGCCGTTGAGGGCGACGAGGACAGACTCGGGGTCGTTGCTGACGAGGCCGTCGATCGTGAAGGTGGTGCTGGTGCCGTCGGCGATGCGGATCGTGCTGTTGATCGACAGGCCGGGGGCGCTGGCGATGATGAAATCCGAGAGGCCGGTGATTTGGTTCGCGGGGTGGGTGTGCGACTCGGGTGGGAACTCGGTGGGTTTGCCAGTGAGGCTGCTCCAATCGACGGGCGGCGAGACAGCGACGACGGCGGTGGCGAAGTCGGTAATCTCGGCGGCCGTGTGGGTGTGGGTGTCGAGCTGGGTTTGGAGCGTGCCGATGCTGGCGGCGGCTTCGGCGATGGAGTCGAGCGCGGCGGGATCGAGGTTGGCGGTGAGGTGGTCGATCCGCTGGCCGAGTGCGGTATCGGCGGAAGTAAGGGCGGCGAGGTCGGCAGTCAGGCCGGTGATCTCGCCTTTGAGATGCGTGTGCGCGGTGGCTGGGAAGGTCGCGGGCTTGTTCAGCACGCTGTCCCAAGTCGGTGGCGGGGCGAGTTCCGCGATGGCCTGCGCGGTCCTCAACGGGGTCATCCATTTGGCGTTGTCTGTGCCTGCCTCGGCTTCGGCTTGTGAGGCTTTGCCGTCGGGGATTGCGGCGGGGGTGCCCTCGTCGCCGGTGATCACGGCGTTCTGGAGTTCGACGGCGAGGGTGGCGGTGCGGTGGGCGGTGCCTGGCGCGCCCCAGCGGATCTCGAGGAGGGCGGAGATGCTGGCGGGGTTGGAAGAAAACGCGGCCTCGACGGGGATGGTATTTAAAACAAGTGTGGTCTCTCCCGGGGCCGCGTAAGCTAGGAAATTGGCGTCGGAGAATTTGGCCTTGAGGCCGACGGCGGCCGTGGTGCCTGCGGGGGGCGTGGCGACTGCGCCGTTTTCGACATAGATGACCTCGATGGGGAGCGTGTCGCGGCGTTTGAGGATCAGGCGGTCGAGCGCGACATTCGACGCGGCGGACTTAACGAAGCGCCGGTTTTTTAAATCGAGAAAGAGTTTCATGCCGCTGACAGCGGCACGGGTGTCAAATCATTCGCCCTTCCGAGTGGCTTCGGGAGCGGCTGAGACGGCTTTCCACTTTCCGAGCGGGCAGGCTTCGGTGGCCATGCGGAGTTTGGCCCAGGTCGAGCACCCGCACTTGCGGCATCGGCCGGTGTTGTTCAGCGCGGCGGCGTCCCATTCGGGACACGCGCGGCAGGTCGCCTCGCGGGTTGCGAGGGCTTCGGGTGGGGTGACGGCGAAGCCGGATGCGGTGAATTTTTTGCCAGCCATAATGGCATCGCCAATCATTTTGTGAGTAGCTCTAAAATCTTGAATCAGATTGGGGAACTTTTCTAAAATCTCGGCGCGTGTCATGAGATTGTGACGGTGAAATTAAACGGGAATTGGGTGGGGCTTGATTGCCAAGGAGGAGGCAGGCATTGCCCGTAAAAAGTAAAATCGTAAGAACCTTCTGGATTATCGCCGCTAATGAATTGATTTGGAAAATCCTCCGAGAACTGAAGCGGACAGACATCATCATACCCCATAAAGGTGAATTTGAAGCTGCCATAAGCGTAAAAACTCAAATTCCAACCACATACGCCGTTGTTTGCTCGCGAAAGATAGGCGCCAACATTTTGTTGCAAGAAAAAACCAGGATAATCAGGAATGTAACCGCCATAAACTGCCCCCCATGAATCTTGGCAAGTTCTTATCGGGGTGCAGCATTGTGTAGGTGGGTATTGAAATTCTTCAATCAAATCCATCAAATCCGAAGAGCTCACAGAGAAGTTAAAATTTTTATTTACCGGAGGGCATTGCAAACACGGATCGATCGGCCCACAACACGCGCACTCGACGGCGCGGAGGCCGCCGTCGGTTTTTATCTTGATGGCGTTGGAAGATGTGCGGCCGAGGGTCATTTGGAGAAAGTAGGAAGGAGGAAGGAGGAAGGATGAAGCAAAAGCCCCTCCGTGCTCTCCGTGGTGAAAATCTGCCTCAACATTCCTCCGTGGCGAGCCATGTGAGCGTGCCATTCACCGCCGCGAGCACATGGGTGCCGCTGCCTGGGGTCTGCGGGAGCGGTTTGGAAAGCATTACTTTGCGGGTTTCGTGTCCTCCTGCGCCAAGCATATTTGTGACCGTGAAATGGTCCTCGTTGAAATGCTCCGTGGCAAAGGTGAAATTTTTGTCCAAGTCGTATCCTTTTATTGTATAAGGATAACCTCCCGATGCTGGATTTGCGGCAGTTTTTGCCAGTGCATTAAATGAGATCGGTGGGATGGACGCCATTTTATGAGCAGTTTAAATTCTCTGGATATTTTTGCACAAAATGACCAAAATTTATAAGCAATGGAGTTCCTATGGCATATGACACCTCAAGCTCAATAATCGAACCATATACATTTGTCTTGATAGTTGACGGATAAGCGCTTAAAGGTATTTGTCGGGGGGCAAAATTACCGTCATATGTTTGAGATGATATTGTCCCTATCAAGCCAAAATCTGTCAGGCTATATGCTGAATTTGTAATGTCTTGAAAAGTAAGGTAATCATATATTTTTAATGTTGGTGTAGATGGCAACTCATTTCCTATTTTTTTTATCATAACGCTTTCTACAAAAACAGGTTTTGGGTGAGTTGGAGGGTTCCCAAAATAAAGTGGAATGGGAAAATTGTAGCCGCCACAACCCGGGCCTTCTGTAATGACTGAAGACGATGTGCCTGTGGCATAAACAAACTCACGCGAGATCGATGTTACGACCTCTTGAATAGTCTCATCCCAAACGCCATATCCCGTGGCATTTACGCGCTCAAAGCCATCCGTGCCGACGCTCACAGTCGGCTCGGGCCAGACATCGACATTGCCAATCGAGGTCACGATCACGGCGGGCAGGTCGCCATTTCCGACGGGGCGGATGTATTCGGCTGATACCGTGAATAGTCCGCTTTTGAATTTCTGCTCGGTCTTGCTTTGCAGCAGTGGCCATTGGGTGCTGGATGCGGAGTAGACGGGCATATAACTTAGACGATGGCTGGGACGGGGAGTTTATTGGAAAGCGTGGTCATCGTGGTCTTGATGTCGCCGAGCAAGACTTTGAGATCGCCGAGGATTTTCGTGCCTTCGCCGGTGGTGATGGCGAGGTCGATGTTTTCCTTGAGCTTGGATTTGATCGACTCGATGGAGGCGGAGGCGTCGAGGTTGAGGGTCTGCTGGGTGGAGCCGAGCTTGATGATTTCGGCCTGGATGTTTTGCAGAGAGTTCTTGCCGCCTTTTTCGTCAATCGGCTGGATGCCGGTGAGTTCGCCGCGCTTGCTGGCGATGTAGCTGAGGATGGCATCCATTTGCTCGGTGCCGGTGGAGCCGAGGTTTTTGATGCCGAGCGCGCGGGCGATGTCGGGGAAGGATTTGTTTTTGAGATCCACGCCGATGTATTCGCCGAAAGCGGTGATTTCCTTGCGGGCGTCGGCGGTCTGCTCTTTGAGGCTCTTCACGGGCTTGGAGGGATCGACGCCTTTGATGTAATCGAGCCAGGTGGCGAAGGACTTGGCGGCCTCGGCGGCTTTGCTGGCCTCGGCTTTGGCTTCGGAGACGGTCGTCTTGTCCACTTTAACGGCAGCGGCGGCGTTTTTGGCGTTGACGAAATTCGTGGCGAGGACTCCGGCTTCTTCTTTGGTGACGCCGAGGGTTTTCACATAGTCGTCGGTGAGCTTGGCTATCTCTTCGGTGGCCTTCTTGCGCTCGAGGTCTTTTTCGAGGGAGGCCACGAGTTCGGTGTTGCCTGCGGCTTTGGCGGAGTTGAGCTGGGTCTCGAGTTCGATGATGGCGGTTTTGTCGGCTTTGGCTAGGGCGTCTGCGGCGGCTTGCTGGTCTTTGAGTGCTTGGCGTTTTTTAAGCTCGTCCTCGGTCTGGGCGGCTTGCGTCGCGCGCTCGGCGGTGGTGGCGGCGGTCGCGGCAGTGACTTCGTCCTGGAGGGTCTTGACTACAGCGGCCTGCTCGCCGGTTTTGAAAAACTCGGCGTTTGCGCTGGCGAGGTTTTGCTCAAACTCTTTTGGGATTTCGCCGATTTGCTTTTTGGCGTTGGCGGAGAAATTTTCAAAAGAAGTTCCGAGGGTTTCTTTTTGTTTTTCGAGGTTGGCTTGCATGCCATCCATTGAGCCGCGAAGGGCATCGAGGCCTTTGTTGGCGGCGTTGAAGGCCAAGGCTGCCGGGCCTGCGATATTTGGCAGGAATGTGGCGGCGAGGTTGATTGTCTTGAGTAGGCCATCGTTGATGTCCGGCAACATGGCCAGAATGCCTTGAGCGAATTTTACGCCGGAGGCTTTGCCTGCATACGCAAACGAGTCGATCAGCAGAGTGAATGTGCCGCTGGATGGGCCGAATAAATCGACGATGGTATCTGCCGCCGTCTGCAAACTCGCTGAAAGATATTTGTAAATCGCGTTGCCGCTTTGCATCGCCTGCAGTTTTAAAGATTCCCAGAAAAGCTCGAAGGCCAAGGCGACCTTGCCGATGGAGATGGCATCCACGGCGGCTTGGAAACCTTTCATGGCGTTCTCTCCGCCGAGGAAGGCATTGGCAAGGTTTTGGCCTACGGCGGCGGCATCGATGCGGGACAGGGCTGTGGTGATGGCGTCGAGGGCGGGGAGGGCGCGGTCGAGGATGCCTGCGGCGAAGTCGCGCACTTTCTGCTGAATAATGAGGAAGCGGTCGCCGACGGCGTCGAAGACATTGGCTCGGCGGTCCATGATGTCCGCCATGCTGCCGACGGTGGCGCGGGCTTCGTTCATTTCGCCCGAGAAATTGGTGAGGAGCGGGAGGAGTTCCGCGCCGGATTTGCCGAAGACATCGATGGCGGTGGCGGCGCGTTTGGTGGGGTCTTCGATGCTGGTGAGGCCGGAGGCGACGAGGGCGAGCTGCTCGGTGGGGGTCTTCCCGGCGAGTTCTTCCATGGAGAGGCCCATGCGGCCAAAGGCGGCGACGGCTTCTTTGCTGCCTTCGCCTGCGCCGAAGATGTTGTTTTGGAGTTTGGCCAGGGCGGGCCCGACCTTGTCCGCACCGGCGCCGGTATTGTCGAAGGCGCGCTGGAGGAGGAGGAGATTGCCGGCCGTCTCGCCGGTGGAGGCGGAGAGGTCGGAGAGGGTGCCGCCGAGGTCGAGGGCGTCGGTGAAGCCTTGAATGGTATTCCGCACGGCAGCGAATCCGGCATCCAGGACGGCGGTGAAGGCTTTCGCGGCGAGCTGGCCGACTCCGACGGCAGCGGCGAGTTTGCCGAATCCAATCCCGGCTTGGTCGCCCATTTTCTCGCTCTTGTCGCCCGCGCCTTTGATGTCTTTGCCGAGGGCATCGACCTTCGGCGATGCGGCTCCGGATTGGTCGCCCATGGCCTTGAGGCGTTTTTCCATGTTCTCGACTTGGCCGATGCGTTTCATCGTGGACTCGAGTTCTTCCATGGAAAGCTCGCCGCTCTTGACCTTCCCTTGAAGGTTGCCCATCTCGGTCTGGATTTGCTGGAGGGCTTTTTCCAGCCCGACATCTGTTGCACCGAATTCTACTGAGACATCTGCCATAGCTTTACGCGGGTTTCAGCCGCTTTTTGAGGATGGTCTCCATTTGTTTTTTCATTTTCTCGGCAACGATGTTCAGCGCCATGAGTTGCTCGCTGGGGCGAATGACTTTGTCGGCCCACGGGATGGAATTGGTGAGCACCACGGAGGGGCGTTTGTTTGAGGTCTTAAACATCGGGCGAGCCGAAGTGCCGAGGGAGACGACATTGTCGGATTTATCCACCACGGTGCCGAGGCCGCGCGTGTGCCGGGTGACCCATGGTTTGATGCCGCGCGACATGCTGCCCTTAACGACTTTTTTTAAACCCTCGGCGCACTCGCTCCATCCGCTCTTGCTAATGCCTGCGGCCTTCTGGCGGGTGGCGATGTAGTTACTCAATGCAGAGGAATCAGTAGCTAGATAAAATTTATTTGGGCGCTTGTAGGTGCGGCCGGTCTTGATGTTCCGGTTCACTTCGTGGGTGTCGCGCATGTCGTCGCGGTTGATTAGCGTAAAGGCCTCCGCCCCCATGCCGACCTTGGCTAAAGTTTCGGCAAGGACGCTCCATTTCCCGGCAAAATAGTTTTTTTTCAGCGAGGCTTTAAGCCGTTCGTTCGTGGTTCGGCCGAGGAATTTTAAAAAATAAACCGGCGGCTTGATGATGTTCGAAATGTCCTTGCGGATGCGCTCCTTTTGCTGCTCCTCGCTCTCGTGGCCGAATGCCTGCGTGCGCCTCGCCAACTCGACGCAAAGGAGGCGGGCATTGGTATGCACGGCCTCGGGCAGCGTCTTTTCCAGAATCGTGGCGTAATCATACATGATTCGCTCGAAGCGGAGGTTGGTGAGTTTGAACTTTGGCATCAGGTGATTTTTGCGAAAGCGGCGTCTATTGCGGCGAGGGAGTCAAAATCCACCTTGCGGGAGTTGCGGGTCCAGGTGCGTCGGCGGCCGTGGGCGGCGTCGTCGGCGTGAATGATTTGGAGGCCTGCGGCGAAAGGGAGGTCTTCGAGGATTTCGCGGAAGCCCCAGCCGGTGATTCGAGCGATGCGGTAAACATAGCCAGCGAGCCAGCCGGGGCTGTTTAGTTTCCCCCTGCGGACTTTCCGCCTTGGGTCTCGGAGAAGCTGGCGAAGTATTCGTTCGTGCGCTCGAGGCAGAGCTTTTGGAGTTCGGCGATCTCGGAGGCGGATGGGTTTTGTTTTTCCATCCAATCATCCACGGCGGCGACGAAGCGGGCGTGGTCGTTCACGGTTGAGCGGACCGAGGCTTTGGGCGCGGAGTGGATGAAGGCGAAGCCGCCGGAGCGCCAGAGGATATCCATCTCGGGGCTGAGGATTTTGTTGCGCTGCATCCAGGAGATTTCGAGCGCGGCGGTGGGGCGCATTTCCCAGCGGGAAAGGGCTTGCGGGCCGCTGGTCATGGCTTGCTCGCGCAGGGCTTCGTCGTCGGTGAGGAGGTCGTTTGTATCTGTCATGTGTTTGTCGTTGGGTTGGTTGGTTAGAGAAATTTGGCGAAGCGCTTCTTGTCGGCTTCGGTGGCGTTTTCGGAGATGCTCACGATCTTGCCGTTGCGCTCGAAAACGATCTGGCGGGGGGTTCCTTTGATGATGTTCAGCAGGCCGTCGCGTGTGAAAAGTAGGCCAGTAAAATCAATGACAGGAGAGCCGGGATACTCGGCGCGGAGTTTTTGCCAGAGAGGTGCGGCTGGGTTTTTTTCTGGCGCGGCAGCGATATCTTCGATGGCTTGTTTTGTTTTTGCGTAAATACGCATCACTTCATCGGCCTGCTGACCGGTGCTTGGGTGAGAGGCTTTGAAATGGAAGACGGTGGACTCGTCGCCGGATTCGCGCTTGATGCGGGTGGCGGGGGCTTTGTCGGATTCAAACTCAAAGCCCATCCAATCAAGGATCGTGGCGAGCTTGAGGTCGCGCGTGTTGAAAATGGCAATGTGTCGTGGGTTCATTTCTCGTGGGGTGCGGCCGGGGAGCCGCTAGGCGACTGCCCCGGCGCGGAGGGTGGGGATTAGGGCGTGGAGGAGGTGCTCATCGCGGTGCCGTAGCTGCGGAGCGTCGCGGAGACGGTCTCGAACTGCTCGGCGGCGAAGCTGGTTTCCAGCGAGGTGCAGATCGTGGTGGCTCCAAGCTCGGTTCCTGTAGGCATCGTGATCGAGGCGGTGCCGCCAACGGTGAGCGAGAAGCTGCCGGTGCGCATGCCTTCGACGCTGACCTCTTGGATCGGCTCGCCGACTGCCACCGCCACCACGCTACCCTGTGAGTCCTTCACCTCCTGGACATCGGCGGATTCCGAAATCGAAAAGCCGGTGACGATGAGGCCGGAGACTTCCGGTGTTCCATAAGTGGCCGAAGAAACGGCCGATGAGCGGTAGATTGAAGCTGCCATGATTTTGAGTTGGTTGGGTTGGGTTGCGGGTTACGGGAGAGGGGCAGGTGTCAAATCGCGGACTCGACGAGGCCGAGGGTGAGAGCGGCGGTGGTGATCCATCGGCCGTCTTGCTGGCTCTCGCTCCAGGTGCGGAGGTCGGCCCCGGCGAGGGTGAGCGGCGCGGCGAAGGAGGCGGCGAGTTGGTCGGCGGCGAGGAGGGAGGTTTTGAGCGACGAGGCGAGGGCGGCGTGGGTCTCGAGCGCGGCCTCGACGACGCTCGGGGTGGCGAGGACGATGGAGGCGGTGACTTTGTAGAGCCCGCGAACGATGGCTTCGGTGCTCTCGACGCCGACGATGAGGACGGGTTGGTCGTTCGGGATCGGGTCGGAGCTTTGGCCGGTGTGGACGGGGATGCCGTCAAAGGCGGGTTGCCCGCGGAGCCAGGCGGCGAGGGAGGATTCGACTTCGAGGTTCATTGGCCACCTCCGGCGGGGCTGACGGTGGCGGTGAACTCGGCGGGGTTGTTGAGCGATTCGCCGACGGATTGGACGAGGTAGCTGCGGCCGTGAAAGTGGATGGATTCGCCACGGCGTGGGGGGCTCTCGAGGTCGCTGGCTTGAAAGCGGACGGTGAATTCGCCGCCTTGGCGGAGGCCGCCGCTTTCGAGATCAAAGGAGACGGCGACGGGGGAGATGCAGGCTTTCAAATCCTGCGCGCGGAATTTTACCGGAATCCCTAGGAGCGAATTGCGCGCGGAGGCGGCGAGGGTTTCGAGGCGGGATTTTTGCTCAGGCGACACGCTTCTCGCTGCGTGTCAAAAAGCAGAACGCCCCGCCGGGAGTGAGAACCGGCGAGGCGTTTGCGGGCTGGTGTTGTCGGGTGTAGGGTAATTAGTCGACCATCAGGGCCATCGTGCCTGCTGTGAGGCCGGGGGCTGCACCGAACATCACTTCCAAGGAAGCGATGAGCGAGCGGGTGCTCTTGTCGCTATACACATTGTAAGCGATCGAGAGGCCGATCTGATCGAGGGTGACAGAGTCGCTGACGAGGTAGTCGTTATCCGCGAGGGCGGGAACGGCTGCGGCCATGACGAGCGCCTCTGGGGAGCATGCGAAGCCGTAGAGGCCTGCCTCACCGCCGAAGCTGGTGGCGTAGTGGACGCCATTCTCGAAGCCGTAAGCTCCGTCGCCGAGGTTGAGGGCGGTGGTGCTGGTCGGGATGAGTTGGCTGTAAACAACGGGCGAGACCACGAGGCCTTTGCGGGCGCTCTTGTGGACGGCTGCCCACAGGCTGGCGAGGTCGCCGCTGGCGGCGTTCACGCTCGAGGGGGCGGAGGTAACAACGGCGGCGCCGAAGTTCGCAACGGTCACGGGAGTCGTGGCGAGGGTCCAGATTTTGTCCGCGATAGCGTCGAGGTTGATCTGGATGAGGCGCTCCAAGCGGTGCGCGGATTGGAGGTCGCTGTAGCTGAGGCCGAAGGGCTGGTAGATGTGATCGAGCGAGACCGTGGCTTTGCCGAGGGTCGTGCCGCCGATGCTGTTGAAGGTGGTGGGGTTCACCGAGGTGCTGGCAGTCGCGGAAGCGATGGGCACATGAACGGTGTCTTTTGGCTTCTTAACATCCGAAGAGAAATCGGAGGCGAAGAGGTTGAGCGCGCTGAGGCGCTTGCTGAGGACGGTTTTGGTCTGCTGAGCGATGGAGTCAGCAACCAGGGCGCTGTCGAATGTATTGGGCATTTTGTTGGTGTTGGGTTGGTGGTTGGGTTCTCCTTGGCTCAGGCCTTGGAAATTTTATTGCGGTGCTGCCAGATGGCGGCTTTGTGTTTCTCGAAGAGGAGCGAGGCGGCTTTGCGGTCGCCGGCCTCGACTGCGGCCAGATATTCGGCAACGGGATCGGCTGCCTCTGACGCGGAATTTTCGATGAGTGGGACGACGCGGGCGGGAGCGAGGCCGAGGCTACGCTCGAGGCGGGCGAGGTCTTGGGTGACGCCGTCGAACTTCGCCCGGTAGGCGGAAGCTTCGGCGAGGGCGCTGTCTAGCTTCGCAGAGAGTTCGTTATATTTGGCGAGGATGGAGTCGGCGGCGCTGGCCTTGGCTTGTGGCTCGGCGACTTCCTCGGCAGGGATCTCCTCAACGACCGGCTCGGCGGCGACTTCTTCCGAGACGGGAGTCTCGATGACTTCAGGCGCGGGAGTTTCGGCGTTTTCGCTCACGATGCTTGCCTCGGGGGTCTCGACGACCTCGGGCTGTTCGGGCGTTTCGGTGACTACTGTTTCGGTCATGCCCTTGGCGAATTTGTCAAATCGCGCTCGCAAACTTTCCGGTGTGGCGGTGGCTGCGGCGGCCACGCCTTCCTCGATGGCGTCGGCGAATCCGAGGGCCACGGCTTCGACGGCATCGAGCCAGGTCTCGGCGTCCATCATCTCGGCGACTTGGTTTTGATCCATGCCGGTCTTTCGGACATAAGCGTTGACGAGGGTGCTCTTCAGTTTGTCGAGGAGGTCGGCTTCTTTGCGGAGCTGGTCGGCATCGCCAGCAGAAATCGTCCACGGGTTGTGGATCATCATGAGGGCGTTGTCGGCGATGTAGACTGGCGCTCCGGCCATGGCGATCACGCTGGCCATCGAGGCCGCGAGGGCGTCGATGTGGACGGTCAGCCCGCCTTTGTGGCGGCGGAGAGCGTTGTAAATCGCGGTGCCTTCAACCACGGAACCGCCTGGGGAGTTGATGCGGAGGTGCAGGTGTTGGCCGTCGAGCTTGGCGAGGTCGGAGAGGAATTCTTTTGAGCCTGCGCCGAAAGCACCGACCTCGTCATAGAGATGAATCGTTGCTGTGCCGTCGTTGGATTTTTCCAAAGCATAAAATTTGGTCATGATGGGATTGGGGTTGAGGTGAGTTGGCTTTGCTGGTTGGGGAAGACTTGGCCGAGGTCGAGGCCGAGGGCTTCGCACTTGGCTTTGCGGCGGACATAGGAGGCGAGGATGTCGTCCTCTTCGGCTTCGGCATCGAGGCCGTGCATGTTGCAGTAGCGCTCCCAGCTCAGATAACCGGAGTCGAGGAGTTGGGCATACAACCTTCCATCTCTCCCATTATCGACCGTGATCTTGCGGGGGGTGACCCACTCGACGCGCCACCAATCATCGCCGGGATAGGGAAGGCGTCCGGCTTGGATTTCCTGCCACACCCAGTATTTCCACGCGGGGAAACAGAATTGATCGATGACCATCTGCTGAATGCGGTCGAGGAAGTTCTGCGCGACTTCGAGGAGGGCGCGGGTCTCGGTGCCTGCGAGGCCGACGAGTAGCATCATTGCCTCTGGAGGCACGCCAACAGCGCGGGCGATGTCGCTCGTGTAGTCGCGCATGAGCGGCTCAAACCAAGCGCCTGGAGATTCGTTTTTGAAGCTCTGGATAGACTCGCCCGGCTTTAGGCGGGCGATGATGTTCCCATTGTAAAGGTTGTCCGTGGTGATTTCGTCACCTGCGGAATTGGTAATCCTTGTCGCGCCGAGGCCGATTTTTTGCGCTTCGTTGCTGTTGATGACATAGCCAATCTGCGCCTGCATTTTGGTGCTGCCTTTTGCGTAGGCTTTCGTCTCGCTTTGGTCTTGTGCGGGGATGATGGCGGAGTGGAGCCACGAGACTCCTCGCGGTTGGCCGATCCGGCGGACATGGCGGATGTGCATCATGTCGTCGGCGGGGACATCCACATATTTGCCGTTGGTGCGGTCGGTGATGACGCGGTAGCTGCGGGGCGCGCCAAAGCGGTCGAGAAGGAGGCCGTCGAAAGCGTAGTCGGGGGAGTTCAGCGTATTGCCGACGCTCTCGCCGCCGATGAAGCGGAAGCGAGCGCCGTCGGTGCCGGTGACGAGCTTTTGCGCGAAGACATCGCCATCGAGTGCGACTTGGCGGACGATGAGGGATTGCGCGCTGTAGAAATTCACGGAGTCGCTGGCGTCGAACGCCCATGCTTCTCCACAGGCGCGGTCTTCGAAATGGCGCTCAGCGATGCGGTTCCACGCGGGGTCGGTGGTGCGGGCTTTCGGGACGATGCCGAGGCCGATGGCGCGCTGAGCGATGTGCTCGATGATGTATGTGACAGAGGGGATGTTGTTGTAGAGCCAGCGGGCTTTGCGGATGAGTTCCTCGCGGGTGCGGGGCGTGACTTCGCGCTTGGGGTCAACGGTGTTAACGAAAATCAAGCTGCGGGCGGGCGAGTGCTCGGCGGCTTCGAAGGCGGCAGCTTGGGCGTCTAGTTTGCGCGGACGGCCGGCGCCGGGGCGGGTTCCGCCCCAACTTGATTTCTTGATTTTCGAGGGCATTGCCCTCGGCGGCGTGTCAAACGGGGGAGGTCACCGCGCCGAAGTTGGCGAAGGTGCCGAGCTGGCGGCCGTGGGTGCCTTCGGAGAGGAGTTCTTCGACGGCTTGGAGGAGGAGCCACTTGGGGAAGCTGATCTGTCCGGCGCTGCTTGCGCCTTCGCTGCCGAGGGATGTGATGACGACCTCCTCGGTGGCCGACGCGAAGGTGGAGAGCGCGAGGGCTTCGAGTTCGGCGGTGGTCTTGGTGCGGCGCAGGAAGGATTTAACGCCGGAGATTTTGTCGAGGTCGGTCACGCCGGAGGGGGCGTGTCAAAAGGAGGATCTCCCGCAGAGGCGCGGAGACGCAGAGGGAGGTTTTGCAGGGACGGCGCGGCCGCACCTTTTCAGACGCCGGGTTTCCAAGGTTGCAAACCTGCTATCGACGGGAAGAGGCACCACGAGTCTTGAACTCGTGGCAGTATACGTTCTCCGGCAGCTTTAGGTTCTCCCGACCTCGATGTGCCCCATACGGAGCCATCCGTGTGTCTCGTCTGCCTGCGAGGATTTGGGTGGAGTCAAAAGCTACAGGGGAAAAAGATGCTACATTTGGCAAATGTAGAGTCCGGCGGTTTAGATTTTGCCGTAAAACTCAAGCGTGGCTTGAAGTTTGGCTACAATTTCGACTCGATGTATTTCCCGCGACTCTGGTCGCCGCGGTCGCGGTCGAGCTTTTGCCAGCTCTCCGGTTGCATGGAGACGGATCTGGTGATGGCCGTTCGGCCTTTGGAGTTTTTGTTTTTGCTGCCGGTTTTGCGGCCGGCATTTTTGCGCGGGCCGCCGTGGGTGGTGGGCTTGCTCATTTCGGGCGCGGGTAGTAGCCGGAGGGGGTGTCCACTTGGGTGAGGGTTGGATTTTTTTGCAGGATTTCGGCGGCTTGGTCTTTCGTGATGTCTTTGCTGACAACGGCTCGGGTGCCGATCTTTTGGAATTTGATTTCTGTTTTCATTTTGTAGGAACGATGAATTTTGCGACGAGTTTGCCGAGTGTCAGGGTTTGAAAGGCGGGGTCTTCGTCTTCTCCTTCCCAGTTGTAAACCTCATATTCGTGACGGGTGTTTGAGAGTCTGCCGCCATTGTCATCCCAATCCCATCGGCGAATGACTGCGAGGTCGTCCCATATCGCCTGTCCTGCACTATGTGGTTGGCCCTGATCTTCCGGTGGCGTCAGATAGGTGAGGTTTTCAATTTCGTCTTGTTCTTGCGGTGTTAGCGTTTTCATTTTTTCGAGCGGGTGGAGGTTTTGAGGTTGTGGGATATCAGGATTTGTTCGGATTTTTGGAGGGCGAGGGCTAAGTCTTCAAGCGTGCTTTTCAGTTCTTTGCCGAGGAGCACGAGGCAGGCCAGCGAATTGTAGAGGCTTCGGTCGTTGGTTTTCATTTTTGTCGTGGGTTGGTGGCGCGGGGATCGAACCCGCGCCGGGTGGGTGGTTAGTGAAGTTCTGGGCAATCTTCCCAGAGCTTGATTGTGCCATCGCGGAACACGACGACTTCGCCGAATGAAGTCAGAATGTTGACGCTGTGGACTAGACCGTTCGCCAAAGTGGCTGCTGCCAAGTTGCGGGCTTCGGTCAGGGTTTTTGGCATTTTTGCCGAGGTGGAGTTTTTCATAAGTTGCATTTGGTTTTTGGTTTTTGTCTCTGCCGTGGTGGCTTCGATCTGCAACCACTCTCTCACGCTCTTGATTTCTCGTCAACAACTTTTTTTCAAGAAAATGAAAATAATTTTGGAGGCTTGCGGAGCCGCTTAAAACCTAGCTCGTCGGGAGGGTTCGGGGAAAAGTTCGGGGAAAGGTTCGGTGAAAAGTTAGGACATCCCGAAGATTTTCATAAGGTCTGCAACGCCTTTTGAGTCGGTGGCCGGCGGGGCTTCGTGCTCGGGCTCGCCTTCGTGTAGAGCCAAGTTCCATGTCTGATCGAACATCTTGCGGAGGCCGCGCGTTGACAAAGTAACATTTCCATCGCGCTCGAATGCGGGATTCTTTGCCACATAGATTTTCCAGAGTTGTGATTTTTTCATTTGAATTCGATGGCTCCGGCTTTGCGGAGTTGTTGCGCGCAGGCGTAGTTGAGGCGAACGGAGTCGGCGAAGTGGTCGCCTGCGACCGAGCGCCATTCCTTGCGGCCTTTTTTGCTGACGATGATTTTTTGCCCCATGAAGGCGGAGAGGAATTCTTCGCCGGAGTCTTTGGGGAAAAACAGGAATGGGGATTTGCGCTTGGCGATGCGGTCGATGAAGAGGGAGACTTTCGACGCGAATTCGTTGACGGTGTAGAGGGGCATCGTGGGGTATTCCTTCAGCACGCTTTCGGAGATGCTGCCGAAATTCGCGCCGGAGCCTTTGGCGGGGAAAAAGAAATTCCCGGAGAGGTAGCAGGCGCGATAAACGGCGTTGGCGTTGAAGCCTGAGTCGAGGAGGCCGCCGATGGGGGTGACTTCTCTGCTGTCGGGCGTTTTGAATTTCTGCGACTGCGCGACCTGGAGCATGTCCTCGATGCCGGTGACGGTGCCGTAGTCGAGCACATAGGCGTCGCCATTTTCTGAAAAGGCCATGGTCGTCCAGTGCGATGTGTCTTGGCCGACATCGGCTGAGAGGGTGATGGCCACCGGATCGATGGGGCAGGCTCCGCGCAGGTAGTCTTTGCGACAGGCGAGGACCTCGGCGCTGGTGGCTCCGGTGCCTTGGACGGTCCACCGGCGGGCGTTGCGTTTTTGGATGAATTGTTTCATGGCCTCGGTGTCTCCGGCCTTGCGGTCGAGATCGGCTTTGACCCACTCGACAGCGAGCGATCCCCACGGAATCCACCAGACGGCGGAGGCATCGTAGTGAAAGGCGATGCGTCCTGGCGCGCCGTGCGAGGTGACGGTGTAGCGGGAGCCGGAGGAGAGGGCGCGGCGGATGCGGGGATCGTCCATGTATTCGTGCGAGCAGGTGGGGCAAACGAGCCGCGCGCTCTTGGCGACGCGGTCCCAGAGCATGGCGCCATTGGCATCGGTCTCTCGGTCGAAGGCGATGTTTTTAAAATCCCACGGGTGGACTTCGCCGCATAGGCACTGCCAGGAGAATTCGCGCTTTTCGCAGAGGTCTTCCGCGTCGTGGAAGTCGTCGCCTTCTTCTCCACCTTGGGAGACGAGGATGCGGCGGGCGTTCCATCGGTCGTGGGTGCGCCGGCGAAATTCCTCGAGCATGCCGCGCTTCCAACGCCACACCTCGTCGGCAATAGCCCACCGGATGGATTTCTCCTGGAGGCTGGTGAGGTTGGCGCCGCCGATGAAGAGGGGCATGTGGGGAAAGAGGATCTCCGTCTTGCGCTTTTGGTGGCGGTCTTTCGGGAAGAGCTTTGCGACTGATGGGATGGCTTCCAGCATCGGCCCGAGGCGCGACTCGGCCCACTGCTTGGCGGTCTTGTCCGTCTGGCCGGTCACCAATGTCGGGCCGGGGTTCTCGCTGATGATCCACGCCAGAAGCGCCTCGAATAGCGTCGTCTTGCCGCTGCCGACAGGCGCGCAAATGATGATCTCGTCGTTGGTGTCTTTGGCGATTTCCTCGATGGGCTCGTTCATCCATTGCGCTGTCGTGGAATCGAATTGCGTATTCCGCGCGGAATGCGGGACGACGACATGCCGAGACATCCATTGCACCGGACTGAGCCGCTCACCGGGGTTGACTCCGAGTTTGAAGAATTCTGCGATCATTCGTCGGAGAGCGTTTTCAGCACGCGGCTTATTTCGTCCTCAAGGATCGGAACCATCTGCGCCGCCGATAGCCCTTCGAGTCTGCCAGGCAATGCGCCCACCCATGAAAGGAGTTGAGCCTTCACGGCCATGCCGAGAGCAATCATTTCTTCCTCTACTTTCTCCTTGGCAATGTGTTTCCCCTTTGTGACCTCAAGAAGATATTCGATCCGATCGCCCTCGAGCTTGAGCTTCCTCAGCCTCGCCGCCTTCATGTCCTCGACGGGTAGGCCGGTCGTCTCAGACTCGGCGGCGAGGTTTCGAGCCTGCCGTTTCGTCACAGCAAGTTCGTCGGCAATGCGATCCGTCACCGGATTGCGCGGGCGACCCTTGCCTCTCTTTTGGGTTTTCTTGGGTGTCATTATAGGGAAATGGGAATTTTATTGCTCACACAAAACTAACGAGAGACTGGCAAAC
>Ga0209770_10000353_pt1 | contig 25498 bp, 24 predicted proteins | sample LauGreSu1BDMLBDD_2_FD_187572 | JGI IMG/M metagenome (GOLD analysis project Ga0209770, IMG submission 187572) | Freshwater lake microbial communities from Lake Michigan, USA - Su13.BD.MLB.DD (SPAdes) (version 2) | ecosystem: Environmental > Aquatic > Freshwater > Lake | place: Lake Michigan, USA...
GTGGCGGCCCTGGTGGTCCGGGTGCTGGTCGTCCTGGTGGCGGTGGCCCTGGTGGTCGCGGTAACGGTCAACGCCGTTCGCCAAAAAAGAAGTCACGCGCGCGTCGTCGTCAAGACTTCGACGAAATGTTGCCACAGGCAACCACGTCGTATTCGCAAAGCAACGCCCCAGTTCCTGAAGGTGTTGTCATTATCGAGCGTGGTTCTTCGGCGCAAGAGTTTGCACCAAAGTTAAATCGCACGTCAGCAGACGTCGTTCGTTATCTCATGGAACACGGCGAAATGGTTACTGCAACCATGACGCTTGCCGATGAGCAAATGGAATTGTTTGCACTTGAAGTTGGTGCAGAAATTTTGTTGGTCGATCCGGGCCAGCAAGAAGAAATGGAATTGCAAGCGCTGTTCGACGACTCGGACGACGACACTCCAGAACTTCAGCAACCACGTTCGCCAATCATTACGGTGATGGGTCACGTTGACCACGGTAAAACCACATTGCTTGACCGCATTCGTTCGGCAAACGTTGTTTCAGGTGAAGCTGGTGGAATCACTCAGCACATCGGTGCATACCAAGTCGAAAAAGATGGCAAGTCCATCACGTTTATTGACACTCCTGGTCACGCTGCGTTCACCAAAATGCGCGCACGTGGTGCACAAGTAACCGACATCGTTGTGTTGATGGTGGCTGCAGACGACGGCGTGATGCCGCAAACCATTGAAGCTATTAGTCACGCACGCGCTGCTGAAGTTCCAATCGTTGTTGCTATTAACAAGATCGACAAAGACAACGCCGATGTTCCACGCGTTATGGCCCAGTTGGCAGAACACGAACTCACGCCAGAAGCGTGGGGTGGCGAAACTATCGTTGTAGAAATGGCCGCACAAAGTGGTCTTGGTGTGGACGACCTGCTTGAGCAGCTCAGTGTTGTTTCAGAAATTGGCGAACTCACCGCAAACCCAACAGGTCGCGCAAAGGGAATCGTGCTTGAAGCACAGCTCGACATTGGTCGCGGTCCAGTTGCCACCATTTTGGTCGACAAGGGAACGCTAAAAGTTGGCGATCCAATCGTTGCTGGCGCTGCATGGGGCAAAGTGCGTGCACTCATTAACGACAAGGGCCAACAGATTAAAGAAGCCGGTCCGTCAACACCGGTTCAGGTGCTTGGTCTCAGCGCAGTTCCAGGAGCCGGAGACGAGTTCCGTGCGGCACCAAATGAAAAGACTGCCCGTACTGTTGCCGAATCGCGTGAACAGCGTTATCGCACGTTGAATCAGCGTGGCGATGCTCGTGTTCAGCGTGGTGTGAAGTTGGAAGACATCTTCACCCAAATTCAGGCTGGCGAAGTAGCAACGCTCAACGTCATTATCAAAGCCGACGTTCATGGTTCGCTCGAAGCGGTTACCGAGAGCTTGCGCAAACTGGAGCGCGATGAAGTGCGTGCAGCATTTGTGCACCGCGCTGTTGGTGCAATCACCGAAAACGACATTGCTCTTGCCGCTGCAACTAACGCAACATTGATTGGTTTCAATGTGCGTCCAGACCGCAAGGTTCGCGATTTGGCCGAGGCCGAAGGCGTAGAGATTCGTACTTACGAAATCATCTACAAGCTCATCGAAGACATCGAAAAGGCCATGAAGGGCATGCTCGCACCAGAGTTTGAAGAAGTGGTTACTGGCGAAGCAGAAGTGCGCGAAGTGTTCAAGTCTCCAAAGGTTGGCGCTATCGCAGGTTGCGTGGTTCGCACGGGTGTCATTACTCGTGGATCAAAAGTTCGCTTCTTGCGCGATGGAACAATTATTTGGAAGGGCGCTATTCAATCGCTACGTCGTTTCAAAGATGACGTACGAGAGGTTCGTGAAGGTTTTGAATGCGGTCTCAGTTTGACTGACTTCCAAGACTTGAAGCAGGGCGACCTCATTGAAACGTTCGAATTGCGCGAACTCGCACGCGACTAACACAATCTGCACGACTAAGGTCTAGGCATGGCCGCAGATCTTGAGTTCTATTTCGATCCAGTTTGCCCGTGGGCGTGGATCACATCGCGTTGGGTGACCAATGTTCAGCAACTCCGCAATTATGAAGTGTCGTGGAGATTCATCAGTTTGAAAATGATTAATGCCGAGCGTGGATACGCGGGCAACAATGCATACGAGCTCATTCACAATGCAGGTCTTGCCGGACTGCGCGTCGCCAGTGCTGCGCGAGCACAAGGCGGAAATGCCAGTGTTGCAGCGCTCTACACAGCGCTGGGGAATGCAATTCACGTTGATGGTCGCCGCGAAGAACTCGTGAACAACCCGCATGCGTTTCTGCTTTCAGTTGTGGCTGATGCAGGGCTTCCCTCGGAAATTGCAGCGGCATTCGAAGACTCAACGCACGATGAAGTGATTCGCTATGAGACAGAGGCAGCACTCAGTCGAACAGGCAAAGACGTCGGAACTCCAATCCTCACGTTTAATCCGAAGGCCGCCAATGAAGCCAGTTTGTTTGGCCCGGTTATCTCAAAAGCACCAAAGGGCGATGAAGCAGTGAAGCTGTGGGATGCCGTCCAAACCATTGCCGAGTCTGGCGTTGCCGAAATCAAGCGATCGCTGCGCGCAGCCCCTCAATTTGACTGAGCCATCTCATGAAAGTTGTCTACACCGATGCCCATTTGGGTCATAACCCACAGGAGGAAATAGCGGAATCAGGTTCGCATTCGCCGCATGAACACACTGCGCGGGCAGAAAACATTCGCGAGGTATTGCAGGCAGATAATTCAATGCGGTTTCTTGCACCTACCGAGTGGGGAGTCGACCCAATCAATGCCGTGCACAACCCCGGCTTGAACAACTTCCTCACTTCTGCGTGGGCTGATTATCAGCGTGATGTTCGACCAAGTAGGGAAGTGGTTCCCGATTTCTTCTATCGACCATCAATGCGCGAAGCAATGTCGCAACTTGAAGAGCCAACAACGGCGAATGCCCGCCTGGGGTGGTGGTGTTTTGAAACCACGACGCCAATCACGCAAGGTTCATACACAGCTGCCCGTGGCGCAGTGGATACTGCACTAACAGCAACGCAATTGGTGTTGGACGGTGACAAATTCTCGTACGGTTTGTGCCGTCCACCGGGGCACCATGCAACAACTGACTTATATGGCGGGTATTGCTTCTTTAACAATGCCGCAGTGGCCGCGCATTTTGTTGCCTCCACAACAGGCGCGAAAGTAACCGTGCTCGATGTGGATTATCACCATGGCAATGGCACGCAGCAAATCTTTTATGGTCGCGACGATGTTCAGTATGTGTCGTTGCATGGCGACCCACAGCGCGCGTATCCATACATCACGGGTTTTGCCGACGAGATGGGCGAAGGCAGGGGGCGTGGCGCAACCACCAATATTCCACTTGCTGCGAAAACCGATGACGACATGTTTCTCGATGCGCTCGATAAGTCATGCGAGGCAATTGAAGCCTTTGGGCCGTCAATGCTTCTCGTGTCACTGGGTCTTGACACCTACGTGACAGATCCAATTTGTGATCTTGCAGTAACACGCGATGGTTTCACTCGCAGTGGTGCACGAGTTCGCGGGTTGAACTTGCCGACGGTGGTCTTGCAAGAGGGTGGGTACGACCTGGAAAACCTTGGCCTCAACGTGCAGGCATGGCTGCACGGGCTTGAGTCATAACGACTGAAGTCTGTTAAGTAGTTCTTGCGGCGAGCCGTTGCACTGTTCCAGTTCATCGGCGTCAAGAACAATGTGAATGCCTAGCTGGTTTCTACCAAGAACAATTGGGAAACTTCCATTTGCCGCTTGCTTTATCTCTGTTGGCGCATCATTGATATGAAACGTGGTGAATGGAATTTGAAGTACAGATTCACATTCTTTCCACTCTGCTCGTTTCGTAAATAGTCCGTGAGTGATATCGCAGAGCGAACAGTGCCGAACACGTAAACGAGCACCAATCCAGTACGAAAGCTCACCCAAAATTGTGGATTCAGCATTGTAAATGCCAATGAATTCATTGAATTGGCTAGGTGATTTACTCATGGTTTGCACCGATCGCTGCAATAGCGAACTTGCTCCCAGTCTTTCGCCCACTTCTTGCGCCACTCAAACGGGCGGTTGCAGGTGGCACATGTTTTTGGGGCAAAGCCGTTTTTGGTTTGGGCAACACGACTCATATCTGTGCAGAGTAATTCATGATCAAGCTCATTGCTTTACGCTGAAGCCATGAGTTTGCCGACAATTTGGGTCTTCGGCGATCAGCTGAACAGGGGTATCGGTGCCTTGGCAACTGCGACACCGCTTTCGCATCGCATTCTGATGATCGAGTCGGCATCAAAGATCTCTTCACACAAGTGGCATGTTCAGCGCGCGCATTTCATTGTGGCGTCAATGCGAAAATTTGCACTCGAATTGCGACGCGTTGGGTTTGAAGTGGATTACCGCATGGCGACTTCGATGAAGCAAGGCATCAAAGACCATATTCAAGAGTTCGCACCATCAGAAATTGTGGCGACAGAACCAAACAGCTATTCCTCACGGTTGTTGACAGCCGAACTCGGTATTCAGAGCGTTGCGTCAAATCAATTTCTCTGCAACCCGACGGAGTATCAGGGCTTTCTGGGAGCACGGAAGTCAGTCAAGATGGAAGATTTCTATCGGTGGCAACGCAAACGCTTGAACGTGTTGATGGATAGTGATGAACCAACTGGCGGCCGGTGGAACTTCGATGAAGAGAATCGTCAGCCTCCGCCAAAGACGGGTCATGACCGCTGGCCTGTACCTGCACTGTACGAATTAGATGAAGTGGATGAACAGGTACTCGGGGCTGTGAAAAGTCATTGCTTTGGCAAGTTGCCTGTTGGGCAATGGGCAACAACGCGTGAAGGGGCACTGGAACGGTTACGTTTCTTTATTGAACAAGTGTTGCCAATGTTTGGTGAACACGAAGATGCCATGTTGAAATCCAATTGGCACCTTGCTCATTCTTTGCTGTCGCCGTATTTGAACATTGGATTGTTGTTGCCAGGCGAAGTGGTTGAGGCAGCACAAACCGCTTTCCGCAAGGGGAAAGTGCCTGTGAATTCTGCTGAGGGTTTCATTCGACAAATCATTGGCTGGCGCGAATACATCTGGAATTGCTACTGGCAGTGGATGCCCGACTATGCCCGCATGAATGCACTTTCGGCAGATGTTGTTCTGCCTCCGATGTTCACGGATCCTTCAAAAACCTCAATGGCATGTATGAAATCGGTACTTAATGGCGTGAATGATCGGGCGTACTCTCATCACATTGAACGCCTTATGGTTGTTGGAAACTTTGCACTCATTGCAGGCATTAATCCACAGCAACTCACTCGCTGGATGTGGAACAGTTACATCGATGCCGCGGAATGGGTCATGGTTCCAAACGTGATCGGTATGTCGCAGTATGCCGATGGGGGGATGTTGGCTACCAAGCCCTATGCAAGCGGCGGCGCTTATATCGACCGCATGAGCGATCACTGCAAGGGCTGCGCCTATGACCGCAAGAAGCGCACGGGAGATGATGCATGTCCTTTCACCGTGTTGTATTGGGACTTCTTCTTACGCCACCAAGATCGCTTTGTGAGAAACCCGCGCGTTGCTCGGCAGGTTCGCGCCGCACAGCAGTTGCAGGACAGAGATGAACTTCAGGTTGTTGCAGTATCAATGCAGAAAAAACTGAAACTGGGAACTCTCTAAATCGACTTGAGGTCGTGAATAACTTGTGTCCAACGGGCAGGGTCGCTCGAATACGGCGCATAGAAACTCAGTCGATCAATCACATCGCCGTAGCGTTTGTTCAGCTCTGGCGCAACCTGTTCGGGCGAACCGACGACTGCAAAAGTGTTCAGGATTTCATCAGTAATGAGATTTCCCATTTCTTCCCACTTGCCAACTTTGGACAGCGAATTCAATTGTCCCTGTAGTTCGCCCCATCCGTGCAACTCAAGAACTCCGCTGTATGCGGGGGTGCTTCCGTAGAACGCAATCTGTTGGCGTGTGCCAGATGCTGCGGAGTTCATTTCGTCATTGTTGCTTCCCGTCACCACAAAACTTGGTCCGACAATTTCAAACCCTTCCATAGTCTTACCCGCTTTAGCGCGACCACGAGCGAGAGCAGGAAGTGTCACCTCGCGCAAGTAGCGCTCTGTTGTGAATCCATGGCAAATAAAGCCGTCGCATACTTCACCAGCAACTTCAGTCATCAGTTCACCAACACCTGCAAGGAAAATTTTGGGAACTCCAAAGGTTCCTAGTTCGCGCTTGTCGGGTGTAAAGAACGGTGTCATCAACGTGTGGGTATAAAACTCTCCACGAAACTGCAGAGGCTCGCCAGTAAGCCATGTTCCCCAAATTGCCCGTATTGCTTGAATCATTTCGCGCATGCGTGGGGCTGGGTGGCTCCATTCCATACTGAACCGCTTGGTGATGTGCGGCTTAATTTGGCTACCGAGACCCAAGATGAATCGGCCTTGCGAGAAAGACTGCAAGTCCCAACCAATGTTTGCCAGAGTCATGGGATTGCGCGCAAAAGCAACTGCGATTGATGTGCCAAGTTCTAGTTGTGAGGTATGTTCTGCTGCCAGAAGGAGTGGAAAGAACGGATCATGTGAGGTTTCTGCGGTCCAGCCACCCGAATATCCCGCAGTCTCAAGTGCTTGTGCAGAAGCAGCAGCTGAAGTCAGGTTGCTGGAGATACCACCGTCAAGTTTCATATGGAATTACGGCGTAGGTGGAGTAATTGCATTCCATCGATATTCAGAGCGGATTGCATCGTTGGTAACTTCCTGCAATGCTCCCAGTCGTTTTCAATGCTTCGTGCTGTTTCAAGAAGCAGCGGCAAATATCGTTCGCGAACTAATCCTTTTTCAATTTCGGAGGTATGGGTTCCTAGTCCAATAGCGGCAAATACTTTGCCATCTTCTCCACGAATTGGAGCGGCGATTGCTTGTACGCCGTATTGCAGGTCTTCATCGCTTTCGGCCCAGCCCTGTTCGCGCACCGTCTGTAGTCGTGGGCGAATTTGTTCAGCAGTGAAGCGAGTGCGAGGAATGTACATCGACAGCGATGGAGTGCTGAGAACGTTGTGTAGTTCAGAATCGGGGACAGAGGCGAGCAACACTCGGCCTAATGCTGTGCTCGCCGATGGCAGTCGCGCTCCGACGGTGACACCGACGCTGACGATTTTTGGAACTTCCACTCGGCCGGTGTACACAATGTCGCTGCCATCGAGTTCGGCAAGTGAAATGGTTTGGTCAACCTCCTTGGAGAGGTTCTCCATGTGAGGCTTTGCTGCGCCGTACAGGCCAAGGGCAGAAACGTATGCCATGCCAAGGTCAACGACCTTTGGTGTGAGTGAATAGTGATTGTCTTGACTACGTACATAGCCGAGTTCTTCCAATGTGAGCAACAATCGAAGCACAGTGGGTCGAGCGAGAAGTGTGCGTTCAGAAATTTGCGAAATAGTTTGCTTTACGTGAATACGGTCAAAGGATCGAATTACTTCAAGTCCTCGGGCAAGCGCTTCAACGAAATCTTTCCTAGAACTATCTGACATGCAGATCCCCCGACGCCGTGTCTAGTCCCTAACCGTAGTCCTGGAAGCAGGGAAGGGGCTAGTCCGCTTGGTTGTCCCGCAAAAACTGTTCTAGTTCGGCTGCTAATTCGTCGCCACTTGGCAATGGGCCACCACCGAAACCGGACGTGGGAATTCCGTTGTCACTGTGCATGTTGTCAAACGCAGTTTCTAGTTGGGCAAGCATTGCAAGGTGCTCGCTATTGCCACGAACTAAGTCGTCCAGTCGTTCACGTTGCGCACCTGCTTGCTCCCGCAGACTTTCGCCATCAACTGAGATACCCCCGGTGTCACACACTGCGGCAATAAGGGCTGCTGCTGCCGCTGGGTAACTCATGGAAGCCACGTAGTGGGGTACTTGAGCCCACAGGCCAACAGACTGAATTCCAGCATTGAACATGGCTTGCTCGAGAACAGCTTCCATACCAGCGGGTACGTCCACGGAGCTCTTGATGAATGGAAGCAGCGACGACAGATGTGCGTCGGGCGAAGTGCATGAGATCTTCACCGCACGGGTGTGTGGTGTTGCAATTGGGTACGCACCCATTCCCAGCATTCGTCGAACATTCAGCTTCTCGCTCAGTTCAACAACACATTGAGCGAAATGCTGCCAGCGAGAGTCTGGCTCTGGACCGGTAAGTAACAAGACAGCTTCGTTGTTTGCATCGTGACCCACCATGATTCGTGGCGCAGACCAATCGAGTTTGGTAATCACGCCTTCGCGTAATTGCATGAGCGGTCGGCGTGCCCGGTAATCCACGAACGTGTCGCCATCAAACTCGATGAGCGGAATGGCATTGGTTTCGGTAATCAGTGCTTCCATTGCCGCAGCTGCGGCAGCACTTGCATCAATCCAGCCGGTCATCATGGCAACCAAAATTGGTTGCTTCAGTTCGGGTAGTTTTCCGTCGAAATCGGGGGAGATTCTGTAGTCGGTCATTCCACGGGTCAGTGTAGGCGTGAAAGCAACTGCTCGGCTTTTTCTGCTGCAGTTTCTACCTGTGTTTTAAATGCATCAAACGCTTGTGGGTCATGTTCGCCCATTGCGCCAGAAATATATCGGGCGTACACGCCTTCAATAATGCATGCCAACTTCCAGTACGCAAACGACACATAAAAGTCGAGGTGCGAAATGTCACGGCCAGATACCTGTGCATATCGTTCTGCAAGTTGTTGACGATTTAAGAAACCAGGTGCAGTGGTGGTGGCGAAATTGTTTGCGCCAGCATCATCGTCTGGGCCAGTCCAGTAGACCATCAATAATCCAAGGTCGGCCATTGGGTCGCCAAGTGTGCACAGTTCCCAGTCCAATACGGCAGCGATATTGCCTTGTGCATCAATCATGCAATTGTCGAGGCGATAGTCGCCGTGCACGATGGTTGCCGGTCCTTGTTCGGGAATGCGCTTGAGTAATTCGTCATGCACACGATCGATGGCAGAAAGCTCACGAGTTTTTGATGCGTTCCATTGGCCATACCAACGCTTTAACTGTCGTTCGATGTAACCCTCGTGACGTCCAAGTTCGCCTAGCCCAACTTCGGCAGGTACGACTTGGTGAATTTTCGCCATCGTGTCAATGAGTGAATTGCTCGCATGTAGTCGTGTTGCTTCAGTGAGATCACGTCGCGCGGTTTCGTTATCGCGGATGATCAGTCCATCTACAAACGACATCACGTAAAACGGCGCATCGTTCACTTCGTTATCTACGCACAGTCCAAGAGCGGGTGCAACGGGTACTTGCGAATCATGCAAGGCAGAAATAATCCGGTGTTCACGACCCATGTCATGGGCGCTAGCAAGCGCGTGGCTGAGTGGTGGACGTCGCAGCACGAAGCGGTTACCCGTTGCATCCATCACTTTGAACGTCAGGTTCGAGTGCCCACCCGCAATCAAGTCAAAAGTAAACGGCGCGGTTGCGCCAGCAATGTTTGCCGACAACCATGCAGATACGCGGTCCTCATGTATTCCTGCGGGCGCTGAATGAGGCGAATCCATCTCCGCCAAACTAGTCATTTCCCGCAACTTTTACGAAGCCAAACCGGGCAATGGCTGTAGCGTTCCGTGCATGACCATTGACGTCACCGATGCAACGTTCCAAGTGGAAGTGCTGGATCGTTCAAATTCGGTTCCCGTCATTGTCGATTTGTGGGCGCCATGGTGCGAGCCGTGCAAAACACTCGGACCAATTTTGGAAAAGCACTGCGATGCCACGAATGGTCAGGTGGTATTAGCAAAAGTAAACGTCGATGAAAATCCATCGATTTCAATGGCATTTCAAGTGCAAAGTATTCCAGCGGTTTTCATTATGCAAAATGGAGCCGTTCTCGACGGATTCGTGGGTATGAAGCCAGAGCATGTCATTAAGGAGCTCATTGAAGCACTGCTTCCTGGTGGCGAAGCGGCGATGCAGCCAGTTGCGGTAGAAGAAGTTACTGAACCTGAACCGTTCGTCATTGATGACGATTTCGACAATGAACTTGCAGGTTTGCTTCCTAAGGTGAAAACCGATGAGCAAGCGAAATCTCGGTATCTCGAAATTCTCGACATCATGGGCGTAGATGATCCACGAACAGTTGGGCATCGCAGAAAACTGACTGCACAACTGTTTTAGCTGCGCACACATCTAGCCGTGTATCAGCGGCTCATTGAACGAATTCATTGGTTCGGATTTCGCCGCGTTATTGCCAGTGCGTGTGCGGTCTTGGCGGTATCAGTCGGTGCTTGGTGGATCGTGCGAGTCCCGCCCGTTCCTGTGGAGTCTGGCATTTCATTTACGAGTACCTCAATTGCTCAAAATCAGACCACTTCGCTAACTGACGAACAAGTAACTGCCTTAAGCATCGTCGTGCATGTTGCTGGAGAAGTGAAGAGTCCTGGTGTGTACGCATTGCCAAATGGTGCGCGAATGATCGACGCGGTAACTGCTGCAGGGGGAGCAACTGCGCGCGCCGATCTGGAAGTAATCAATTTGGCAACGCCGCTCATGGATTCGTCGCAGATCTATGTGCCTGCAAAGGGGGTGGCGGCACGCCCCAGCTTTGCGCGTCCTCTGCCAGGTGTAAACGGCGTAGTAGCAACACCAGGTGCATCGAGTGCAAGTGGCATTGTCAACATCAATCGTGCATCTGTGTCAGAACTTGATGCGCTACCAGGCGTGGGTCCTGCAACCGCACAAGCAATTGTCGACTACCGAATGGCAAATGGACCATTTGGATCACTTGAGGATTTATTGAATGTAAAAGGCATCGGCCCAGCAAAGTTTGATGCAATGCGAAAACTTGTTGGGGTGTGAATGCGAAATTACAAAGCGCCAAGCACAACAGTGCTAATGGCTAACGAAAGCAACGCACCGACCCAAATGCCAATTGCAAAAGGTCGAAACTCTTGGATCCATTCGGGCCATCCGGATACGGCTTTACGCGTTGCGCGAAGTGCTGAAACATGTCCGACAGCAAACCACAGCACCATGCTGAGAAAAAATGCAAGTAGATACGCGGTGTTTGAAGAAACGGCGGGTACTCCAAGCATTGGCAAAACAGGTAATGCAATGAGCAGAAGTAAAAAGCCAAGTACACCAAATAGCGAACCGGGTAGCACTCCAAGGAGCAAGCCGAAAAGGGCGATGGCAATTGAGGCTCCTACCGCAATTAAGCCGCCGCGTTGGCGAACCTGCGTGCGGTGAAAAACAATCCCGTCGTGCATCACCCTGTAATTGTACGAGCATCAACCGGATTTTCTGGGCTATTACGTCGCCGTTTAGTCATGTTGTGCATATGCGCTGTTGCACTTGTTATGCATGGTTGTTTCCAGTGGTCGCAACTGCATTCTGGGAGCAACGAACTATGGAGTGGTTATGCCCGTGTGGTTGAAGACCCGGTTGCAAAATTTGGTGGCACCCAAGTAGTGCTCCGCATTGAAGGGAAGCGTTATCTTGCGTTGGCGCATGCAATGGCTGGTAGGCGTTTGTTGTCTAGCGAGGCAGGCAATATCGTCCATGTTGAAGGCGAACGTGTGTCGTTGCCGAGCAATTCAACAATGCGTTATGCGCCTCGACACATAGTTGGAACGTTCTCAGTTGAATTCGTGGGCGAAAGAATCTCTCCTGCGTCTCCACTTTTTCGCAGTGCCAACAAAGCACGCTCGATCATGTTGCGTGCCGCGCAGCAATTGCCACGCGAAGACGCGGCATTATTCATGGGCCTTGTGATTGGCGATGACCGTGCACAACCGCGGGCCATGATTTCGTCATTTCGCAACTCCGGGCTCTCGCATCTCACCGCAGTTTCTGGTCAAAATGTTGCCTTCGTATTGGCTGTATTCGGTGTGTATATCAATCGTGCGCGCACGTGGTGGAGGCTTGGGTTAACGCTGTTTCTGCTCGGTTGGTTTGTGGTCATGACGCGAGCAGAACCTTCGGTGCTCCGCGCGGCAATGATGGCCGCAATGTCGGCTGTGGCATTCGCGCGAGGCCGAGATCTCTCGGCGCAAAAAGCTTTGCTGTATTCAGTTGTGGTCCTGCTTGCAATTGATCCGCTTCTTATCTTGTCCATTGGTATGTGGATGTCTGCGTTAGCTACTTGCGGGTTGATCTTTGTTTCGCCGAGGGTCAAGAAATACCTGCACGGACCAAAGTGGATTATCGACCCGCTCGCCACAACGCTTGGTGCTCAATTTGGTGTATTGCCTATTTCGCTGTTGGTGTTTTCATCTGCTCCTGCAATTTCGCTTGTCACCAATTTGCTGGCCGTGCCGGTGGCAGGGTTTGTCATGCTCGCTGGATTGCCAGTTGCGTTCATGTGTGGGCTGTTGATCACGCTCGTCGGTTCTGCCGTAAGCCCACTATGCATGGTTGCGATGTTGCCAATTCAATGTGCAACTCGCTGGGTGTGGTGGGTTGCAGTGGTGGGTGAGCGCATGTCTCCGCATGGAATGGCGAACGTGTTGTTGTGGCTGGTTTGGGGTGTTTTTCTTGTGGTGCTACACCGATCTGCGAGAATGCATACGTGACGGTGTATCTCATTACTGGCAGCGATTCGCGCTTAGTCTCCGCGAAGCTCACCGACCTCACTACCGAACTCATCGGCGATGGCGATCGCAACACCATGTTCGAGAGCCACGATCTTGAATCGGTCACTGCCGATGAGCGTGAATCTGCAATCGCAAATGCCGTTATGGGTGCCCAAACTGAGTCGCTATTTGGCGATCAGCGAGTGGTGGTGCTTCGAGGTTTGCAAGAAGCCACTGTCGATCAACTGAAACCATTGGTGAAGTATCTCGAGCGTCCTCTCGAAGTAACGCACTTGGTCATTACCGCTGAAGGCAAATTGGCCAAGTCCACAACAGACGCGTTGAAGGCCGCAGGTGCCACAACGTTTAATACCTCGCCGCCAAGTCGCAAGAATGATTTGACCACGTGGTTTATGGAGCAGTTCACCGAGGCCGGTCTCAAGCTTGACTCCGCTGCAGTTGCCTCAATTATCGAATGGCTCGGGCAAGACCAAGCGCGACTGCCATCACTTATCGACGTGCTGTCGTCAACATACGGCACGGCAAAAAAGCTCAGTAGTTCAGATGTCGAGCCGTTCCTTGGTGATCAGGGCAGTGTGTTGCCGTGGGACTTAACTGATGCCATCGACAAGTCCGATTCAAATGCTGCGCTTGTCATGTTGCGTCGCATGTTGCGCAGCGGCGAGTATCACCCCTTGCAAGTCATGGCGCTGTTGCATGGTCACTACACAAAACTGATGAAGCTTGATGGCCCAGATGTGCGCTCAACTCAAGACGCCATGACGCTCATTGGTTCAAAAAGTGACTTTCAGGCAAAGAAGTATTTGAGTACGTATCAGCGCATGGGCTCGCGCAATATTTCTTCGGCTGTGCAGTTGCTTGCTCGTGCAGATATCGACCTGCGCGGAGGCAAAGACTTAGAAGAAGAACTGACGATGGAAATTTTGATTGCTCGACTCTGCCGCTTAGGCGGAGGAGCACAGCGAGTTACTTCGCGGCGTTGATCTTCTTCATCAGGCGGCTCTTCTTGCGAGCTGCCGTGTTTGGGTGAATCACACGCTTAGCCGATGCCATATCGAGGCGCTTTACAGCGATACGAAGTGCTTCAGGGTTGTCATCGGTTCCGATGGTGTCAACAGCATTCTTGATACGGGTGCGAACTTCGCTCTTGGTCGCGCGGTTGCGCAAGGTTGCCTTGGCGTTCGTGAGAATTCGCTTCTTTTGGCTCTTGATATTTGCCACTTCGAGTAACCGTCTTTCGTTCTGTTGTTCCGTGAATTTCGGGACTCTTTAGGCTAACAGCGACACCCACGAGCCCCCAACTGTAGAATTTGAGGGCTGAAGCGTCGTTTCTCACCCCAAACCAGCGGCCCAGCAGAACAGCATCGCCCACATGGATCTCGCCAACATCCGCAATTTCTCGATCATTGCCCATATCGACCATGGCAAGTCGACCCTCTCTGACCGCATTTTGGAGATCACCGGGGCGGTGCAATCGCGCGACATGCGCGCTCAATATTTGGACAGCATGGACTTAGAGCGTGAGCGCGGAATCACCATTAAGGCGCAAAACGTTCGCGTGCCATGGAAAAACAATTGGTTGCATCTCATCGATACTCCGGGTCACGTGGACTTTGGTTACGAAGTGAGTCGCTCACTTGCAGCATGCGAGGGAGTGGTGTTGGTGGTGGATGCAGCACAAGGTATTGAAGCGCAGACGCTTGCCAACTGTTACCTAGCTCTTGAAAGCAATTTAGAAATTGTTGCGGTGTTGAACAAGATCGACTTGCCAGCAGCAGACCCCGATCGTTATGCAATGGAAATTGAAAAAGTGCTTGGCATTCCTGCTGAAGACATCTTGCGAATTTCCGCAAAGACCGGTGTTGGTGTACCTGAGTTACTCGATGCAGTGGTGGAACGCATTCCTGCGCCAAAGGGGGATATCAACGCTCCGTTGCAAGCGCTTATTTTCGATTCCCAATACGACACATATCGCGGCGTGGTGTCCAGCGTTCGTGTCATGAACGGTCGTATGAGCAGCGGCAGCAAGTTGTTGTTCATGCAAACGAAAGCAACCCATGAGGTTCTGGAGATTGGTGCGCGCATGCCAGTGCCAACTCCTGTTGCCGAACTTGGGCCGGGCGAAGTTGGTTATCTCATCGCAGGTATCAAAGATGTTGGTGAAGCGCGAAGCGGTGAAACGGTAACGACGTTCCTTGACCCAGCGAAACAAGCACTTGATGGCTATCTCGATCCAAAGCCGATGGTGTTCTGTGGACTGTTCCCAATTGATGGCGATGACTTCGAAAACCTTCGTGAAAGTTTGCAACGCTTGAAGTTGAACGATGCATCCATTACGTATGAACCAGAATCGTCTGGCGCACTTGGTTTCGGATTTCGTTGTGGATTCCTTGGTCTATTGCACATGGAAATTGTGAAGGAACGTTTGGAGCGTGAATTCAATCTCGCGCTTATTGCAACGGCTCCTTCGGTGGAGTACATGGTGCATAGAACAGATGGTCAGGTGCTGAAGGTGGACAATCCTGCCGACTTGCCACTTCCGAACTACATCGCTTCAATTGAAGAACCATTTTTCCGGGTCAGCATTATTACGCCAAAGGAATACACCGGGTCGCTCATGGAACTGTGCCAAGAGCGCCGTGGCGAATTGATCAAGTTGGAGTATTTGTCCCCAGAGCGTGTGGACATGCAGTACACAATGCCGCTCGCCGAAGTAGTGGTGGATTTCTTTGACCAATTGAAGAGTCGTTCACAGGGTTATGCCAGCTTGGACTACGAGCTTGCTGGTTATCGCCCAAGCGATTTGGTGCGCGTAGACATTTTGCTGAATGCATTGCCGGCAGACGCGTTCAGCACCATCGTGCATCGCGATAAGGCCTACAACTATGGCAACCGCATGTGTGGCAAATTGCGCGAGCTCATTCCACGGCAAATGTTTGACGTGCCTATTCAGGCTGCAATTGGTGGTCGAATCATTGCTCGCGAAACGGTGAAGGCAAAGCGAAAAGACGTGCTTGCAAAGTGTTATGGCGGCGACATCTCGCGTAAACGCAAACTGCTTGAGAAGCAAAAAGAGGGAAAGAAAAAGATGAAATCAATTGGTCGCGTAGAAGTTCCGGGCGACGTATTCATCTCTGCACTCAAACTCGATGACTGAGCTAGGCCAAACAAAAAACGGAGGCATGTTCCGTTCGTTGAGCAATCGGAATGCTCGCTTGTTTTTCGCTGGGTTGATGTTCTCCAACATTGGTTCGTGGTTACAGCTAACGGCAACTTCGTTCTTGCTGTATCGATTAACGGGTAATTCGGTTGACCTGGGAATCAATGCTGCACTGCAGTTTCTGCCGATGCTGATATTTGGTGCGTGGGCGGGAGCGTTGGCCGACAGGTTCGACCGTCGTCGTACGACAATCGTCACCCAATCGCTCATGGCTTTGCAGGCCATTGTGCTTGGCATTTGCGATGTAGCTGGCGTAATCAACGTGGAGTTGGTGTTTGTGCTGACCGGAATTCTTGGACTGGTTGGCGCGATTGATAACCCATCGCGACGAGGACTGGTTACTGAACTTGTTCCGCCGCATGAAATTGGCAATGCCATGTCATTGAACACCGCAGTGATGACTGGATCTCGAATATTTGGCCCTGCGATTGCGGCATCATTGGTCGGCCCACTCGGTACCGGTTGGTTATTCATCATTAACGGCATGTCGTACGTCTTCATGCTGTACGGAGTGGTGGGGCTACGGAAGTCAGAAATGTTCACTCCCGAACCTCGACCTGCAGGTGGCACTCCAGTGCGAGACGGCATTCGTTTCGTGCGTACACACCATCGCTTGTTTCCATTGTTCGTTGTGTTTTCTTTAGTCAGCACGTTCGCATTCAATTACGGCGTTTCGCTTCCGAAGCTTTCAGATATTCAATGGGGCAATGCGGAATATTTTGGTTGGGTCTTGGCGGTCACCAGCATTGGCAGTTTGATCGGCGCGCTTGCGACAGCGCGTTTGCACCTAACTACTTATAAGTGGGTTGCAGGTGCGGCACTCATGCTTGGTGTGGCAAATATTGGCATGGCTATTGCACCAAACGTATGGATCGCTTTTGTTTGGGCAATTCCGCTGGGGGCTGGTGGCGCCGCAATGATCGCGGGGGCCAACTCGATCATCACTCAAGAAGCTCCACCAGATATGCGAGGTCGCATGTTGGCGCTTACTGCAGTTGCATTCTTGGGTAGTACACCAATTGGTGGGCCAATAACTGGTTGGGTTGCCGACTATGTAAGCGTGTCGTGGTCATTGGCGTACGGCGGAATCATCACATTGTTCGCGGCCGTCTTCATGTTTGGATGGATTTGGGTGAAAGATATTGAACATGCCTAAATCAGTGTTGTGGTTTCGCAGAGACTTGCGTCTCGCAGACAATGAAGCCCTGTGTGCAGCCGCTGCAATTGGGGAAGTAGTTCCATTATTCGTTCTTGACCCGCGATTCCTTGCAACATCTGGCGCGCCACGGCTTGCTTTTTTATTCCGTAACTTGCATGCACTCAATGAGTCGATGGGCGGCGCACTCGTTGTGCGTACGGGAAACCCAGAAGAAATTGTTGCCCAGGTGTGTCGCGAGTCAGGTGCGGAGCGTGTGGTCTGTGCAAAGGACTTCGCACCATACGGAATGCAACGCGACGCTGCAGTCGCATCTTCGTTGGCCGCAAACGGAATTGAGTTTCTGCAAATTGGTTCGGCTTATGCAGTAGAGCCTGGTGTCGTGCGCAAAGGCGATGGAACCCCGTATGCGGTGTTCACTCCGTTTTCAAAAATTTGGATGCAGCATGGATGGCCTGCGCCATTTGCCAAACCATCGGTGAAGTGGCATGGCGCTCCAGAAGTTTCTAGTGAAGTAATTCCGCAAGAACCTCCGTGCGCTGCAACATTGCCCGAAGCCGGAGAAGAAGCGGCCTGGCGAGTGTGGGAAAACTTTCGTGATACTGCATTAGATCTGTATAACGAAACTCGAAACAATCCAGATATTGCGGGCACAAGCATGTTGTCGCCGTACTTACGTTTCGGGGTTATTCATTCACGTTCTCTGCTTGCTGAATTGAATGAAACAAAAGCGCACGCAGTATTTCGTAGCGAACTTGGGTGGCGTGAGTTTTATGCCGACGTGCTCTTTCATCAACCACGAACGGTTCGCGAAAATTTGCAGCGCAAAATGGACACCATTGTTTTAGATACTGATGAACGTGCAGTTCAACGATTTGCATTGTGGTGCGAAGGTAAGACGGGTTATCCAATTGTGGATGCCGGTATGAAACAACTGTTGGCCACGGGTTGGATGCATAATCGCGTACGCATGATTGTTGCCAGTTTCTTGGTGAAGGACTTGCATCTGCCATGGCAGTGGGGCGCCAAATACTTCATGAAGCACTTGGTGGATGGCGATATTGCATCTAACCAACACGGTTGGCAATGGACAGCAGGAACCGGAACAGATGCGTCTCCATACTTTCGCATTTTTAACCCCATCTCGCAGGGCGAAAAGTTTGATCCCGATGGCAAGTATGTACGCGCGTGGATTCCCGAACTTGCAGATACCCCAAATGATGTGGTGCATGCCCCATGGCTTGCGGGTCTGTTGAATCCGTATCTTGAGCCAATCGTGGACCACGCCGTTGAACGGCAGGAATCGCTCATTCGCTATAAGCAGATATCGGTATCCTGAGAGGGATCCCCACATGCTTGACGACCGCAAAACAGCCATTCTCCGCGCAGTAGTCGAGGAGTACATCGCCACGGCACAGCCGGTTGGTTCGTCGCATATTGCCGCAAATGATGGAGTGCAGGTTTCTTCGGCAACTGTTCGCAACGACATGGCGTTCCTTGAGCAAGAGGGTTATCTTGCTCAGCCACACACATCTGCGGGCCGTATTCCTACAGACAAGGGATATCGGTTTTTTGTGGACCACCTCACGCCAAACGGAAAGCTTGGCGCTGCAGATCAAATGAAGGTCGGCGAGTTCTTCGATACGGCAACGGGCAGGCTTGAAGAAACATTGCAACGAACCAGCACCTTGCTTGCGCAAATGACCAACTATGCGGCAGTGGTGCTTGGTCCTAAAAAAGAAGTTGCTGTTGTTCGCTCGGTGCAACTAGTTGGGTTGTCAGCGCACTTGGCTACAGCAGTAGTGGTGTTGTCCAACGGTGCAGTCGAAAGCGAACCAATTGAACTTGCATCAACCATTTCAGAAGATGAAATGCAGCGCGCCACGTCACACCTTTCTCGATTGATGGTGGGCAAAGCACTTGGCGACATGGTGATTACCGCAGCAACTGGCGACGGCGTTATTGATACGTTGGCGAAACAGGTACTTGCAGCGATGAGTGGGCGTCGAACAGATGAGTCGGTATTCGTGGGTGGAGCCTCTGCGATGGCTGAAGCATTTGACGCTGTAGAAATCGTTCGCTCGGTGTTGCACACGCTTGAGCAACAATTTGTCATGGTGTCGCTTGTGCGCGACATGCTGAACCGCGGATTGTCGGTAGCAATTGGCGCAGAACACGGTGTTGAACCACTCGCAGCATGTTCCGTGGTGCTTGCTCCGGTAATTGCAGATGGAACCACGCTTGGGACCGTCGGTATTCTTGGGCCAACGCGCATGAATTACCCGCAAGCTTTAGCAACAGTTGAAGTAGTAAGCGATCGACTTGGTCGCAGGCTTGCGGATAGCTGAGGCGAGCGATGGCTGAAGATTTTTATGCTCTACTGGGCGTGTCGCGAGGAGCAAGCGCAGACGAATTGAAGAAGGCGTACCGCAAACGCGCTCGTGAACTGCACCCCGATGCAAACCCAGGTAACGCAGAAGCAGAAGCGCAATTTAAAGAAGTTTCACGCGCCTACGAAGTTCTTTCCGATCCTGAGAAGAAAGCTCGCTACGACCAATTTGGTGAGGCAGGTGTTGGCGGTTCAGGCGGTGGCGGTGATCCATTTGGCGGTGCTGGTGGATTCGGTGACATCTTTGAAGCATTCTTTGGTGGAGGATCACCATTTGGTGGTGGCCAGCGCGGCCCAAGTGGACCGCCGCGTGGTCAAGACATCGAAACAGTTGCAGATATAGCTTTTGAAGAAGCGGTATTCGGGTGTCAGACAACAGTGAAAGTACGTACTGCGGTTTCTTGCGACGACTGCGAAGGTTCTGGCGCGAAAGCCGGAACATCTCCAACAACGTGTAGCGAATGCAATGGTGCTGGACAAGTGCGAAGAGTTCGACAGAGCATGCTTGGCCAAATGGTTACTGCGCAAGCCTGTCACAGGTGCAGCGGCACTGGTCAAAGCATTGCTTCGCCATGCGCTCCGTGTAAGGGCGAAGGTCGCATTATTAAGGAAGTTTCGTACCCAATTGAAGTTCCTGCCGGAATTGATAGTGGTCAAACACTTCGGTTAACGGGCAAAGGCGCAGTTGGGCAACGGGGTGGAAGTGCAGGAGATCTGTTTGTGCACATGCGCGTTGCCGACCACGATATGTACCAACGCGAAGATGACGACCTGGTGACTGACATTGAAGTATCCATTGCACAAGCCGCGCTTGGATCAACAATTGATCTGCCCACACTCGATGGCGATGAAGTATTGGATATTCCTTCAGGAACACAGCATGGCCGCGAGTTCGTATTGAAAGGCCGCGGGGTACCGCGATTGTCGCAGGGCGGACGTTCGCGCGGACGTGGGGACTTGCGCGCACGAATAGTTGTTGCCGTTCCAACAAAACTCAACAGCGCTGAACGTGAACTGTTGCGCAAATACGCCGAAAGTCGTGGCGAACAGGTTGCTTCTCAGGAGAGCGGCCTCAAGTCAAAGATCAAGTCAGCATTTTTATGATCGACATGTTGCGCAGATCTGCCGCACATGTGTTTATTAGCTCACTGGCATCTCCCGAGCTTGAAAAGGAAGATGCTCACCATTTGCTGAAAGTTCTGCGTGTTACAGAACGTGACGTCGTAACTGTAAGTGATGGTCGAGGCAGCTGGATCACAGCCAAGCTAGATAAACATGGAGAGATTCACCCATTGAGTGAAATATTTGAAACGGCTCCTCGCAAGAACGTTCTCTCAGTTGCTTTTGCACCAGTGAAAGGTGAAAAGCCAGAGGTGATTGTGCAAAAACTCACTGAGTTAGGAATTGATGAAATCATTCCGCTCGCTCCCACACGACATTCTGTGGTGAAGTGGGACGATGCACGCGCAGCAAAGAATGAAGAGCGTCTGCGCAAAATTGCACGCGAGGCTGCCATGCAAAGTCGCAGAACCTGGCTTCCATCCATTCGTTCGATTACCGAATTGGCTGATGTTTTGGCCATGCCTGGGTGCGCAATTGCTGAACCAGGTGGTTGTGAAATCACTCGTGATCACCACATTGTTGTCATTGGCCCAGAGGGCGGATTCGCACCTGATGAACTCACCACTGCCGTGCCAACAGTTTCGCTGGGAGAATCCATCTTGAGAGCAGAGACTGCTGCAATAGTTGCAGGTGCGCTCATGATGAGGGCGAGCAGGGAGCTTCAATGAGTACATCAGAAAATGAATCACTTGATGAACTCAGCTACGCGCGTTTAGTTGGCGAGCGTCTTCGTCAAATTCGTCAGCAGAAGAAGCTGTCGCTCAGCGAAGTTGAAAGCGCCACTAATCAAGAGTTCAAAGCTTCGGTCATGGGCGCTTATGAGCGCGGTGAACGAATGATTTCGGTTCCTCGCCTAGAGCGCCTCGCCAACTTTTATGGCGTAACGGTTGACCAGTTGCTTCCGCGCGACAAGCAGCGCGAGGGGGATACCCAAAGCCAAAGTGCTGCACCGACGAAGTTGCGCATCGATGTGGCAAAGCTTTCACTGCGCGAAGGCAAAGAGTTCAAGATGCTGGAACGCCTCTTGCGCATGATTCAGGTGCAGCGCCAGGACTTCAATGGCAAAGTGATCACCGTTCGTGCACACGACACCAGAGCGATTGCGGTCATGTTGGATGTGGCAGTAGACGATGTTGGAGCAAAGCTTGCCGAGCTTGATCTACTCTTCGTGCCGCCAACCGCGTAATCGCTGATGAACCAAGCCGCCGGTCTCCACGGTGTGTATGTGCACATTCCGTTTTGTGCCAAGCGTTGCGACTACTGCGCATTTGCAACCTTCACCGATAGGCATCATTTGCAGGGTGAATATGTACAGGCATTACGCAAGCACATTCGCTCGCTAGTTGCAGCGGGTATGCCGGAAGCGACAAGCGTGTTCGTCGGGGGAGGTACACCAACCATGCTTCCAGCCGAAGAGCTGCTGAGCGTGCTGGCAGAAATTCCATTGGCATCGCGAGCGGAAGTAACTGTTGAATGCAACCCCGATGACATCACACTCGAAATGATGCAGCAGTACTTGCGAGGCGGAGTGAATCGCGTGAGTGTTGGCGTTCAGTCAACAGTGGATCATGTCCTCAAGTCGCTAGGACGTACACACAACCCAGAAAACGTTCAACGTGCGGTGTCGCATATCAAGCAGGCAGGTTTTAAGACATTCAATCTCGACATTATGTATGGTGCAGCGGGCGAGTCACTTGCTGATTGGCAGCAAACCGTTGCCGATGTTGTGGCATTGGAACCACCCCACGTATCGGCATACGGACTCACTATCGAAGCAAACACTCCACTTGCATCACAACCAGAGCGGCACCCAGACGACGATGATCAGGCAGACAAATATGAATGGGTTGATCAGCGCTTCGCTGGCGCAGGAATGTTGAATTACGAAATTTCCAATTGGTCGTTGCCTGGTCACGAGTGCGCGCATAACTATCTGTATTGGATGCAAGGAAATTACGACGGCATCGGGTGCGCAGCGCATGCGCACAAAGACGGTACACGTTGGTGGAATGTGCGAACGCCAGACCGCTACATCGAAATGATTAATGCTGACGAAGACCCTGTTTCATCAAGCGAAGTGCTCGATGTGGAAACGAAATTGTTGGAAGAAATGCAATTGCTCATTCGCACGCGTGAGGGTGTGCCTACTTCGGCGTTTTCCCCCGATGACCGCTCGCATCTTGAAGGCCTTATTGAATTGCACGGGGATCGTTATGTGCTAACTCGGGCGGGGCGGTTAATGGCGAATGAAGTAAGTATTCGACTGCGTGGTGCGCAAACGAGCCAGTAGTATGTGGACAGTAAGGGCGCGTAGCTCAGTTGGTTAGAGCACTACCTCGACATGGTAGGGGTCCCGGGTTCGAGTCCCGTCGCGCCCACTCTTAATGTGATTCAGGATTGCGCGCAACAACTTCTTCTGACTCGCGCGCTGCTGCCTTAAATATTCCCTTACTCATGAGCGAAACCTCAGCTCGGCGTCGCTTATCGTAAATTGCGGCGCGGTCAGCGTGAATTGCGCCATCTTCTGGTTCTGCCCATCCGGCAAGGTCGGCCAAATGGCATGCGAGTCGCAAGTCGCTGTCTGCAATTTCAAGGGCTCGTTTCATAAGCACCGTTGCGCCGCCTGCGAGAGCGGCGAGTTCCTGTGCAACAACTACATCGGGAGCTGGCTTCAAGCGCGAGGCTGCTCCGTCCCACCAACCTCCGTACAGTCGCCAAATATTGCGCACGACGAACTCTGGCTCATCGTAAAACGGACGCATGTATGGCTTATCGAGAACACTCTGAGGAACTTTTACCGTGTGAATAATTGCGTCAAGCGTTTCCCCAGCATTCATCATGTCGATCACTTGCATCACGAGCGACTCCAGAGAAGACGCAATGTCATCAAGCACCATGGCGATTCGAGCTTTGCCTTCAATCGGTAGTCCGTGGGCGGGGAGCAGTAGCTCTGGGCCTTGAGCAATCATGCGACGCAGTGCTTGCGCCCACTCGAGTGCATAGCGCTGAACTTTCTGAGGGTTTCCGGCGTTCGGGTAATTCCAAATCACGAAGTCACCGGTAAAGATCCACTTCTTTTCTGGAATCCAACCCCACAAGTGGTCGTCGGTTTCACCGCGTGCATGATGGAACTCCACTTGTGTACCGCCGGCATTGATGGTGAGTTGCTCGCGGAATGATTCGTCCGTTCGCATGGTGTTGCGCGGCAAGAAGCGCTGCAGGTTCTCGCCGATATTGAGACCCATCTCTGAGCGAGTTCCACCGAACTGGCGTTGATTAATTCGCACGTTCCATTCGTTTGTGGTGTTGTAGCGGTCAATGCGAACATCAACATTTTCATGGCCAATGACATGTGGCTTAAGTGCGCCGGATTTCTCGGCGTCTTTAGCGAACGCAAAACTTCCACCAACGTGGTCGGCGTGTCCGTGTGTGTAAACAAGGTGACTTATGGGAGTTTTTCTCCATGTGCGAATGGAGTCAACAACGGCAATTCCGCTTCCCGCACCAGATGCGTCGAAGCACATCAGTCCGTCGCCTGTGTCCCACACCACGCTGTGGCTGAAACTTTCGACGATGGCCAGATTGTCGGCCAATTCAGTGATGTCGTTAGTGACACGATTTAGTGGCTGGTCAACAACTCCACTGTCAATGACTTTGGTTGAAAGTTCAATCGGATGCATGACTGCACCTTATTCCACTGAGGCACCTATTTTTTTGCTGAAGGTTCTTTCGGTAAGCCAAGAACGCGTTCACCAAGAATGTTGCGCATCACGTTTGAAGTGCCACCCATGATGGTGTAGCCCGATGCGTACGCCAAACCTTGGGTCACTTCGTCCCACAGCAAAGCTTGCGCACCGAATACCGAAAACACAAAGTTGGCAATTTTGGTTTCCAATTCGGTGCAGAAACACTTTGTTGCAGCAGAGAAGCCTGCAGGGGCTTGCCTCAGTGTTTCGCGAATCACCAGAATACGTCCAACGCGGTATCCAATTTCGATATCGGCGATTTCTTGACGCACTCGCGCATCGGTGGTGTCAGCCTTCTTGAGGGCCATGTCGTACAAGGCCTTGTTCGAAACCAAACGGTCAATGCCGCCACGTTCGTGCTCGAGTTGGCGCATGGTCTGCGCAAATGCTCCACCTTGTTGACCAACAAGATTGTCTTTTGGGACACGAACATCGGTGTAGAACACTTCACAGAAGTGACGGTTAGTAGTCATGTCCTGAATTGGGCGAACATCAATTCCTGGAGTGTTCATAGGCACGATGATTTCGCTGATGCCAGCATGTGGTGGGCCATCATTGCTGGTTCTGCAAATGAGATAGCAATAGTCGGCAACTTCACCAAAGCTCGTCCAGATCTTTTGGCCGTTGATAACCCATTCATCGCCGTCGAGTTGAGCAAAAGTCTTTAATGACGCAAGGTCGCTGCCCGCATTGGGCTCGCTCATACCTATGCACCATGTGGTTTTCCCAGCAAGCATGTCGGGGAGGAATGCATCCTGTTGGGCTTTGGTTCCGTAGGCAATAAGTGCTGGTCCCATTTGTCGATCAGCAAACCACGAAGCTGCAATAGGTGCACCAGCAGAAATCATTTCTTCTGCAACGATTAAACGCTCAATACCCGGTCTACCGCCGCCACCAAATTCAGTTGGCCATGTCATGCCTATCCAGCCAAGCGCAGCGAGCTCTTGGGAGAACTCTTTGGAGTAGCCGTTCATCCACGTGTCGTTGAAGCGTCCGTAGCGGGCAACAGCATCGTGGGCTACGGATCGCGCTTTGGTGCGCAGCTCAACGTGCTCTGGCGACCAGTCAAAATCCACAGTCAGATGGTACGGGGTAGAGGCAGTTTGGCCCGTGGCGAGCCACGGAAATGGCCCGTGGGCTAATGTGTACAAGTCAGATACAAGTTGGTCAAACTCAGCATCGGAGCTCAACAGTGGCAACAAAAATCAAAGTCGTAAACCCAGTAGTCGAACTCGATGGCGACGAAAT
>Ga0209770_10000354_pt1 | contig 25454 bp, 27 predicted proteins | sample LauGreSu1BDMLBDD_2_FD_187572 | JGI IMG/M metagenome (GOLD analysis project Ga0209770, IMG submission 187572) | Freshwater lake microbial communities from Lake Michigan, USA - Su13.BD.MLB.DD (SPAdes) (version 2) | ecosystem: Environmental > Aquatic > Freshwater > Lake | place: Lake Michigan, USA...
CGACCGGGGTGCAGCTGCCTTGCCGCCGGAGTTCGCCGCCGAGTCGAAAGAGGTGCGCGAAGAAACCCTTTATCGAGTCACCTATCGCGGCTATCTCGACCGTGAGCGCCGCCAGATCGAGAAGCTAAAGGACGTGGAAAAAATCAAGCTCCCCTCCTCGCTCGATTACCTCGCGATCCCGGGTCTGCGTCGCGAAAGCGCCCTGAAGCTCCAGCAGTTCCGTCCGGAAAACCTCGGCCAGGCCGGACGTATCAGCGGCGTAAACCCGGCCGATATCAGCATCCTCATGGTCCTGATCGCTGCCGCGCAGCGTGCCAATAAAACCTGAACCGGCTGTCCGTCACCAATCCCGTGATGATGGTGTGACATTCTGGTGACGCGGGTTAATTCACTGGAAAGGGCCCTTTCGCCGGCAATACTCGCTCCACTCATGGAGAAGAAAAAGATCCTGGTCGTCGACGACGAGCCCGATGTCACTGACCTCGTCGCCTATCACCTGAAGGCGAAAGGATTCCACGTGGAAACGGTCAACGACGCGACCGCCAGCATCTCTAAGGCCCGCGGCTATCAGCCCGATCTGCTTATATTAGACATAATGATGCCGCACCTGAGCGGCATCCAGATCTGTCGGATCCTGCGCAGCGACCCCAAGCTGGCGAAGGTCCCGATCATCTTTCTCACCGCCAAGGCTGAGCCGCACGACCGCATCGAGGGCCTGGAATCCGGCGCCGACGACTACATGGGAAAGCCCTTCAGCCCGAAGGAGCTGGTCCTGCGCGTCGAGTCCATCCTGCGCCGTCTCGCCGCCCCGAAGGAACCGACAACCGCCAAGCTGCAGGTGGGCGACATCCTCCTCGACAGCGACACGCACCGAGTGACCGTGCGCGGCTCATTGCTCGAGCTGACGGCCACCGAATTCAAACTGCTCCGCATCATGATGGAGCGCCAGGGCCGCGTGCAGACCCGCGAGCACCTCCTGCTCAACGTCTGGAACTATTCCACCGAGATCGAAACCCGCACGGTGGACACGCACGTCCGCCGCCTGCGCGAAAAACTCGGCCCGGAAGCGGGATGGATTGAAACCATCCGCGGGGTGGGGTATCGCATCGCGGACAAGAAACTGCCTGCATGACCACCCTGTTGCTCGTCTTCCTCACCGCCGCGCTGCTGATCTTGCTGTGGGTGTTGCGGAGGCAGAACCGGGCGCTGCAACAGCTGCGTGACGCCGTGCGCAGCGCGCAGCCGCTCCTCCGCGACCAGGAATCCGCCGGCGACCTCCCCGCGTGGCCCGCCCTCGCCGCAACCGTCAACCAGCTCATCACCGACAACACCGCCCTGCGCCAGCAGCGCACCGACCAGCTGGCCCAGCTCGAGGCCACGCTCGGCAACCTGCGCGAGGCCGTCCTCATTGTCGACGGCTCCAACTACATCCACCTCGCCAACCGCGCGCTGCGCGAGATTTTCCCGGGCGCCCGCGACCTGGTGAACCTGCGCCTGGAGCTGATTGTGCGCAGCGGTCCTTTCCTCGACTACGTGCGCGCCACCCGCGCCGGCCAGGAGCTGCCGCGCGAGGAGTTCGAGATCATCGACGGCGACAACACCCACTGGATCGAGGTTTCCGGCGCACCCATCCCGTCACCCGACGGGAAGTCCCAGTGGGCGCTGTTCGTCATCCATGACATGACCAGCCAGCGCAAACTCGAGCGCGTGCGCCGCGACTTTGTCGCCAACGCCTCGCACGAGCTGCGCACCCCGCTGAGCATCATCAAGGGCTACATCGAGACCCTCGTCGACGGCCACGAGACGATGGCGCTGGAGGACCGCGCGAAATTCCTGAAGACCATCCAGCGTCACAGCGACCGCCTGAAGTCCATCATCGACGACCTGCTGGTCCTCTCGCGGCTGGAGTCGGCCACGCCCGGGCTGAAGTTCGCGCCCGTGACACTCGCGCCCTTCTTCCACGGCCTGGCCGAGGAATACCGCCGGCGCCCGGCCGGGGCGGACCATGAGATCACGGTCAACGTCCCCGCGGAGATGGGCCCCGTCGAGGCTGACAGCGAGAAACTAACCCAGGTCTTCGGCAACCTCATCGAGAACGCGCTCAAGTACACCCCCAGGGGCTCACGGGTGGAAATCGGCGCCCAAACCACGATGGAGGACGAGATCGAGTGCTATGTGCGCGACAACGGTGCCGGCATCCCCGCCGAGGACCTGCCGCACATCTTCGAGCGTTTCTTCCGCGTGGAAAAGGGCCGCTCGCGCGAGACCGGCGGCACCGGCCTCGGCCTGAGCATCGTGAAGCACATCGTGCAGCTGCACGGCGGCCGCGTCTGGGCGGAAAACCGCGAGGGTTCCGGCCTCGCCATCCTCATCCGCCTGCCCCGCGTGCAGAAGGTTTGAGGCGGAGCCCGCACTCCCCGCGGGCTTGCCCCACGATTTGGCTCTTGGCCTTTGGAATTTTTCCCGGCCAATAGGACGCGTGACTTACAAACCCGAGTTCCTCGCGCGCATCACCGAGCGCCGTGCCGCCCTGCGGGCGGAGCTGGCGGAGCTGCTGCCGGCAAACCGGGCCATCACCTGGGAGATCGGCTCGGGCCACGGCCACTTCCTCGTGCAATACGCCCAGGCCTTTCCGGAAAAATTCTGCGTGGGCGTGGACATCATCCGCGACCGCCTGAACCGCAGCGGCAAGAAGCGCGACCGCGCGAAACTGACCAACTGCCACTTCGTGCAGGCGGAGGCCCGGGAGTTTTTCGACGCCCTGCCGGCCGGCGTGACCCTGCAGGAGGTGTGGGTGCTGTTTCCCGATCCCTGGCCCAAGAAACGCCACCACAAGAACCGGATCATGCAGGCCGATTTCCTCGAATCACTGGCCGGCCGGGCGGGGGAGGGCACCCGGCTCTACTTCCGCACCGACCATGCGGAATATTTCAGCGCGGTGGCGGCCCTGGTTCCGGCCCTGCAGACCTGGCAATTGGATCCGGCCACCCCATGGCCGCTTGAGCAGGAAACCGTCTTCCAAGCCCGGGCGCCCGCCTACCAGTCGCTGGTGGCGGTCAGGACATCACATCCAGCCAGACCAGCAGAAACAGCTGCCCCAAGGCCGCCGCCCCCAGTAGGCCCCAGGTGACCTGCATGAAGACGTTGTGCGCCAGCTTGCGTTCGCCATTAGGACGGAGGGGCGGCTCGGTCCGGGAGAGCAGGTCGCGGGTGGCGGGATCCATCCTTTACAAATGGCGGCATCGCGCGGCCGGAGGCAAGCATGGCTTCTTTCATTAGTTCCAACTGGCCGGGGTTACGGCAGGCCTAATTTAGCGAAACTCCCCCGGTTTTTCGATTTCGGGGGTTGACGCTTCGAAGGGCTAAAACCTACCTATCTGGGCTTCACCCAACGCTCCTTACCGGAAAATAAATGCCCATCGCCAAGAAACTCCTAGGTTTGGCCGCCGCCCTGAGCACCGCGACCCTTTCGTTTGCCTCTGAAGGCGAGGCGGTCGCCCCGGCCGCCGGCAAGTTGGTTGATTTCGGCAACGGCTGGGCGATCACGAACAGCATGGCCACCGGGTGGGTGGTTTCGGCGGTCCTGATCAGTTTGGTCCTGCTCGCGCTGCGCAAACCGCAATTGCTGCCCACCAAGAGCCAGGCCGTCTTCGAGTCCCTGCTCGAGGCACTCCGCGATCTTTTTGAGCCGATCATCGGCAAAAAGGCGTTTCCCGCCGCGTTTCCGCTGCTGGTCACCCTCTTCATCTTCATCCTCATCAACAACTGGTCCGGCCTCATGCCGGGCGTGGGCACCATCGGCACGGAGATCGGTTATAGCGACGGCAGCCACAAGTTCCTGCCGTGGATCCGCCCCTTCAGCGCCGATTTCAACGGCACCATCGCCCTCGCGCTGGTCTCCTTCGGCGCCTACCTGATCATCATCTTCAAGTACGCCGGACCCAAGCTCATCCTCTGGGACCTGTTCGGCAACAAGGCCGACAAGTCCGAGACCCCGGGCTGGCTCTACCCGTTCCTCTCGCTCGTGTTCCTGATCGTCGGCTGCATCGAGGTCTTCTCGATCGCCATCCGCCCGTTCACCCTCTCGGTCCGTCTCTTCGGCAACGTCTTCGGCGGCGAGAACCTGCTTCACGGCACCTCCTTCCTCTTCGTGTTCTATTTCATGGAGCTGCTCGTCGGCCTGATCCAGGCTGTCGTCTTCACGCTGCTTTCCTCCGTCTACATCGGGCTCATCTGCAACCACGGCGATGACCACGACCACGAGCACAAGGAGGGGCACGCCGCTGAGGCGCACCACTGAGACTTTACCGCCGGGAGCGTGCCTCGCGTGCGCACGGCGGCAACCGCAACCACAAATCCATCCACCATATGTATCCCATCCTCGCTGAACTCACTGGCAACATCGCCAGCGCCTTCGGTCTCCTCGGCGCCGCCATCGGCGTCGGTCTCATCGGCCAGAAGGCCGCCGAGGCCGTCGGTCGCAACCCCGGCGCGTCCGGCAAGATCCTCGTCCAGGCCATCATCGGTATGGCGCTCGCCGAAGGTCTCGGCATCCTCGCGCTCTTCCTCGCGAAGTAATCACCCCGTTTGAACCGGCGGCGCGCCGCTTCACCGCCCCGCGCCGCCAATCCCTTTCCCGCCATGCTGACTCTCCTGCTCGCCACGGTTGACACCGCCCACGCCGCCGAAGCCGGCCCCCTCGAGGGCCTCAAGCAGACCTTCACGCACTTTGGCGTCGAGCCGAAGTATCTCGTGATGCAGGTCGTCAGTTTCCTCATCCTCTTCGGCGTCCTCTACAAGTTCGGCATCAAGCCCACCATCTCCACGATGGAGGAGCGCAACAAGAAGATCGGCGACGGCCTCCGGCACGCCGAGGAAATGCAGGCCAAGCTCGCCGCCACCGCGACCGAGACCGCCGCCCTCATCAAGGCCGCCCAGCTCGACGCCCAGAAGCTCGTCGACGAGGCCCGCAAGTCCGCGAAGGAATTCGCCGACAAGCAGAACGCCGAGGCCACCGCCCGCGCCGCCGACACCCTCGCCAAGGCCCAGCAGGCCATCGAGCTCGAGCACAAGAAAATGCTCAACGAGGCCCGCGGCGAAATCGCCCGCCTCGTCGTCAAGACCACCGAGCAGGTCCTCGCCAAGAAGCTCACGGACGCCGACCGCGCCGCCTATAACGAGGCGGCCACGAAGGAGCTCGTCAGCTGATTCCCCCATGCGCGCCGACAAAAAGACCAAGCTCCTCGCGAAACAGCTCTTCAAGCTGAGCCTCGTCAACGGCGCCGTCTCCCCCGAGCAGGTCACGGGCGTCCTCGGTTACATCGAGAAACACGCCCCGCGCCAGTCGCTCGCGCTGCTCCAGCTCTACCACCGCGCCATCGCGACCGAGCTCGCCAAGGCCAGCGCCGTCGTCGAGCACGCCGGCCCGGTCAGCGACGCTGCCCTCCAGTCCATCGCGGCCGCCATGACCAAAAAATATTCCCGGCCGGTCACCGCCTCCGCCAAGGCCAACCCGAAGCTCCTCGCCGGCCTTCGCGTCCGCGTCGGCTCCGATGTCTACGAGTCCACCGTCGCCGGCCAGCTCGCCACTCTCTCCCTCTAACCCCGCCTCCCGTCCCTTTCCTCCCATCGCGCCATGAGCAACGTCATCGCCCAAATCGAACAGCAGATCGCCAAGCTTTCCACGAAAGCCGTCAAGAAGAACACCGGCTCCATCCGTTCCGTCGCCGACGGCGTGGCGCGCCTCGACGGTCTCTCGGACGTCATGTATAACGAGATGATCGCCTTCCCGGGCGGCGCCATCGGCATCGCGCTGAACCTGGAGGAGGACGAGGTCGGCTGCGTCGTCCTCGGCGACATCTCCCAGCTCAAGGAGGGCGACGAGGTCCAGACCACCGGCAAGCTCCTCTCCGTCCCCGTCGGCCGCGGCCTGCTCGGCCGCGTCGTCGACGCCCTCGGCCGCCCGGTCGACGGCAAGGGCCCGATCGACGCCAAGGAATCCTACCCGGTCGAGAAGATCGCCCCGGGCATCATGGTCCGCAAGTCCGTCAACCAGCCGCTCTTCACCGGCATCATGGCGATCGACTCCATGATCCCGATCGGCCGCGGCCAGCGCGAGCTCATCATCGGCGACCGTGGCACGGGCAAGACCACCATCTGCATCGACACGATCATCAACCAGGCGCGCATCAACAAGGTAGGCCTGGCCTCGGGCAACAAGGATTTCCGCCCGGTCTATTCCATCTACGTGGCCGTCGGCCAGAAGCAGTCGAACGTCGTCCGCACCATCGCCGCCCTCGAGGCCGCCGGCGCGCTCGAATACACCGTGATCGTCTCCGCGACCGCCGCCGACAACCCGGCCAACCAATACCTCGCCCCGTTCTCCGGCGCCTCCATCGGCGAATGGTTCATGGAAAACGGCATGGACGCCCTGATCGTGTATGACGATCTCTCCAAGCACGCCGTCGCCTACCGCCAGATCTCGCTCATCCTGAAGCGCCCCTCCGGCCGCGAGGCTTATCCGGGCGACGTGTTCTACCTCCACTCCCGCCTCCTCGAGCGCGCCGCGCGCCTCGACGGCAAGGGCTCCCTCACCGCGCTGCCCGTCATCGAGACCCAGGCCGGCGACGTGTCCGCCTACATCCCGACTAACGTCATCTCGATCACCGACGGCCAGATCTTCCTCGAGACCGATCTCTTCAACCAGGGCATCCGCCCCGCGGTGTCCGTCGGTCTGTCCGTCTCCCGCGTCGGTTCGTCCGCGCAGATCAAGGTCACCAAGCAGGTCGGCGGCAAACTCAAGGGCGAACTCGCCCAGTTCCGCGAACTCGCGGCCTTCGCCCAGTTCGGCTCCGACCTCGACGCCAAGACCAAGGCCCAGCTCGACCGCGGCGCCCGCATCGTCGAGCTCTTCAAGCAGCCCCAGCTCAACCCCCTCGCCATCGAGATGCAGGCCGCCGTCCTCTGGGCCCTCCAGAAGAATTACTTCGACTCCATCGACACCAAGCAGGTCGTCGCCGCCGCGAACTCGCTGAAGGACTACCTCACGACCCGCAAGGCCGACCTCCTCAACTCCATCCGCAACGAGGCCAAGCTCACCGACGCGATCGAGGCCGGCCTCAAGGCCGCGGCCGACGAGTGGAAGTCCACCTTCGCCGCCAAGAAGTAATCCGTTCTAGCCCCTAATCCCTAGAACCTCGCCCCTCAATGGCCTCCCTCCGCGACATCCGCCGGCGCATCAAGTCGGTCAAGAACACCCGCCAGATCACCAAGGCGCTGGAGCTCGTCGCCGCCTCGAAGATGAAGAAGGCGCAGCAGGCCGCCCTCGCGGGCCGCGCCTACGCCAGCCTCATGGCCGAGATGCTCGCCGCCGTCGCCGGCCGCGTCGAGGAAAGTCACCACCCGTTCCTGGAGCGCCGCGAGGTCAAGGTGCGCGGCATCATCCTCGTCACGTCCGACATGGGCCTGGCCGGCGCGCTCAACGCGAACCTCTTCAAGCTCGTCGTCGACGAGGTCAAGGGGCCCGCCAAGTTCGCCGTCATCGGCCGCAAGGGCGCCCAGTTCATCGCCCGCACCAAGCGCGACCTGCTCGCCGACTTCACCGTCAGCGACCGCGCGCACTTCAACGAGGTCAAGGTCGTCGTCGAGTTCATGGTGAAGCAGTACCTCGAGGGCGCCGTCGACACCGTCGAGATCATCTACCCGCACTTCCGCAACACCCTCGTCCAGGTCGCCACCAACCTGCCGCTGCTGCCGCTGCACAGCCTGCAGGAGGTCATCGCCAACCTGCGCTCCGACGCCGGCGAGACCGTCAAGGCCGACGACCGCGAGATCCTCTTCGAACCGGACGCCCAGAGCGTCCTCGAGTCGCTCCTGCCGCTCTACATCAACCGCGAGGTCTACCAGCACGTGCTCGACGCCAAGGCCTCCGAGCACAGTTCGCGCATGGTCGCGATGAAGACCGCAAAGGACAACGCCACGAAGCTGATCGGCGACCTCTCTCTCGAATACAACAAGGCCCGCCAGGCGGGCATCACCCAGGAAATTCTGGAAATCGCGGCCGCGTCCTTCAGCAGCGCGTCCTGAACCTTTTAACCACCCCCGACCCGTTTAAGTCATGAGCAATACCGGCAAAATCGTCCAAGTCATCGGCGCCGTCGTCGACGTGCAGTTCGGCGAGAACTCCATCCCGCCGATCTACCAGGCCCTGACCGTTGACTTCACCGTCTCCGGCAAGCAGGAGCACCTGACGCTCGAGGTGCAGCAGCACCTCGGCGCCGGCGTCGCCCGCACCATCGCGATGTCCTCCTCCGAGGGCCTCGTGCGCGGCATGCCGGTCATCGACACCGGCGCGCCGATCTCGGTGCCCGTCGGCGAGGGCGTGCTCGGCCGCATCTTCGACGTCACCGGCAACCCGGTGGACGGCAAGGGCCCGGTCACCTTCACGAAGAAATACCCGATCCACCGTTCGCCCCCGGCACTGGCCGACCAGAACACCAAGGCCGAGATCCTCGAGACCGGCATCAAGGTCATCGACCTGATCTGCCCCTTCATCAAGGGCGGCAAGGCGGGCGCCTTCGGCGGCGCCGGCGTCGGCAAGACCGTCGTCATTCTCGAGCTCATCAACAACATCGCCAAGGCGCACGGCGGTTACTCCGTGTTCGCGGGCGTCGGCGAGCGTTCCCGCGAGGGCAACGATCTCTACCACGAGATGTCCGAGGCCGGCGTCATCAACCAGCAGGACCTCAGCAAGTCCAAGGTCGCGCTGGTCTACGGACAGATGAACGAGCCCCCGGGTGCCCGTATGCGCGTCGCCCTCTCGGCCCTCGCGATGACCGAGTATTTCCGCGACGAGAAGAACCAGGACGTGCTCCTGTTCGTCGACAACATCTTCCGCTTTTCGCAGGCCGGTTCCGAGGTGTCCGCCCTCCTCGGTCGCTCGCCGTCCGCGGTGGGTTACCAGCCGACGCTGTCGAACGAGATGGGCATCCTCCAGGAACGCATCACCTCGACCAAGAAGGGTTCCATCACCTCCGTGCAGGCCGTCTACGTGCCCGCCGACGACTTGACCGACCCCGCGCCGGCCAACACGTTCGCGCACCTTGACTCCACGATCGTGCTCGAGCGCTCCATCGCCGAGCTCGGCATCTATCCCGCGGTCGACCCGCTTGCCTCCGTGTCCAAGGCTCTCCAGCCCGACATCGTCGGCGAGGAGCACTACAAGGTCGCCCGCGAGGTCCAGCGCGTCCTCCAGCGCTACAAGGATCTCCAGGACATCATCGCCATCCTTGGTCTCGACGAACTGTCGCCCGAGGACAAGCAGACCGTCTACCGCGCCCGCAAGATCCAGCGCCTCCTCTCGCAGCCGTTCGCGGTCGCCGAGGTGTTCACCGGCACGCCGGGCAAGTATGTCCCCGTCAAGGAGACCGTCCGCGGCTTCAAGATGATCCTCGATGGCGAGCTTGATCACGTCGCCGAGGGTGATTTCTACATGAAGGGCGGCATCGACGAGGTCATCGCGGCCTCGGCCAAGAAGTAATTCCCATGCCCCTCACGCTCGAAATCGTCACGCCCGAGGCGAAGGTGTATTCCGACACCGTCGACTCCGTCGTCGTCCCGACGGTCGAGGGCGAGATCGGCGTCCTGCCGGGTCACATCCCGCTGCTCACGCAGGTCGAGCACGGCGAACTCCGCGTCACCAAGGGCGCCACGACCTCGTGGCTCGCCGTCGGCGGCGGCTTCGCCCAGATCGACGGCGACCGTGTCCGCGTCCTCGCGGAACACGCGATCACCGAGGAGAAGATCGACGAGCACGCCGTCGAGGCCGCGCTCAAGCGCGCCGAGGACGAGCTCAAGGCCGCCAAGGACATGGACCCGCAGCAATACGAGCACCTGCAGAGCCTCGTGCGTTACTCCGGCGTCCAGCTCGCCGTGAAACGCCGCCGGCGCTAAACGCCTTCGCCCGGTTTTTTCGAGCGCGCCCTTTCGGGCGCGCTTTTTTGTCGCGGGTTTCAAGGTGAAACCTGCGCTCCGCGCAGGTTTTGGTGGCGCGCGCGTCGCGCGGGCGGCAATCCCGAGACATAGTTACCGGCGCGCTGGAGCGCGCCTTGTCTTCGCCAGTTCCGGAGCAAAATACACCCAAGGCCGGTGCTGTGATTCATACAGTCAACTAACTGCGGCCGTTGATTTCCCCATCCAGGCGGGGCAGCCTGCCGCCATGGTTGCCTCCGGCCAGACGGCCTCCCCCCTGATCAGCGCCGCCCAGATCGCGCAGTTTCACCGCGACGGCTACTGCGTCGTGGACGCGCTCTTCAGCCCCGCGGAGACCGACGCGATCGAGGCTTTCTTCGAGGACTTCAAGCGCCTCGGCCTGTCGGTCTATGACAACGGCCACAAGTTCGAGGAAGTCGATCCGACGAAGGTGCAGCTCCGCGCCATGCACCCGCACCGCTACAGCGAGCGCGCGAAGGCCTGGGCGCTGCATCCCCGCGTGACCGCCGTGCTCGCCGCGCTGCTCGGCCGCGACCCGCTGCTCGCACAAACGATGTATTATTTCAAGCCGCCGGGCGCGAAGGGGCAGGGGATGCACCAGGACAATTTCTATCTGCTGGCCGAGCCCCACACCTGCATCGCCGCGTGGACCGCCATCGATGCCGCCACGATCGAAAACGGCTGCCTCTTCGTCGTCCCCGGTTCGAACCACAAAAACATCCACTGCCCGGCCGAGGGCACCGACACGTGGATGAGTTACGGCGACACCCACATCAAACCTTTCCCCAAGGACGCCAAGGCGATCCCGGTCGAGGTCCCGCGTGGCTCCACGATGTTTTTCGGCGGCAATCTCATCCATGGCTCCGGCCCGAACCGCACCAAGGACCGCAGCCGCCGCACCTTCATCGGTCACTACATTGACGAGGCCTCGGACCAGATCGCCCAGTTCTACCACCCCATCCTGAATCTCCGGGGTGAACCGGTTACCAATCTCAAGATCCCCACCGGTGGCGGACCCTGCGGTGATGGTTGGTTAGGTGCTACACACTAACAGCTTGAGTCGGTCAGCTGGTCTCAGACAGGCAATCGGCGACAAGGTAAAAACAAGATTCGCCCAGCTCCCTTCATTGACATTGAAACTGAGTCTCACAAGTTAGCTTTCCCGATGCCGACCCCGCGCCTCAACCTCTCGCCGCTTTGCCAGCTGCCCGCCGGCAGCACCGGCCGCGTATGCGAGCTGACGGGTGACGACAGCTTCTGTCAGCGGGTTCGCGAGATGGGTTTCGGCGAGGCGGCCCTGGTCACGAAGATTTCCGGCTCGTCCACCAGCCTCTGCCTAGTCAACGGCACCCGCATCGCCCTCAACCACCGGGCTGCCATGAGCATTCTCGTCGAGCAGCTCCCGGCCAGCGCGCGTTGAAGCTCCCGGCCCATATTGCGCTGACCGGACGCAAACGCCCGGTGTCCGGCTCCGATCGCACCCCGGTCTACGCGGTGGTCGGCAACCCGAATTGCGGCAAGACCACGCTGTTCAACGCCCTCACCGGCCTCCGCCAGAAGGTCGGCAACTACCCGGGCGTTACGGTCGAGAAGAAGATCGGCATCACCTACTCGCAGCACGGCCGCCCGATCCAGCTCATCGACCTGCCCGGCGCCTACTCGCTCGCCGCCCGCTCGCCCGACGAGGCCGTGCTCCGCGACGTCCTGCTCGGCCGCCGCGAGGACACCCCGCAGCCCGACCGCATCATCTGCGTCGTCGATGCCGCCAACCTCGAGCGCAACCTCTACCTCGTCCACCAGATCCTCGACCTGGGTCGCCCGGTCATCGTCGCCCTCAACATGATGGACATGGCCGCCGAGGCCGGGATGAAAGTCGACGCCACCGAGTTGGAGGGCGCGCTCGGCGTGCCGGTCATCGCCTGCGAGGCCGTCCGGGGGAAGGGCCTCGTCGAGCTGAAGCTCGCCATGAGCCGCATCGAGCTCCCTCTCGCCCGCCACCGCTGGGATGTGCCGGCGCCGATCGCGCCGGCCGTCGCCGAGCTCCAGGCTTCGCTTGTGGGTAACGATGCCCGCTCCCCGCTCATCGCCCGCGCCGAGGCGCTGCTGCTCCTGACGGATTTCGACACCGTGCGCGTCGCCGGCTCCAAGTCGCTCAGCACCCGCACCCACGAGCTCCTCGACCAGTGGCGCCAGCGCTGGGTCGCCGAGGGCACCGACTGGTCCGCCGTGCTCATCCGCAGCCGCTACGACGCCATCGGCCAGCTCTGCCGCGACGTCATCCGCCGCCCGCAGGAATCAGGCCCGTCGCGGTCCGACCGCATCGACGCCGTGCTCTGCCACTCCGTGTGGGGCTGGGCGGTCTTCGCCGTGATCATGGGCGCGCTGTTCTTCTCCATCTTCTCGCTCGCCGAGTCGCCGATGAACTTCATCGACGAGCAGGTCGCGGCCTTCGGCGGCTGGGTCAAGGGCGCCATGCCGCCCGGCGACCTGCGTGACCTGCTGACCGACGGCATCATCGGCGGGGTGGGGGGCATCGTCATCTTTCTGCCGCAGATCCTCATTCTGTTTTTCTTCGTCGGCCTGCTCGAGAGCACCGGCTACATGGCGCGCGCCGCCTTCATCATGGACCGGCCGATGAGCAAGGTCGGACTCAACGGCCGCTCCTTCATCCCGCTGCTTGGCTCCTACGCCTGCGCCATCCCGGGCATCATGGCCACCCGCACCATCGAGAACGCCCGCGACCGCCTCGTCACCATATTGGTCGCGCCGCTCATGAGCTGCTCCGCGCGCCTGCCCGTCTACCTGCTGATGATCGCCACGCTGCTGCCCGGTGACGTCGTGCCCGCGGCCACCAAGGCCGGTATCATGCTGCTGATGTATGCGCTCGGTACCGGCGGCGTGTTTTTCTTCGCCTGGCTGTTCAAACGCACACTCTTCCAGACCGCGCCGCAGCACATGATCATGGAACTGCCCGCCTACCAGCCGCCGCGCTTCAAGGAGATCCTCCGCCACATGCTCGAGCGGGGCTGGCTGTTCCTGAAGAACGCCGGCACCATCATCCTCGGCATCTCCATCGTGCTCTGGTTCCTCACGACCTACCCCAAGCACCCGAACCCGGACGCCACGGCCACCGAGCAGATCGCGCAGAGCTTCGCCGGACAGGCCGGACACGTCATCGAGCCTGTGATCAAGCCCCTCGGCTTCGACTGGCGCATCGGCATCGGCCTCATCACCTCCTTCGCCGCCCGCGAGGTCTTCGTCAGCTCGATGGGCGTCATCTTCGGTGTCGAGGGCGCGGAGGACGACACCACGCCGCTGCGCGACGCCCTGCGCAGCGCGCACTGGCCGGACGGCGCAGCGCTGTTCACGCCGCTCGTCTGCCTCGTGCTCATGGTGTTCTATGTCTTCGCCATGCAGTGCATGAGCACCGTCGCCGTCGTGAAGCGCGAGACCAACTCGTGGCGCTGGCCGCTGTTCCAGATCTTCTACATGACCGGCACCGCCTGGCTCGTGTGCCTCGTCTTCTACCAAGTGGGCCGCGCGCTGGGCTACTGACCATGTCCGCCGCGCTCCAGACTGTGATCGCCCTCGCCATCGTCGCCATCGCGGCGGGCCTGCTGCTGCGCTCCTGGTTTTCGCGGCGCAAGTCGCCCGGCTGCGGCAGCGAGAACTGCTCCGCGATCAGCCCGGAGATCAGAAAGCTCCAGGCGAAACTGAAGCGCTAGGCCGCGGCCGGCCGGAAGGCCGTCCCTCCATCTTGCCAAGTGCACTCCGCCGCGCAGAGTGTCGGCATGAAAGCCACCGTTCTCACCGCGGTCAAAAAGCCGCTCGAGGTCCGCGAGGTCCCTGATCTGGCCGCCGCGCCCGGCCAGGCCATCGTGCGCCTCAAGGCCGCCGCGCTCAACCACCGCGACCTGTGGACGCAACTCGGGCTTTACCCCGGCATCAAGCTGCCCATCACGCTCGGCTCGGACGGTGCCGGCACGGTCACGTCGGTCGGTTCGACCACCGACCAGTCCTGGGTCGGCCGCGAGGTCATCATCAACCCCGCGCTCGAATGGGGCGCCGACCCGCGGGCGCAGGGCCCGAACTTCCGCATCCTCGGCCTGCCGGACCACGGCACCTTCGCGGAACAGGTCGCCATCCCGGTCGCCAACCTCGCGCCCAAACCAACCCATCTCTCCTGGGAACAGGCCGCGGCGCTCCCGCTCGCGGGACTCACGGCCTGGCGCGCGCTCTTCACCCGCGCGCAGCTCAAGTCCGGCGAACGCATGCTCGTCACGGGCGTGGGCGGCGGGGCGGCGCTGTTCGCCCTGCAGTTTGGCGTGGCGGCCGGCGCCGAGGTTTGGGTGACTTCAAGCTTGCCTGAAAAAATCGCGCGGGCGCAAATCCTCGGCGCGCGCGGCGGCATCAACTACCGTGACGCGGACTGGTCCGCCTCCCTGCAGCAACAATCCGGTCGCTTCGACGTGATCGTGGACAGCGCCGGCGGCGACGGTTTCGGCCGCCTGATCGACCTGACCGCCCCCGGCGGGCGCATCGTGTTCTTCGGCGCGACGACCGGGAACCCCAAGGCCCTCGACCTGCGGAAAAGTTTCTTCCGCCAGATCAACCTCCTCGGCACGACCATGGGCTCGCCGGAGGATTTCGCCGGCATGATGAAGTTCGTCGACGCCCACCGGATCACGCCCGTGGTGGACCGGGTCTTTCCGCTCGACCAGGCCGATGCCGCGTTGCGCCACATGGAGGCCGCGGCGCAGTTCGGCAAGATCGGGCTGGTGATCTGACGTGGCGCGGCTGGAAACGCCGCGCGGTTTTCCAGTCCGGTCCGGCTTGTGGGTTTGCCCGGGACCGATTGCCTGAGGTCAACCCCCTCGCCACCCATGAAGACGATCCCATCCGCCGCCCTCGGTCGCTACCTGTCCCAGAAGCCCGGCGCCGACACGCAAACCAGCCCCACCGCCTACGTGGCCAAAGGGGCGGATACCGTCACCCCGTCCGACCTGACCGGCTTGCGGCAGCTGCTGCCTCAGATCCGCAAAAAGACCGCGGCGATCACCGACTCCGCCCGCTTCCGCCAACGGCTGGACTTCCTGGTCCGCTATTTTGAAGAGACCGCCGCCGCCGCCGGAACGCCCGAGCGCCGCGAAACCGCCTTCGTCCTCTTTTACTTCCTCAAGGGCTATGATCTGATTCCTGACTCGCTGCCGGAGATCGGGCTGCTGGATGACGCCCTGCTGGTGGAAACGGTTTATAACCGCAACCTGCTGGCGCTGCGCACGCACTGGGCCGCGCAGGGCCGCTCGTGGCCGGAAAATGCCTGAGCCCGGGACCGCTGGAAACCCCGCACGGTTTTCCAGTCCAGTTCCGCTTGAACCCGGCTAGCGCGCCGACATTCACGCACCTTCATGGATTACATCCCGCTTTTCCCCTTCGCCGACTACTGGTGGTTCTACGTTGGCTTCACCGCCTTTGTGCTGGGCATGCTAGCGCTCGACCTCGGAGTCTTCCACCGACAGGCGCATACCGTCGGGGTCAAGGAAGCCCTGGGCTGGAGCACCGTATGGATCTCCCTCGCCCTGGCCTTCGGCTACGGGCTTTACCAGTATGCGCTGTATAAATTTCCCCTCGACCCCCGGCTGGCCGGACTCGACCACCCGGCACTGGCGAAGCAGATCGGGCTCGAATACCTGACCGGCTTCGTCGTCGAAAAATCACTGTCGGTCGACAACATCTTCGTGTTTGTGGTGGTGTTCGGCTACTTCGCCGTGCCGGCCCAATACCAGCACCGGGTGTTGTTCTACGGCATCCTCGGGGCGTTGTTCTTCCGCATCATCTTCATCAGCCTGGGTTCGGTGCTGATGCAGTTTCACTGGGTCATCTGGCTCTTCGGCGGCTTCCTCATCCTGACCGGCATCAAGATCCTCTTTGCACCGGAAAAGCCGATCGATCCCGAGAAAAACCCCGTGATCCGCCTGCTCCGCCGGCTCATGCCGGTGACCCCCCAGCTGCACGGACAGAGCTTCCTCACCAGGATCAACGGCGTCTGGCATGCCACGCCGCTGTTCGTGTGCCTCGTGTTCATCGAGATCACCGACATCGTGTTCGCGGTGGACAGCGTGCCCGCGATCTTTGCGCTCACCAAGGAGCCGCTGATCGTGTTCACGTCCAATGTCTTTGCCATCCTCGGCCTGCGCGCGCTGTTTTTCCTGCTCGCCGGCGTGATGCACAAGTTCCGCTACCTGAAATACGGCCTCGGCCTGATCCTCGTCTTCGTGGGCCTCAAGATGGTGTGGCTGAACGAGGCCTTCGGCGGCAAGTTCCCCATCACCTGGTCGCTCGGCATCATCGGGGCGTTGTTGGTCGCCTCCATCGTGGCGTCCCTCGTCATCCCCGCCCGAGCGGCGCCGGCCAAATCCTGATCCGGCATGAGCGCCCTGGCCCAGCGCCTGGTCGCCCACCGGGTGTTCCAAGGCTTCATCATCGGGGTGATCCTCCTCGCCGGCGTGCTGGCCGGCGTGGAGACGGACCCGGCGCTGGTGGCCCGATGGGCCCCCTGGCTGGGATGGCTCAACCGCGCGGTGCTGGCCGTGTTCGTTCTGGAAATCGGGTTGAAACTCGCGGCCTGCGGGCGCGAGCCGCGGCGGTATTTTGCCGACAGCTGGAATGTCTTTGATTTTCTCGTCGTCGCTTTCTGCTTCGTCCCGGCCGCCGGGCCCTTTGCCGCCGTCCTGCGGTTGTCCCGGGTCCTGCGCCTGCTCCGGCTGGTCAGCGCCCTGCCCAAGCTCCAGCTGCTGGTCGGCGCCCTGCTCAAGAGCCTGTCGGCGATGGGTTATGTTTCCCTGCTGCTGGCCCTGATGTTTTATATCTACGCCGTCGCCGGGGTGCACCTGTTCGGCGCGGCTGACCCGGGGGATTTTGGCTCGCTGCCCGCCGCCCTTTTCACCCTCTTCCGCATCGTCACGCTCGACAACTGGGGCGACGCGTTTGAGCGGGTCGCCAGCGCGGCCCCGGTCCTCGTGGTCACGCTCTACTTTGTCAGCTTCATCGTGCTCGGCACCATGATCATCCTTAATCTTTTCATCGGCATCGTCATGAACAGCATGGCGGAGATGCACCGGGAGCTGGAGGCCCGCCCGGCCGGGGACCGCCCGGCGGGCGCACTCGCCACCGAGCTTGGCGCGATGGAAAGACAGCTCGCCGCCCTGCAGCTGCAGGTGCGCGCGGCCCGCGCGCGCGGAGGACCCCGCGTTTTCCCCGCCGCGCGGAGATTGACCGGCGCCGGGCCCGGCCCAAGCGTTAGCCGCCCAACCGATGACCCTCCTCGAAGCCGTCCAGGCCAACCTGCTCTCGCCCGCGGTGCTGTTTTTCGCCCTCGGCGTCTTTGCCGCGCTGGTCAAAAGCGACCTGAGGTTTCCCGAACCCCTCTACCTCGGCCTCACCATCTATCTGCTGGTGGCGATCGGCATCAAGGGCGGGGTGGCGATTTCCAGCGCGGGGCTGGCCACCCTCTGGCTGCCCGGCCTGGCCGCGATGTTCCTGGGCGCGCTCATTCCATTCTGGACCTTTCCGGTGCTGCGGTGGACGGGCGGGCTGCCCGCCGCCGACGCGGCGGCCATCGCCGCGCACTACGGCTCGGTCAGCGCCGTCACCTTCATTGCCGCCACCAACTATCTGCTGTCCGTCGGCCTGCCCTTCGAGAATTACGCCACCGCCTTCCTGGCGATCATGGAGGCGCCGGCCATTTTGATCGGCATTGTCCTGTGCAAGCTCGCGACCCGCCAGCCGGGCGAGGCGGTGTTTCCCGCGGTCAAATCCGCCGCGCATGAGGCCCTGCTTGGCCGGAGCGTGTTGCTGCTCGTCGGCTCGCTGCTGATCGGCTTTGTGACCGGCAGTGCGGGCATGGAGAAGGTCGCGCCCTTTTTCGTCACGCCGTTCCAGGGCGTGCTGGCGCTGTTTCTCCTGGAAATGGGCATCGTCGCGGGCCGGCGCCTCGGCGACCTCCGCAAGGTGGGGCCCTTTCTCATCGGCTTCGGCATCCTCGTCCCGCTGGTCAATGGCGCGCTCGGGGTGGCGGTCGGCCACGCAACCGGCCTGAGCGTGGGCGGCGCCACCCTGCTGGGCGTGCTGGCCGCCAGCGCCTCCTACATCGCGGCACCCGCCGCCATCCGCGTCGCCATCCCGGAGGCCAATCCCACGCTTTACCTGACCGCGTCGCTGGCCATTACCTTTCCCTTCAACCTCACCCTCGGAATTCCTTACTGCCTGGCGGTCGCCCGCTGGTTTTACTCCTAGTCCCATGGCCCTTCATTCCATGAAACTCATCACCGTGGTTTGCGAGGCATACGCCCGCGAACCGGTCCTGGATTTGCTGCGGTCCGCCGGGGCGCGCGGTTGGACCCTTTTTGGCGTGGAGGGTGAAGGTGCGCGCGGCGGCCGGACGGCCGACATCCCGGAGTTCAGCAACATCCAGGTCGAGGTCGTCGTGCGACCGGAGGTGGCGGCGGTGTTGCTGGAACGGTTGGAGCGGGAGCTGTTCCCGCGTTATGGCATGATTGCCTTTGTCTCGGACGTGCAAGTGCTGCGCGCCGGCAAGTTCTAGCCCCGGATCCACTGCACCAGCTCGTGCAGGAGCGTGGCCGTCGCCTCGCCGAGGAAGATGAAATAAAACACCCCGGCGATAAACACCAGGTAGCCGCCGAGGATGAACAGGCCGTCGCGCTCCAGCAGCCCGGCGGCGAGCAGCAGGATGGTCCACGCGGGGAAGGAGTTGGTGAACGGGATGGGCAGCGGCAGGAGCAGGGCGAGCGCCGCCACAAGCATCAGGATGGCGTGCAGCTGCGCCAGCAGCGGCGTGTCGGTGAGGAACGTGAGGCGCGGACGCAGGAACCGCTCAAAAAACCGGAGCACCCGTTGCGCCACCGCGAAAAGCTTGCGGAGGAACCCCGCGGGCAGCTCCTTGCGTTGCAGTTTCATCGGCAGCCAGGGCCGCTGCCCGAGGGAAAGGCGCAGGGAAATCAGCAGGATGGCCAGGCCAAAGGGCGTGGAGAGGCCCGGCAGCGGAATGGGGGTGATGAAGGGCAGCGCCAGCAGGAGCACGAGCAGCAGGTAGGCCCGCCCGTGCAGGGTGTAGATGACCTCGCGCAGCGTCACGGCGCGCTCGGCGGCCTGGTCGTGGAGTTCCGCGAGCTCGACCGAAAGTCGGCGCGGCGGCGGCCGGTTGGCCTTGAGCGGGATCTTCATGTGCCGCGCTGGTTGCCGTAGAGCTCGATATGCAGCCGCGGCGCGTAACGGTAGCCGCGGACCTTGCACAGCTCACCCAGCCAGCCGGCCTTCGCCCGCAGTTTCTCGACCGTCGTGCCTTCCGGCATGAGCAGCACCTTCGACCGTGAAATCCCGCCGCCGAGCTGGGCAAGCATCCCCTCGATCTCATCCACGTCGGCCACCTGGGCCACGACGAACTTCAGCTGGAAATCATACGACGCCAGCCAGGCCTTCACGACTTCCGGCTGCCAGCGCAGCGCGTCGTGTTTCTCGCGCCACGCCGCGGGCAGGCGGTCGTCGGGACCGGAGTTCCTCAGCTTGGGGCTGAGCGAGGCCAGGTCGCAGGCGATGCCCTCGGGCGCGATGGTCGCGGCGGTCTCGATCGTGATATGGTAGCCGAGCTTCCCCAGGGCCGCGGCGAGCTCGCGGATTTCCTTCGCCACCATCGGCTCGCCGCCGGTCAGCACGACGTGTTTCGCGGGGTGCTTCCGCACCTCGGCCACGATCTCGTCGACGCGCATCGGCGTGCCCTCGGGGGTCCACGACGCATAGGGCGTGTCGCACCAGTTGCAGCGCAGGTTGCAGCCGCTGGTGCGGACGAAGACCGACGGCACGCCCGTGAGCTCGCCTTCGCCCTGCAGGGAGTGGAAGATTTCGGAGATCAGCATGCTCTGAATTAGGTCCGATAGGTCCTATGGTTTATCCGGCAGCGGCGGCGTGCTCTCGTATTTTGTCGGATCAGGCACACCCGCCACCAAAAACGCCTCGCGGCGCTCCACGCAGGTCCCGCACTTGCCGCAGTGGATCGCGCCGCCTTTGTAACACGACCAGGTGCGCGCGAAATCCACGCCGAGCCGCGCGCCCTCCGTCGCGATCTGCGCCTTGCTCATCGCGATGAAGGGCCGCAGCAGCTGGATGCCGGCATACGTGCCCAGCTGCATCGCCTGGCCCATCGCCTGCATGAAGTCCTCGCGGCAGTCGGGATAGATCGCGTGGTCGCCGCCATGCGCGGCGATGACCAGCCCCTCCGCCCCGGCGCTCTCGGCGAAACCCGCGGCCGCGGCCAGCATGATGCCGTTGCGGAAGGGGACGACCGTGCGCTGCATGTTGGCGTCGGCGTAGTGGCCCTCGGGGATCTCGCCCCCGCTTTTCAACAGGTCCGAGGCGAACAGCCGGCCGATGAAATCGAGCGGGATCACGGTGTGCGGCACGCCCACGGTCTTCGCCTGCTCCGCGGCGAGCGGGAGCTCGCAGTGGTTGTGCTTGGCCCCGTAGTCGAAGCTGACGGCGGCGCGCACGTCATGCCGCCACCGCGCCCAGTGGAGCGCGGTCACGGAATCCATTCCGCCGGAACAAAGCACGACGACTTTCATGTGGGGGCCATGGGGGCGCAAAGGCGGAAGGGACACAAGAATTCTCCGGCCGCAACCCGGGCAATAATCCCGCTTTACTGGGGCGGACAATTGGGCTTTTTTCGGTGCTCCTTGCTGTCCGTGGGCGGACAATCTTGATGATCATCCTGCACGACCCCCTTTGCGCCGAATACGGCTCGCACATGCGACCCGAGCAACCGGCCCGCGTGCTCCGCAGTGCGGCCCACCTGCAGGCCGCGCACCCCGCCTGGACCTGGCAGAAACCCGCCGCCGCGGACGAGGCCGTCCTGCTCACCGCCCACACCCCGGCGCTCCTCAAGCGGATCCAGCACGCGCCGGACATCGACGCCGACACCCCCCATTTCCCGGGCATCTACGACCACGCCCGCCGCGCCGTGGGCGCCGCCCTCGCGGCCGCGGACCATGCCCTGGCCGGCCGGCACGCCTTTGCGCTGATGCGCCCACCCGGCCACCACTGCACGCGCTCCCAGGCCATGGGCTTCTGTTATCTCAACCAGATCGCCATCGCCGCGCTCCGCGCCGCCAACGGCCACCGCGTGGCCGTGTGGGACTTCGACGCCCACCACGGCAACGGCACCGAGGACATCCTCCGCGACCGGCCGAACCTGCTGTTTGTCTCCGTGCACCAGTACCCCGGCTACCCTGGCACGGGCACCGCGTCCTTTGCCAACTGCCAGAACTTCCCCGTCGCTCCGCACACGCCGCGCGAGGCGCACATGGCCGACCTCGCCCGCTCCTGGGACAAGGTCCTCGGCTTCAAGCCCGACCTTGTGCTCGTGTCGGCCGGCTTCGACGCCTACGCCCGCGACCCGATCACCGAGATGACCCTCGAGCGCGAGGACTTCGCCACCCTCGGCCGCTGGCTCGGCGAGAGCGGCCTGCCCGCCGCCGCCGTCCTCGAGGGCGGCTACAGCCCCGACCTGCCTCAACTGATCGACGCCTTTCTCACCGCCTGGAAAGACTGAATCCCTTGAACACCGTCCCGCACTACCAACTCATCACCCGGCCCGAGCAGCTGGCGCCGCTCTACGCCGCGCTCGATCGTTGCACCGAGATCGCGCTCGATACCGAGGCCGACAACCTCTTCCGCTACAAGACGCGCGTCTGCCTCCTGCAGATCCACGTCGTCGGCGAGATCTACCTCGTCGACCTGCTGGCCGACCTCGACCTCGCCGCGCTGTGGCCGCGCCTCGCCGCCAAGCCGCTCATCATGCACGGCAGCGACTACGACCTGCGCCTGCTCTGGGAGCTCTGCCGTTTCCAGCCGCACAGCCTGTTCGACACGATGTTCGCCGCCCAGCTGCTGAGCATCCCGCGCTTCGGCCTGGCCGCGCTGCTCGAGACAAACTTCGGCGTGAAGCTCGACAAGGACCACCAGAAGGCCAACTGGTCCCAGCGCCCGCTCGACCGCGACATGCTCGACTACGCCGCGATGGATGTGTTCCACCTCTTCGCCCTGCGCGACAAGCTCCGCGACGACCTCGTGAAGCTCGGCCGCCTCGAGTGGCTCGAGCAGCGCTGCCGCTGGCAGATGTCGGTGGCAAAGGACGGTTTCGCCGCCCCTGACGAGAACGCCTGGCGCGTGAACGGCTCCGAGAAGCTCCACGGCCGCGGCCTCGCCGTGCTCCACGCCCTCTGGCACTGGCGCGAGAGCTGGGCCGAGAAGATCAACACGCCCCCCTTCAAGGTCGTCGGCAACGAGATGCTCGTCCGCATCGCCCGCACCGCCGACGATGGCGCGCCGCCCGAGGAGGTCATGCGCGTCAACCTCGGCCGCCGCCACGACCGCCTGTTCCCCTCGCTCGCCGAGGCCGTCCGCCGCGGTTTCGCCACCGACCCCAGCACGCTGCCGCGCCGCGAACGCCGCCGCGACTTCAGCCCGATGACCCCCGACGAGCTCGCCCGGCAGGACCGCATCAAGGCGGACCGCGACCGCCTCGCCTCGGGTCTCCAGCTTGATCCCACCCTCATCGCCACCCGCACGCAGCTGGTGCAGATCGCGCGCGACCCCTCGTCCATCGAGGAGGTCCTCTTGCCCTGGCAGGCCAAGCTGATCAAGGCCGAGCCGGCCTGGCGGAGCTGAACCTGTAGCGGCGGTCTGTGACCGCCGTGCCCCATCGTGTCCGAATCCGCCAACATCGCCCGCCACCTGCCGCTGATGGCGGCGCACCAGCCGGATCACCCGGCGGTCAAGATCCCGCGCGGCCGCACACCGGGCGGGGACATCGATTATCTGGTCCTGTCTTTCCGCGAGCTGGACGCCGAGGTCGATGCGTGGGCGGCCAAGCTCACCGCCCAGGGCGTGCGCTGCGGCGACCGCGTGCTGGTGATGGTCCGCCAGGGACTGCCGCTCATCGCCGCGGCCTTTGCCCTCTTCAAGCTAGGGGCCGTGCCGGTGATCATCGATCCCGGCATGGGCCGGAAAAACTTCCTCGCCTGCGTCGCCCGCTCCAAGCCCCGTGCCTTGCTCGGCATCCCGCTCGCCCAGGTGATGAGCCACGTCTTCCGCTCCGCCTTCAAGACGGTCAAAATCCGCATCTGGACCAGCAGCTCGCCCACCGCCAGGGTGTCTGGTCAATCCGCAGCCCGCAGTCCGCAATCTGCAATGGTTGCGAGTGCCGCCACCGACCTGGCGGCCATCCTCTTCACCTCCGGCTCCACCGGCGCACCGAAGGGGGTCTGTTACGAGCACGGCATGTTCGAGGCCCAGGTTCGGCTGGTGCGCGACACCTACGGCATCTCGCCCGGCGAGGTCGACCTGCCGATGCTACCCATCTTCGCGCTCTTCAATCCCGCGCTGGGCATGACCACCATCGTCCCCGAGATCGATCCCAGCCGGCCGGCCACGGTGGACCCGGCGAAGATTGTCCGCGCCATCCAGCAGGAGCAGGTGACCAACACCTTCGGTTCCCCGACGCTCTGGCGGATCATCAGCCGCCACTGCCTGAGGAACAATATCACGCTGCCCTCGGTGAAACGTGTGCTCATGGCCGGCGCACCGGTGCCGCCGGGACTTTTCGCCGACCTGCAGAAAATCCTGCCCAACGGCACGGCGCACAGTCCCTACGGCGCCACCGAATCCCTGCCCATTGCCACAATTTCCGGTCCGGAAGTCACCGGGGCAGGGAAGGATCAAGTGACAAGTAACAAGGGCCAAGGTGGGTCTTCCCTTGATACTTCCAACTTGGCACTTGGTACTTCGGCGGCAACAGCCGCCGGAAAGGGCACCTGTGTCGGCCGACCGGTTGCAGAGGTCCAAATCAAGATCATCGCCATCACCGACACTCCGATTGCTTCCCTCGCCGACGCCCGCGAACTGCCCGCCGGCGAGATCGGCGAGATCATTGTCCGCGGACCCGTGGTAACAAAATCCTACGACGAACTTTCAGAAGCCACGGCCTTGGCCAAAATCCGCCATCCCCAATCCGCCATCCCCAACGGGACGTCGGACACCTGGCACCGAATGGGCGATCTCGGTTACCTCGACGCCTCGGGCCGCCTCTGGTTTTGCGGCCGCAAGGCCGAGCGGGTCGAGACCAAGTCCGGCACGCTCTACACCGAGCAGGTCGAACCGGTCTTTAACGCCCATCCGAATGTCGCCCGCAGCGCGCTGATTGGCACCGGGCATGACGGCCGTCGCCCGGCGATCGTCATCGAACCCGTCTCGCGCGACGTGGTGGCCACGCCCTCCCTCCGCCGCAAGCTGGTGCGGGAAATGCGGGAGCTGGGAGCCGCGTATCCTCACACCGACCTCATCCGGCTCGCCTACCTGCACCCGCATTTTCCGGTCGATGTCCGGCACAACGCCAAGATCCATCGCCTGGCGCTGGCCCGATGGGCCACCGGCCACCACGGCTACGAACTCGACAAGCGCGACATCTCCCGCGAGGTCCTGAAACAATGAACGATCCAAGCCGCTGTTTTAACCGCAAAGAACACAAAAACTTCATGCCTGATCTCGTTAACCTTCCGTGCGCCTATAGGCGCCTCGCAGGCTTCATTCGCTCACTCCTTCTTGCGTTCTTTGCGGTTAAACCTGCCTTGGTTGATCGGTTCTGATCCTGTTTATTTACTGCCCCCGTGTTCATCGTCCGTAAAAACTTTCCGACCTTCATCACCGGGGCCAGCGGCTTCATCGGTGGCAAGATCGCCGAGCGCCTGCTGGCCGAGGGCCGCCGCGTGCGCGTTCTCGCCCGCCGGCCGTTGCCGCACCTCGAGGCGCTCGGCGCCGAGGTGATTCCCGGCGACCTCGATGACCGCGAGGCCCTGCACCGCGGCTGCCAGGGCGCCGAAACCGTCTTCCATGTCGCCGGCCGCGTCGGCGTCTGGGGCTCCCACCGGGAATTCTTCGATGTAAATGTCGGCGGCACCCGGAATATTATCAACGCCTGTCGCGAAGCCGGGGTGCCGCGGCTCGTTTACACCAGCTCGCCGAGCGTGGTCTACAACGGCGGCGACCTGGCCGGCCTCGACGAGTCCGCCCCGCTTTGCACCGCCGCCCCCTGCGCCTACCCGACCAGCAAGGCCGCCGCCGAGCGCGAGGTCCTCGCGGCCCACGGGCCGTCGCTGGCAACCGTCGCCCTGCGGCCCCACCTGGTGTGGGGCCCGGGGGACAAGAATGTCGTGCCGCGCGTGCTGGCCCTGGCCCGCACCGGCCGGCTCAAGATCATCGGCTCCGGGCGCAACAAGGTCGACGTCACCCACATCAGCAACGTCGTCGACGCCCACCTGCTCGCCGAGGGCTCCTTGGCCCAGCCCGGCCACGCAGCCGGCGGCAAAGCCTACTTCATCACCAACAGCGAACCC
>Ga0209770_10000356_pt1 | contig 25360 bp, 7 predicted proteins | sample LauGreSu1BDMLBDD_2_FD_187572 | JGI IMG/M metagenome (GOLD analysis project Ga0209770, IMG submission 187572) | Freshwater lake microbial communities from Lake Michigan, USA - Su13.BD.MLB.DD (SPAdes) (version 2) | ecosystem: Environmental > Aquatic > Freshwater > Lake | place: Lake Michigan, USA...
GACACCGCCGGTCGCCGGTCCTGGATAAAAAAGTTTGGGTTTGGGATGCCGTCCATTCCCGACATGGGTTACGTGAAAATATGTAAAACCGTTTGATTGATGACTTACTTACTTACTTACTTACTTAATTTACCTTTTTGAACAACTTCATTTTTTATGTGTTGAATGTAGTTTTTCCAGTACAGCAGTCGCAGCTTGTGCCACTTGTACTCTTTCCATTTGGAAACCATATCCGACCAAACCTGTTTTAAGTCGTCCACCGTCAACTGAGCAAACTTGGTCCAGTCGCTCACTATCCACACCGGCAAGTCGCGGTACACTTCATTGATTGGCAAGTCCTGAATAATCGGGATTCGACCCAAACACAACGCCTCCCACGCACGGTGCGTGTCGTATCCGTTGCCCGGCGGGCACAGCACAAACGCGCAGTCATTGCACGACCGCCAAAACTCTTCGCGCGTTTGTTGCGGCAGCCATGTAATCCAGGGCGTGTTTTTACACGCATGGTATACGGGTTGTCGCAGTTCGGCCCGTCGTTTAGGAGCATCCATCGCCAAATGAAAATTGGTAACCACGGTCGAGTATTGGGTAGCATAAATTGGACGCATGTTCATTCGAATCGAATTCAACAGCGCTTCTTGGTCTAGCGCAGTTGCAGATGCGCCCCATTCATGACAGTCTCCTTCTTCAGCACTCCATAACAGCGTGTGATAATCCAATCCGATTGGAAAGTGCTTCCATTTTGAGGTCTTGTCCGTTACACAACAGTTTTGAGCCAATACAGCTAGAACATTAGGACTAGTTTCTACTTTATTTTGTACCCATTCGGAATAACCTGACGGTGCTAAATGGTCATCTCCGCCTACCACGATGATAACTGGCGCTTCGTAAGTATCAATCATTTGCATGAGCCTTTTCATATGGTTGCAATTGGTATACACGGTTGTACCCGACCGACTCACTTTCGGGTCCCACGTGTACATAAAATAGTCTCGACCACAAGGTATAATTGTCTGGTCGCAAAGAAATGCTAGACCGTGTGTTGAAACATATTCGCACTTCAGTTCCAAATGGTTAGACGGGCCGGGCATCTCGTTTCAATAAAGTATACATATTATAGATTATACTCCATTATTTTAAGTATTTTTTAGATATTGAAAATATCGAAAAAACCGAAAAAAAACCCAAAAAAACGTGACTGAAACCTCAAAAAGCGCCGCGACCCCGAACAACTCGCTTACCAAAAAAGCTGCGGCGTTTTTTTTGTTCTATGGTCAAAAAAACGTCGTAACAAAAAAAAGCGCTTTTTTACACTTTTTGTTAGCATTTGCGTGCAAAACGCGCCCGCGTTCTATGCGTTCTAAAAAACATAGAACGCGACCCAAAAAAACCGGTTTTGGGCGGTTTTTGCAAAAAAAGGTCAAAAAAGTGATTTTCCTAGAAAACGCTCTCAAAACCCAAAAAAAGTTTTTCGGTTTGTGACGATAAAAAAAAACTTTTTTTTTCGGAAACTTTTTCGCGAGTTCGAATTTTGGACATACTTTTTTATGTCCATTTTTGACTTTCTCAAAAAAGTTTTGGAAAAATGGATTTTTTTGGATTTTTGGATTTTTACATAAAATAAAAATTTAAAGCTGAAAAATTCAAAACTTATTTCGCGGAGCTTCGCCGGCTCCACCGGGTGCGCCTCTGTAACTTCCGAATGGTGCGCCTCTGTAACTTCCGAATTCGTTCAACTGAATGACTCCCCAAAAACGAGTTCCGCGTTGTTTGGAAATTTGTAGTTTCTGAGAGTACTGCATGTTGGTAGACATACCGGACGCGGTATTGCGAGCAATAATAGATGATTTGTTATCAAGCAGTTTACAAACGTATCGTGGCTTGGTGGTGTTTTTACCTTTAATGAGGGGTTGCACACTGGAATATGTGCTTTGGCCGCTGCCAGTTGTATTGTTTGAATTGTTTGAACAGTTTGACATGTTATTTATTTATTTATAATGTACAAACAAAAAAAATTGATTGTCATTTATAATTTCAATGACTGATACAACAACGCAACGACAACACAACGCGAATATTTAGCAATCGAAAATGAGCAGCCAGTTTGAATATGAATATGATGATGACACCGTTTACTCCGTGGTTCCGGGTGGAGATGATTATAGAATCGAGCCAGAACCAGAACCCCAGTCGGTTGTTCAATGCGACCGTCCAGACACGTCTGTCAAGGCGTGTAAAGACATACGTGTGGTATTCCTTCACGACCTAAGTGGGTCCATGGAAGACAATATTCACATGATGGTTACCGGTACAAATGAGTTTATCCAAGACCTGAAAGCACGTTATGAGCAACCATGTGATTACAAGGCCGAGTTTCTGCTAATTACATTTGCAGGAGACAGAATCAACGTGGGCGAATGGCGCAATGTGAATGAACTTGAACCCTATACTCGAGCAAACTTTCCATGCAATGGTTCGACTCCACTATGGGATGCGTGTGACGTTGCACTTGAAAAAGTCTTGACGGAATGCAAAGGTACAGTTGCAGCAATTTATACGTTTACAGATGGTGATGACAACAATTCGAAGCTCGCTACAAGGAACACGATTCGAACCAAAATTGCAGCACTTGACCCAACAGTGCATTCCATGCTATTTATTGGTTCAGACCCAATGTCTGCTTCAGAAAACGCACATCAGATAGGTCTCGATAGAGTGCACTCTTTGAATCATGATACCCACAGTACACCGTATGCGTTACGCGCATGCACGAACACGATTGCTAGGTGTGTTACCGGCGAAACGCAAACTCCCGAGTTCAGTCAAAACGACATTATCATGTCAGAAGGAAGAAGCCGTTAAAAAAGTATCCACATCAACAAGCGCGCATATAGAATGAATGGAATAAAAGTAAACACAATAAATAAATGCATTTTTTGTGTTTTTTTAAATAAAACCAATTCTAATCTACACAGTATATTAGTAATTAATTACCTTATTATAGTATAATTATAGTTAATTATAATCAATATGTCATTGACTCTGTTACTTAATTTAAATGCAAATGCTGCATCAACTATCACATTTAGAGGTGTAACCATTACTGCAAATAGAGGAGGTGATGGGATTCAAAATGGAGACGGTGGATTGGGTGGAGATGCAAGTGGTGGATTATACAACGTTACTGGTGGTAATGGTCAATATGCGTCAGGCGATGATGGAGGAGGAGGTGGAGGAGGGATAAATGGAGGGGTCGGAACTTATATATTTGGTGAAAATGCTGGTGGTACAGGTGGTTCCAGTAGCGACTTTAGAAATTTACAAACTGCGTTAACAACTATTAGCACCTCATACACGTTAGGTCCTGGTGGTAATGGCGGCGCAAGCAGCAATACGAACACTAACAACATGAATGGAGTTTCGTCGACTAATGTGGGCGCTGGAGGAGGTGGTGCTGGATATTATGGAGGCGCAGGAGGTAATGGATACCTTGGTGGAGGGGGTGGAGGTGCAGCGGGATATAGTTCAGACCGTAATGGTGGAACTGGAGGAAGTGCGTGTGTTATAATACAATACAAAACTACAACCGTTGATAAAGCCGCCGTTATATTAGATAGTTCGTCTACGAGTTACACATTGCCAAGTGATACAGTTATCGTCAGTGTATGGCTAATTGGCCAGGGTGGTAACGGCGGAAATGCTTCCGCAAATGATAGTAATGCTGGTTCAGGTGGAGGAGCGGGCGGTATGGCATATTATGAATGGACTATAAATACAATAACCTATACTGGTCCAACCGTAATCAATGTGTCAAGTGTCAACCATGTAATGTGGAGTTATATAGCTTCGACAAGTAACGCGAATCCGAATTCGAGTTCTTTTACATATACTGTTACATCAGATGCAAATTCGTGTATAGGCGCTAATAATTCCGGAACTCTTACATTATCAGGTAACAGAGGGTCAGTTCAAGTCAAAATATCAGAAACTGGTTCAGACGACCTTATTGTGACATTGTCGATTATTGTAACTCCCACATTGAATAACTATAATTCAGGAGTAACAAGTATAACCAAATTTTATAATGAAATAAACACTTCATTCAGTGTAACGTCTCCAACGTCTACGACACCCAGTGTTGGAACTCCGTCATACTCATATTCGATTGTTTATGCAACAAACGGCCCTCCGTCAACGCCGACCACTGCAACAGTTTCATCATCGTCGTCATCCGGTGCTACAATTTTAATCAATGATACGGGACAGTGTTTTATAAAAGTTACGAAAGCACAAGACTTGTCAAACTTTTTAGACGTAGCCGTTTCAAACATCGCCCTTACAGTTCGCCCAGGATACATTGTTGGCCCCAACGTGGATTTGACTGGCGCCGTAATTCAAAACTACGACCTGAACGGCGTAAACTTTTCGAATTGCAACCTGACAAATGCGCGGATTATCAATTGTCTATTAGCAAATGCTATTTTCACCGGCGCAAATTTTACGAATGCTACATTCACGTACAACACCATAACCAGCACTACCACATTAACCAACGCGGACTTTACCGGACTGATTAGTAACAACAATACTGGAAACACAACAAACATTTCAGCTGCGTGGAAAATACAGGGAGGCAGCATCGTTGCAACCGGAACAATTTACTTTTCTATAACTTTTACACTGGCGTCGCCGTCATTTACGCTTCCATCCGGAACCGGCCTTACTACATCCAGTCCCAATCCTGTCGGAGACGGTCACTACCGGATTAATGAAGGGTCATTGTTGATTAACGGTAAAGTTGAGTCGGCGCTTACAGCAAACCAGGTGAGCAACTTTATTGTCCGGGCTACAAATACGCGGTACCAGCTGATAGAAGTTGGCCCTAGCGCGAAATACACATTCGAGCTGATAAACAGTACCGCTTCCACCGGATACTCGGGAGTAAATACCATGTACATACGCGGAATAAAAACAGCCACCAATGCAGTTACGCGCTTACGGAATATAAGTAGAAGTCAAACATTTGCAGTTTCATTTCAAATATTGAACGCGTCCGTACAGTCGCCCTATGTGTTACGCGGGTCATACTTGTTCGGACCGGGCTTAAATTTAGGCGGAACGTATTTTGATAATAATTTGAATCCTAAACCCGATTTAACCGACTTGTCATTCAATAGTTTATCGCTTTCAAATACGACGACTGTTGCCACAGTAAACCGCGTGGTTGCAGTAGGAATCGGCGAATCAAATACATTAGCGTATTCGTCAGATGGAGTTACATGGATTGGTATTGGCAAAACTATATTTGAAACACAGGGCTTAGGGGTTGCATACAGTAGCATACTTGGTCAATGGGTGGCGGTTGGAGAAGGCTCAAGTCATACAATTGCGTATTCGTTAAACGGAACAAATTGGAATGGTGCTGGTAAAACTATTTTTTCAAGTGCTGGATATGGAGTTGCGTACAATCCGGATGTGTCAATGTGGGTAGCAGTTGGACAAGGCACAAACAGTATAGCTTACTCAAGTGATGGTGCGAACTGGACTGGAGCAGGAGTCTCGACCTTTAGTACTTCTGGACGAGGCGTAGCGTATAGCTCGGACCAAGAACGCTGGGTGGCAGTTGGAAGTGGCACAAACACAATTGCGTATTCAAATGACGGAATAAGTTGGACTGGATTGGGTACATCAATCTTTTCTAATTTCGGTTTCGGAGTCGCGTATAGTAATACCATGTCAAGATGGGTTGCGGTTGGTTCTGGAACGTCGCACTCGATGGCGTATTCTTCAGACGGAATCAGTTGGACTGGGATGGGTAAGTCTACTTTTTCAAGTCAAGGGTATGGGGTCGCGTATAGTTCTACATTATCAAAGTGGGTAGCTGTAGGTAGTGGCACAAACACTGTGGCATATTCTACAAATGGTTTAAACTGGACCGGAATTACAGTAAGTGGGTTTACATCGGGATTTTCAATTGGATATAACAGTGGTTTATCGTTATGGGTAGCAGGAGGAAGCGGGTCCAATCCGGTTATTTATTCAAGTAATGGAGAATCATGGACTGCAAGTACAAGTGGAACTTCGGTGTTCATTGGAGGTTCTCAAACGGTTTACGGTATTGGCAGTTCAGAAGCATCCGGCACTTCAGGCAGTTCCAGTTACGGAACAAGTTCAAATACAAATACAAATACAACGCTGCAAGGATGGACATTAACGAGAACCAAATTTGAAAACGGTAACTTTTTTGGGGTATGTTTTTCTGATTGTAATTGTAATGCTACTGATTTTTCAGGGGCAAGTTTGGAAAATACATCATTTAAAATAACGTATACCAGTAAAAATGCAGCGATTCCAAATATTGCAACATTGCTGAACTCGAAATTTACAAATTGTAGAATTATAAGAAACCTTACGATTACTGGTTATGATAACGACTCGGCCACTCCGTTAAATCAAATGAACGTTAGTGGTCTGGATTTTAGTGGTTCAACTGTTGAATATATTACAACGTATTTTTTGAACAGAACTGGCGGGGGTCCAATAAATATGTTATCTGAACCATTAGGACGAGACTTAAAACAGTATGGATACAGTATGGTTAACGACAGTTTGATTGGTCGGTTTTTGGCAGGTCCTGGAACATGTTTGAAAGAACTTACCCTCGGAAATGTCGATTTTTCTGGAACGAACTTGTCAAATATTGATATTTCGGGCACAAACCTGGCCTCTGCATCGCTTTACGGGATTTCAATGCGTGATGGAAGCAAGACATATTATTCAAATTCTACTGTTCTTCCAAGCGGATATCGTATTGTGAAACCCAAATTAACATCCGTTTCAAACCCGGCATACATTGTTGGTAGAGGAATTGATTTGAGTGGAATTGACGCGAGAGGACTTAATTTTGAGTTTTCGGACATACGCGCTATGAACTTTACGAATGCACTATTTTCCGGCGTACGGTCAGTAAACATGGTGAGTTCAACAGGTGAACCGACTACTTTTCCAACCAATGCATATAGCGTTGTTAACAGATACTTTATAGGACCATTTATCGACTTGTCGGCTGCCAACTTGTCCTATTCGACTCTCGAAAATTCCAACATGACGGGTGCTAACCTTACCAATGCAGTGTTACTAGGTGCAACCAGCGGTGGAATTAGTACCACTGCGACAATAGACGGCGTGCAATACACGCAACAGCCGATAATGCCAACCGGGTACGCTTTAACGCGCGGATACATTGTGGGGCCCAGCATGAACTTAATTAACACGGACCTCAGCGGGTTTGATTTTACGAACGTAAATTTGTCCGGAACCAACTTCACCGGGTCCAATCTGACGTATGTCATTTCTGGAAACACGACGTCATCGGAGACTACCATTTTACCGGATGCCAGTTACGCATTTTTGAGCGGGTTCATTGTGGGCCCTCAAATCAATTTGAGTTCCAAAAATGTGTCAGGCGTAAGGTTCAGTACCACAACCGTGGGAGGGTTCACGTTAAGTGGGTCGCTATTTACAGGCGCCAATCTAACCGCTGCGGACTTTTCAGGAATTACGCTTGACGGAGTCGACTTCACAAACGCCAACTTTACACGTACGAGCTCGCGCAACATTCCGCAACCAACGATTCTTCCGAAGTTTACAGCGGGTCAAAATGCTGGATACGTTATTCGAAATGGATACATTATTGGCGCCAACGTTGACATGTCATTCACCAATTTGACCGGGATAGACCTTTCAAACACGGTTCTTACTGGTGCGAACTTTACTGGCGCAACTTTGAACGGTGTAAAGTCAGGAGGTGGTGGAATTACCGTTTTATCTACATCTCAGCCCACGCTTCCGCCCAAGTACAAAGTGTTGGGCGGTTTTTTGCATGGACCGCATGTGGACCTCAGTGGCGCGAACCTTTCTAATTTGACATTTGATACTGTATCAAACTCCATAAACTGGTCATCTGCTAATTTGACAAATGCCACGTTTACAAACGTGAAGTCTGGATGGATTGAAATTGATTCGGATGCGTCAGGTCCCACGCTTTCGAGTCCGTATGTGTACAACCGGCGTGTCGCATCCAATCCGTCGGGTGGATTCGTTATTGGGCCAGGGGTCAATTTGAGCAGTGCCAATTTTACAAACTTTGATTTGCGAAATGTTTTGAATGTTTCGAATGTGAATTTTACTGGTGCAATATTTACAAATGTGAAAACGTCAGGTGCGATTGCAACTCCCTCCTCCGCCGGAAACTTCCCCACATTCACTGTAAGTTCAGGATATGTTTTGTACCGCGGGTTCATTATTGGACCGAACGTGGATATGAGCGGTACTGACCTGTCGTATTCTGTTTTTGGAACCAGCTCGGCAGCCACACTGGCCGGTTCCACGTCTGCTCTATCAGGTATTAATTTTACAAACGCAAACATGAGTTACGCAAACCTTTTAGGGTCAACTGTGAATGGAACCGTGTTTACAGGAGCAAACTTTTTACGAACGCGTACCGGAGAACTATCTTATTCTACGGTTATTCCATTGTTACCAGACTCAACAACCTACAGGTATATTACCACTACCTCATCCGGTGGGTATATCATTGGTCCTGGCGTAGACTTGACTCAAACGAATCTGCAAGGTGCTGACTTTACAAATGTTAATTTTAAAAACGTCGACATGAGCGGGGCAAGTATCCAAAACTCAACCTCTGAAAATATATCATATGACGCATCCAGCGCGCTTCCATCTGGATACATTTTCATCACAAACAATGCGAAGTTGTCGTTCGTTATGGGTCCCAATTTGAATCTTACGGCAAGAACGTTGAATGGCTCTGCTATACGAAATGTAGATTTAACCGGCACAATATTTACAAATGCACAACTTCTAAACGTGAACTCATCGGGACTCACGTTCAACATCGCTTCACCACCACTTTTCACAGTGGGGTCTGGGTATAAAATAAAATCCGGATTTTTGATTGGACCCAGTGTGGATTTGTCAGGTGCAAGTATGAGTGGCGTGGATTTGAGTGATGAAAATTTAACCAGTGCGTCATTTGTAAACGCTGACATGTCGGGGGTAAATTTGTTCAATTCAACTATATCGTTTACTAGATTTACGGGAGCATCATTTTTCAATATTCGGTCAGGAGGACGCATCAATTTTGTATCACAGCCGTTACTTCCATCATCGAGTTATAAACTGGTTTCAAATGGGTACAGCGAAGCCGTTTCAAATTCTGGATTTCAACGATATATTGTTGGACCCAACGCAAATTGTCGGGATGCTGATTTCAGTGGTGCATTTTTTGACAGGGTGGATTTGAGCAATGTGGATTTTAGCGGGGCAAACTTCACAAATGTGGCTTCCGGTATTATGCGCAACGAGCCGATTCTGGCGTCGCTTCCCAGTGGGTTCGGGTTGGTGTCGGGTGTAAACACGCAAGACATCCAGAGTCAAGACCCGTCGTTTAATAACGCATTGTACTTTGTAGGGCCATATGCTAATTTATCGAATGCATTTTTGAAAAATGCACAACTTATAAACTTGAACGTAACCGGTATTAACTTTACCGGGGCAGATTTTAATGGACTTTCAACAAGCGGGCTCATAGGTACTCCACAAAACCTTCCAAGCGCTTCATATTTCATTCGCGGAGGCTACATTTTCGGTCCAACTGTGAACTTGTCGGGTGGTATATTTACCGGGTTTGATATTAGTAACTCCATTTTGACAGGTGCAAACTTTGTGAACTCCGACTTCACAAACGCCAACTTGAACGGGTGCAACATTCTGAATGCCAAGTTTGGAGGGTCCACGATGACGGGCGCAAAAACTGCGCAAATACTGTATCAAGGCTACGATTACGGCGACAATTTGAGCGGGCAGGACCCGTCGCTGCCAACATCTTATCGTTACGTTTATAATTCAAACACAAACGTGGGGTACATTATCGGCCCGTACGTGGACATCAGTGGTTCTGACTTGCGCGGGTCCGACTTGGCGTACACGAATCTGACCGGCATCAACCTGTTTGGCGCTGACATACGAAACGTACGGTCAGGCAATATAACGATAAATGGCGGCGTTCAGCCAACATTTACACCCAACTCAGGGTACAAGGTGTTGTCCGGTTACATTATTGGACCCTACGTTGACTTGCGCGGAATCGACTTCACAAACCAGGACTTCAGCGGAACCAATTTGACCGGAACCATATTCACAAACTCTATTTTTGTGAACATCAAGTCTGGCAATATCGTGGCATCACCGGTTCAGCCCGTTTTTCCGGACACCACGTTTAAACTTCGTAATGGATACATTTTTGGTCCAAACGTAGACTTGTCATTTAGCGACTTGAGCGGTATGGATTTGAGTGGTCTTACGCTGACGAATGCGCGCATGCAGAACACCAATTTTACAAACGTGCGAAGTGGTGGAATCATTGGAACCAGTGCGTTCATACGACCTGGTTATATTTTGCGTAATGGAAGTGCAGCAAATGACGGATACATTATTGGGGACGGCGTAGATTTGAGCGGTGCAACGCTTACCGTAGCAAACTTGTCAAACTCGTTCTTAACAAATGTGAACCTGACGAATGTTACTTTTAGCAATGCGTCCCTGCTGACGGGTGTAAAAAGCGGCGGAAATTTGAGGTACAATGCCAAAACGTTGTCCACCATGCCGACCAACTACACAATACGCGGCACATACATTGTTGGACCGCGCGTCGACTTGTCTGGTGCAAACCTTACGTCGCTGGATTTGAGCAATACCGTTTTAACGGGGGTCAATATGTCGAATGCCACATTTACCAACATGCGGTCGGGCGGAATACAAATGTTGACTGCCGCGCCAATCACGTTTTCAAGTGCGGCATCGTACGGGTCAGAATTCGGGTACAAGTACTTGAATGGATACATTGTAGGACCGGGAGTGGACTTGACCGGGTCAAACTTTTCAGGCGTGACATTTAGTAGCGTTGATTTGTCTGGAGTGAAACTTAGCGGGTCAAACTTGTCTAGTATTCGGTCGTTGAATGTGGCTGGAACGCCTGCATCGCTTCCCACTGGGTACAAGGTAACGGCTCGTTACATTATTGGCCCCGGACTAGACATGAGCGGCTACAATTTTACAAATGGTGATTTCAGCGGTGCTGACATAACGGGAAGTGTATTAATAAATGCGAACTTCACGAATACGTCATCGGGAAATGTAACTGGGTCCGCGCAGACGCGGTTCACAACAACGGTTGACCCGGTAAACATCAAGTACCAGCTGTCAAATGGCTACATTGTAGGTCCCAAAGTAAATTTATCGAACGGTGATTTGAGCGGTGTAAATGTGTCAGGCATAAACTTGACAAACGCCACGCTGTTCAATACCAAAACCGGCAAAATTACGTTCAATGACCAGACGGTGGTTCCCAATTCGAATTACTCGATTGTTGCAAATTACATTATTGGTCCAAACGTAAATTTAACGGGAGTAGACTTCAGTGGTGTGGACCTCAGATACACCAATTTAACCAATGTTGATTTTTCAGGGGCTAATCTGTTCAATGTGCGTTCGGGGTTCATATCGGGGACACCGCAACAACTGCCGACATTTTATTCATTCATTGGTGGATTTATTATTGGACCGAACACGGATTTGTCTGGGGCTGACTTATCGGGTGGAAATCTTGCAAATGTAAGCATACAGGGAGCCGACTTGACAAACGCAAATTTTTATAACGTGTCATCCGGCGGTGTTCAAGGTACTCCGCGCGCGCCATTGAATGTGCCATACGTTGTTACTCCGAACGGATACATCGTGGGACCTAATGTGAACCTGAACAATGCCTTGATGCAAGATATTGATTTGAGGGGACTCACGCTTACCAATGCGATTATGACAAATGTGGATTTTACAAATACCAAGTTCGGAAACAATATTGGAGTGCCTAGGGTACTATCCCCACCGTACATTCATGTGCAAACTACGCTTTCAGGCGGATTCATTGTAGGCCCGTTGGTTGATATAAGTTATGGAAACTTTTCATACGCAAATCTTGCGACGGCGGACTTGACGGGCACGAAACTGTCGAATGCCACATTTTTTCAAACGAAGTCGGGTCTAATGGGCACGTCAACGGGCATTCCCGCAAGTTTACCGGCGGGATACTCAATTCTTACAACCACTTCTTCTGGAGGCTACTTGGTTGGACCGAATGTGGATTTGAATGACGCTAATTTGTCAGGCAGGTCAACTGTTCTTGCTGGATTGAATATAACAAACGCGTTGATGGATAGGGTACGATTTGACGGTGCCCAAATGGGAGGTGGGCAACTGATAGGTCCACCCAGTACAATCAACCCACTATACAGGTTCATTGAAAGTTCTGCAAGCGGAGGCTATATAATAGGTCCCAGCATTGACTTGAGCGGCGCCAATTTTTCAAACACGGACGTGTCGTTTGTCTACGTGGATGGAATAAATTTTACAAATACTAATTTTACAAATACAAAAAGTGGACAACTCTTGGTTCGTGCGCCAGGAACTGGAACGCCTGAATCACCGATTCAATCCACCGTATTTTCACCTATCACGTACCGACTTATTTTTAGCAGTGTGAGTGGTGGTTACATTATCGGGCCCAATGTAAACTTGAGCGATGCCAATTTTACAGACACCGATATTTCAGCCACATTTTTGACGGGTGTAAACATGTCGAACGCTCGACTTGATAACATGCGGTCGGGACTATTAACAGTTACTCCGCCGGGCGCGCCTCCAACATTACCTCCAAGTTACAAATACGTTGTATCATCTGCATCTGGTGGATACATTATAGGTCCGAATCAAAATCTAGTTGCAGCAAATTTGACGGGAGCTGATTTATCGTTTTGTAACTTTTCCGGTTGCAACACGTTGCAAACTATATTTCCATTGGTGCCAGCTTCACTGTATTTCACGCGGTCAGGCGGCATTCCAAATACGAGCGTTCCCGCGTTTCTCCCCCCGCCATACAAGTTTGTTACCAACACGGCAAGCGGTGGATACATTGTGGGTCCGTTTTCGGATTTGAGCGGTGCGAATCTGGAGTCATCCGTTCTAACCGACACCGATATTTCAGGTGCCGACCTCGCGAATGCCCGGCTCCGGTTCACGCGGTCGGGTGGAATTCCAAATACAAGTGTTCCTGCAACCTTGCCCCCACCATATAAATTCATAACGAATGAAGCAAGTGGTGGCTATATTGTAGGACCCTTTTCGGATTTGAGCGGTGCGAACCTGGAATCGTCTGTTTTAACCGACACGGATGTTTCAGGTGCCGATTTTACGAATGCCCGTCTCCGATTCGCACGGTCGGGTGGAATTCCAAACACAAGCGTTCCAGCCACCCTACCCTCACCCTATAAATTTATTACCAACGCGGCAAGTGGTGGATACATCGTGGGCCCTTTTTCGGATTTGAGTGGTGCGAATTTGGAGTCATCGATTCTAACCAGCACCGACATATCCGGTGCAAACTTTACAAATGCTCGACTCCAGTTTGCACAGTCTGGTGGAATACCAAACACAAGCGTGCCCGCAACCCTGCCCACCCCCTATAAATTCATAACGAATGCAGCTAGCGGCGGCTACATTGTAGGACCCTTTTCTGACTTGAGTGGTGCGAACCTGGAATCATCGATTCTCACCGGCACCGACATATCCGGCGCAAACTTTACAAATGCGCGTCTTCGGTTCGCGCGGTCGGGTGGAATTCCGAACGAGAGTATTCCTGCGACTCTGCCATCGCCCTACAAATTTGTTACCAACGCGGCCAGCGGCGGCTATATTGTTGGTCCTTTCTCGGATTTGAGCGGTGCAAACTTGGAATCATCCATTCTCACCGACACCGACATATCCGGCGCAAACTTTACAAATGCGCGCCTTCGGTTCGCGCGGTCTGGCGGAATTCCGAATACAAGCGTGCCCGCAACTCTGCCCCCACCCTACAAATTTATTACCAATGCAGCAAGTGGTGGGTACATTGTAGGGCCTTTTTCAGATTTGAGCGGTGCAAATATGGAATCATCGATTCTCACCGACACGGATATTTCAGGCGCTGACCTTACCAATGCGCGCCTTCGGTTCACAAGGTCAGGTGGAATTCCAAATACGAGTGTTCCGGACGTGTTGCCACCACCGTACAAATTTGTTACCAATTCAGCAAGTGGTGGGTACATTGTAGGCCCATTCTCAGATTTGAGCGGTGCAAATTTTGAGGCATCTGTTTTAACCGACACTGATATTTCAAGTGCCAACTTAACAAACGCTCGTCTTATCGACGTTAAAACAGGCTTGCTGGCTGTAGGCGCACCCGATGCACTGCCGGCGACATACACATTCATACGAAGTGCAGTAACCGCGTCGGGTGGGTACATTGTGGGTACAGGAGTCGACTTGAGCGGAGCCGTTCTCACCGATACTGACTTGTCTGGAACCGTGTTTACAAACATAAATATTCAAAACGCCAGACTTGGAAGTACAAATCTTGTGAATGTGAGAAGCGGAGGTGTTCGAGGTGCGCCTGCATCTCTCACATCAGGATACGCAGTAGTGAATGACAATTCCAGCGGGGCTTATATTATTGGAAGTCGCGTTGACTTGTCGGGAGCGAATTTAACGAACTATGTATTAACTGGTTTAGATGTAACTGGTGCGAACATGTTGGGCGCTGTCATGTTGAATGCAAAAACTGGTCCCAACTTGGTAGGACCGCCCGCAGTGTTTCCGTCTACCAGTTATAACTATGTGGTAAGCAGCGCAAGTGGCGGATTTTTGATTGGCCCGGGTGTTGACATTTCTGGTGCAAATCTCTCCAATTCGAATTTGTCGAACTATGATTTTAGAGGTGCAAATTTAACTGGAGTTGATTTATCTGGATGTATACTTACAAATGTGAAAAGTGGCCAAACCACGGGACCTCCCAAGGGCCTGCCGCCATCATACGTTTTCATGACGGACAATTCATTTGGAGCTTTTCTGGTTGGTCCTAATGTTGACTTGAGCGGTGCCAATTTGACAAATTGTCAATTTACTGGATTGAATATTGCAGGGGCCTCATTTACCAATGCCATCATGCGAAATGTGAAGAGCGGCGGCGGCATGATAGGTCCTCCAGCGTCATTACCATCAAGGTACCGTTATGTATATGACGGGTCTGCAGGTGACAACACGGAAGGCTACTTCATTGGTCCGGGTGTAGACTTGTCCGGAGCACGACTGCGTAATTTGAATGATTCATCCGGTACCGTGTATAATCTCGATGGAGCATACTTGACAGACGCGAATATAACAAATGCTAATTTCAACGGGTCGTCGATGAAAAATGTGAAATCTGGTGGAATGGTGGGAACTCCGCAGTCTTTGCCTGCGAACTTCACGTTGGTAGTTAGCGCATCTGGAGGCTACTTTATCGGTCCGGAATCCGATTTACAAAACGCGAACTTGAATAACGTGATTTTGACGGGAATGAACATTACGCAGGCAGATATGAGTGGAGCAACGTTTATAAACACGCGTACGGGCGGACTCATTGGACCTCCAAGAACATTGACCGGTGGATACTACTTTGTACAGCGTCCAGGTACGGGGGCAGGTACTGGCGCAGCGCCTGATGCTTACATTCTCGGTCCTGGTGTTAACTTGTCTGCAGCCAATTTGAGCGGGACTGATTTGACCAACTTTGATATGTCGGGTGCAAATTTGTCAAATGTAACATTCACAAATACGACACTAACAAATACAAACATATTCAACGCAAATTTGAGTGGAATCAATCCAGGAACGCCTTTAGAAAACAACTTTACAGTGAAACAGAATTTGCAGCTTTTGAAAAACCGCAACAATCGAAGCATACAGCGAATTCGTTTAACGGATTGTTCTGCAGGCGACATTGATGTCGTGGATGCGATACCGAGAATTTCGTATGACCCGTGTTATAACCGTATATATGACTACATTCGACCGCTACCAACGTCAGTCCTTATTCCAGACAACAGTGGTAACTCGAACTTGTCACGACTCAGTCCAAGCGGGCGAGTATTTTATATTCCGTCGGGTCCGGGCGAGTCATTTTATGTAGATAGTAGCGCAACAACGCTTACCGCCGTTCTGCCAACGCCAGTACCAGGAAACACGCAGACGACGCAGTATTATCATGATGTTTCGGGTAGACGCATTGTGGAAACAGCCACCGGTAACACGATACGAAGCGTTCTTGTAAATGGAAAAGTTTTTTTAGTATTTGGAGCATCCATGTTGGGAATATCGATTATTGACGTGTATCGTGCCCTAGGATTTCCAGCCATTTATGAAGTATATTCGTATTATGGTACGCGCAACTTGACACTTCCGGAAAAAGTATCGCGGGTAAATACAGTAACCGGAAATGGAAATGTTTCTTTGAACTGGGTGCCGTCCTTTAGTGACGGAAAACCTCGACTGGGCTACGTGGTTGAGTATACTGATACCGAGCCAGTCGCGCAGTTGTATGTTCCATGGGTAGTGTATTCTGACAGATATCCATTAACAAATGTTACAATTACGGGTCTAACCAACGGCAAAACGTATTACTTTCGAGTGGCAGCGGTAAATGTGATTGGAACTGGCGCATATTCGGACATTGTTACATGCGTTCCTGGAACGCGTCCGGACGATGTGTCTACGCTGTTTATCACCAGCGACGCGTCATTATCGGCGTTTATTGCAGAGTGGTCCGACCCATTCAACCAAGGTTACCCAATTCAAACGTATACACTACGATACCGTCCAGCCACAACTTCGAACCCGTGGTTGTATACGGTTATCAACACGGATAACCCGTTACTGGTACGCAGCACGGTACAAGGAATAAAATCGGTCCTGTCGTATCCACTTACGGTTAGCACAAATGTCGGCTTGTTTCCTTCACTTCCACCGCCAGCGGTTCAAAACTTGTACCAAATTCAAATTTCAGCGACGAATATTTTGGGAACGAATGAGTTTGCAAATCCGGCTCCCGTTACAAACACGACGCTATTAGACACGGATTCAATGACAGTGGTTGCTCCAAACGTGGTATATTCTCGTATTGGAACACTTCCCCAAAAGGTATCCATGTCGAGTATTATTCCAACGGTTATTCCGGATTCGGGTGGTAAAAAAGTGAAACTATCGTGGTTGGTTCCAACGCCTTACGCGTACGTTCCATACGCCTACGCAATAAAATACACATTACTAACTGATGTGTCAGGGGTTTTGGTACCGCCGCCTGCGAATATACCAGACGCATCTTGGAACGTGATTTCTCCAAGTTCGTTTATAGTGTCTTATGACGAGATTCGAACTGCGGCAGAAGCCGGCGCAAACACTGCGGTAATGACAGTCATTTCTGGATTAACGAATGGACAACGGTATTCCTTCCGAGTCGCAGCATTGAATGCTGCTGGAAGAGGGGCGTATTCGGATGCCATACCCACGCCAATCATTCCAGGAAGCGTTCCGTCGGTTTTAAATGTGTTGACCGAAATGGCATATACCATCAATACAAGTACTGGCGGCGTTATTGCTCTGTACTGGATATCACCGAATAAAAACGGGTACGCAGTTACAACTTATCGGGTACGTCGCCGGTTAAATTTGCAGGGAGATGCCGACTGGGTAACCACTGAAATCGCAGTTCCGCCGGGGGTTACGGACACTCAACCCTACCGAACGTTGACCACTACTGGTTTAGTGAATGGTGCCATATACGAGTATCAAGTCGCTGCTAGAAACCAATTGGGATGGTCTGAATTTTCAGAAACGTTATATGCGGTTCCAAGAAAAGTACCTGACCCAGTTTCAAACGTTTCAGCCAGTATACTGAACCAAGGCCTTAAAATCAGCTGGGATACGGGCGGTGTAAACGATGGCGGTTATCCAATTACCGGTTATCGCGTGCAATACTTACCGGTGACCGTTTCAACTCCTTCAGATGCGTGGCGGTCCATTGACGTAGATGGAATTTATAATTCTACCGTTGAAATCAACGGGCTTGTAAACGGTATAACGCATCGAATTCGAGTACTGCAGTTCAATGCAATTGGTTCAAGCGTGCCAGAGCTTTCGGGTTTTATTGAAGCCGTTCCTGGCGTGGTATCACTTCCGCCAACCGGTTTGTTTATCACCGTCGGAAATACGCGAGTTACTGTATTCTGGACTGCTCCAACAAGTACAGGAACCAATGATGTAAGTTACTACGTTGTACAATATAAACCGGCCTCCGATTCAGATAATTTGTACGAGTATGTTAAAAATCCTGGACAAACTACACCGAAACAGTTTACCAATGAAAATGTTAGTTTGGTTCCAAATGCTCCTGGATATGACGCATTTTTTGCAGTAGTTGAAGGGCTGATGAATGGTACAAACTACAACGTACGAGTTGCAACCGTTACTCAAGTTGGTATTGGTCAGTGGTCATTACCATTAGAAGGAATCCCGGGTACAGTTCCGTCAAAGGTTATGTAATCATACATCAAATAACATCAAATAAATAATTAAACATAAAATTGAAGGTACAGAATTTTATGTTAACAATATGAATATAAAAGAATAATTATATAGAATCGTTATTGAGTGACTGAGAAACCTAATATGCCGAAACCAATTGAAAATAATGAGTTTGATATACACGCGTATCGAAAGTTTTTGATGTCCCATTTCCCGTCTCAGTATTTACAAAACAAGATTATTATGTCTGAAGCTGACTATTCAAAACAAAACGAAGCGCAAGGAGACGTTTCTAAAAAGAATCGACGAAAACGGCAGTACCCATTTGCGTCCGAGTGTCATTCTTCAAAAAAGCGAAAAGAAAATCTGGTTGAAGTTGACGAAAAGGAAGAAAAATATGCAAATATAATAACAACTCGTTCTGGAAAACAAATCAAAGTACCCGTCAAACTCAACTCTAAAACAAGTCATGACATGGAAGTGAAGTCGCCAAAAGGAGGAGGAAAAACGGTGCCTTTACCAGGTGGAAAGGGCGCATCGTCGAATAGTGCGGTTTCAGCAAGTACACCAAACAAACCAGGGTCGAAAAAAGAGTCGTCAATCCATATGAAAGACTCGAGACGGATATCAAATAAACGTAAGTTTCTGAAAAAAACGTTTCATCGCCAACCGCCTCCAGAAGAAAGTTCAAGTGATGAAGACGATAATGATAATGACATAGATGATGTTGAGAGTGGGTCTGCTTCAGCATCTAACTCCAGTTCTGAGAACTCAGTGACGACTTGTAAAAAAACGGCGCTTCAACGCAAGCAGGCATCCAGTCATTTGAAGAAACTTCTTGCAAATAAAATGAATATCATCATAACAATGAACCATCCTTCAAAAGGACTCCTCGCCAAAAAAAAATCGAATCGTAAAAAGAAGGAACAATTGTACACGGATGATGAAGAAGCTGGAGAGTCAAATGAATATCTGGATGATGATGTGGATGAAGAATTCAGAGATGAATCCGATAATGAAGAAGATATTGGAGACGAAGACGACTCTGAAGGTGAATATGACGACGAGGACGATGATGACGAGGACGATGATGACGATGATGACGATGATGATGATGAAGACGATGACGACGATGATGATGAAGACGATGATGAAGACGATGACGACGACGACGACGACGATGATGAGGAGGATGAGGATGAGGATGAAGATAACTATGATACTAAGAATTCACTGTCTCGAAACGGTAGTTATAATAGCCTGTTCAGTACTACTGGAACTGGAAGTGCAGCATCCGCATCCGCTTCAAAAGACATGTCATTCGCAAGTGACCCTGAGTTTATGAAATTCATTCAAAAGTCGCCTTTATCCCTCGTTCAAGGCGCATCAGACAAGGAAGAAAAAACAATGGATGTTCTATTTTCAAGCATTCGTGATATGTATAAGTCTGACCCGGAGAATCAAATTCTTCGAGCTTATTATTATCAGTTGAAAAACTCATGCAACCGTATTAAAAAGGATAAAGCAAAGCGCGTTACGAAAGAAAAAAAGAAAAATTGCGAAGAATTCAAAAAATTGCTGAGAAAAAGGAGTTCCACCAATGACCTCATGTATTTCAAAAAGAATTTCAGTCCAGAACAACAAGCCAGGTTGATACAAGAAATCAAGGAAGTGAACAAGATTTCATATAGTGACGTACCGTATCGGTTGAGTGTTCTTCAATCGTCCATTCCAAGAATGTTCAAGTCGATTGCTCTTAACAAAATATCAACACTTCGTAACATGGACCCGGGTTCAGGCGAGTTTTACAAAATCAAAAATTGGGTGGACGGATTCATGAAGATTCCGTTTGATAATGAAAAGAAGTTGCCAGTTACGTTGGAAACCCATGGAAGAGAGGCGTGTAGCGTGTTTATGGACAATGCCAAAAAGCAACTGGATGATGCGGTGTACGGACTGGATGATGCAAAGTTGCAACTCATGCAACTGGTTGGACAGTGGATTGCGAATCCTCAAGCGATTGGAACTGCAGTTGCAATTCACGGACCGCCTGGTACTGGAAAAACTAGTTTGATTAAGGACGGAGTTAGTAAGATTCTAGGAAGGGACTTTGCGTTCATTGCACTGGGAGGAGCAACTGACAGCAGCTTCTTAGAAGGGCATTCTTATACATATGAAGGAAGCACTTGGGGGAAAATTGTGGACATTCTTATTCAATGCAAGTCAACCAATCCGGTGATTTACTTTGACGAGCTGGACAAAATAAGCGAAACTCCAAAAGGGGATGAAATCGTTGGAATCCTTACCCATTTAACAGATACAACTCAAAACAGCCAATTTCATGACAAGTACTTTTCGGAAATCGCGTTTGACTTGAGCAAGTGTTTGTTCATTTTCAGCTACAATGATGAAAGTCGCGTGAACCGGGTTCTATTGGACAGGATGTTTCGTATTCGAACATCTGGATACAGTGCGAAGGAAAAAGTAACCATCACTCAAAATTATTTGGTTCCAAAAATTGTTGAACAAGTGAAATTTTCACCAGAAGATATTCGAATCCCATCGGATATAGTCGAATACATTGTTGAAAATTACACTGAAAAGGAAGAAGGTGTTCGTAACTTGAAACGATGCTTGGAAATTATACACACCAAGTTGAACCTGCACCGGTTGATGACGCCAGGAACTATTGTTAGCATGTTTCCAAAAGAATTCAAGTCAAACGAAGTTGTGTTTCCGTTTACAGTTACGCGAAACAATTTAGAACACTTGTTGAAAAAGAATGAAGTCAAGTTGTGCTATGGTATGTACATATAAGTTGGCATCAATACTTTTAATATTTTCATTTTCATTTTCATTACTTCCGTTACTTCCATCACGTAATTTATTTTTAGTATGATGATGATGATGTTGACTACATTTAGTATTTTTATTGTTATAATAAGCAATCCGGTATAGACATGGTAGCATATACTTTTTTTTATAAGTTTCGATAAATTTTAATAATACGTTTAATACATTTCGTAATATTAAAAAATTTAGGAAGAATGTGGAATAACAAAATAATCAAAATAATAGCAAAAAATAATATTGTATATTAGTATACATATACATAGTAACAACGTATACTTACGCACATACACCATACTTTAAAATAAAAATATAAATTTAAATGGCGATTGCAAATCAAAAAGAAATATCAATTGCCGTTATTGTTGTTGTAGTTTTAATCATGATTTTCAAACCATCTATTCTTGGCATCATGTACAACAACATTTTCGGAAAATTGTTTTTAGTTGCATGCATTGTATTCTTGACGCTGAAACACACAATTGCTGGTTTGTTGGGCGTGGTTTTCATTGCAGTGATTGCTTCAAATTCCGTATTTGAAGGAAATGAAAACAAGGATAGTGTACCCGAAAAGAAAAAAGAGGCCCCTGCTGCTGCAACTACATCTTCAACTGGAAAAGCTGACGGCACTGCTTCCGATAAACCATCTGAAAATACTCCTGCAGCTGTCAATATTGAAGCCGCAAAAGCAGCACTGAACGCATTGAGTTGATTTTTTAAAACTATATTTTATTTTATATCAACCCCGTTATCGCAAACCTTCCTTCAAAAAAAAATATAAATCAAGGTCAAAAGGTATTCCACGATTAGTTATATTCAGTTATTATTAGAAACCACTTCAACATCTTCACCATCAATGTCATCATATGTATCATCTTTGGCATATTCATCGTCTTGAACGATGCATATGTTTTTCCATGCTTTAAGCGTTCCGCGTTTTCCGAATCGTTTGTCCATAACCGCATACAAGTCTTTGGGTTTGGGTACTTCTCTGTCATGATGTGTTCGGTACCATTTCTTGAACGTTTCATTCAAGTCGCCAGACCGTACAACCCCTCCTTCAAACGCTTGAATCTTTTCGCTGATAAACTCGGAAATATGGTCTTCGCTTTCAAAGTACGCATTGCTGCTGTCTTCAACTTCCTTGCACGTGTGTACTACACCTCCGGTCTGAAGCGCTTTATCAACAAGCATTGACATGAAGACACTGCTCCAACGTTTCAAGTTTTCATCCAAGTATTTGTTTATCATAAACTGATACGGCGCGTCCTTGTCACCTTGCACCGGTCGTTCGCAAAATTTCGAAACAAAGTCAATCTTTTTGATACGCCGTTTTGTGCCATCGTCGTTTGTTTCCAAGTTGAACATTACGTTAGTGCAAACAGCCAACTTGCACTGTGGGACGAAAGTTATACTGTCCTTGTACAGCGCACGTGCCGTAATCGGGTCACCACCGGTAATCTCTTTCAAGACACCGTCATTTAGCGTGTTGTCGCTCTTGGTCGGTTCTTGCATGACCGCGTATCTTACACCCACCAGTTGCGCGATTTCAGACGACGTGCTTCCAATTCCAATTCGTTTCTGCGTGATTAGTGCAATCGGAAGACTTACTTTGTAGTCGCCAAGACACATGGCCATAAGTTCAACCAACTTGGATTTACCGTTGCTTCCACCGCCAATGTACACGTTGAACGTTTGGTCACGGTTTACGCCAATCAGTACCGATGCTAGATGCTCCCACATGTACCTCCTAACATTTTCAATTGGAAACAGTTGTCCCATGAAGTCCGTAATTTCAGCAAAATCTTTTTTATGTGCCCCGGTAGCGTCAAGTTGAACATATTCCAAGTTCGTGCATTTTGAAATGTTGTCATCGGGCTGTCCGTCTCGAAAGCATTTTTGTTTGAAGTCCATGACCCCATTTTTGAAACACAACAAATATGGATTTGCATTCAAGTTGTCGTAAAACTTTTTATCATAAAACAGAGTCTTCACTTCGCGCATGATGTTGTTTTTGTAGGTTGTCGTTTTTAGTTTTACATTGATTGCTGTTATTTTCTCGGTAAGTTTTTTGATATGAACAAACTGCTCTGAACCGGTTTCGTATCTCCGAAGTTCGTCCATGAGTAACTGCAATTTTCGATAGTAAAGACGATAAATATCACGCGAAATGAGAAGTCGAAGTGTATTTCCTTCATCGCATTCGACCCAGCGATGGCTCAGAAATTCGTACCAAATGTTCTTTCCAACACTGGCGCAAACAAACTGTTCTTTGAATACCTGAAACACAACCATTGCAAGGTCAAAGTCGGTTGCTTGCTCGGTTTTGATTGTTTCTTCAATATAGTGGTCAACCGAGTGTTCATTTACTTTGATGTATTTTTCTGGCGCGTCGCGTCGCGACCAGTATCGTATGGACCGGTTGGTTAACCCAGACGGATTATACGAAAATCCCCGCCAGGTTGCCAAATGCTTGTGAATGTCGTACACTGAAAATCGCGTCCACTGTGAGCTGAACAGCATCCACGAAAGGAACAGTCTTGGACTAGTATTGTTAAGCGCAAACCCGACGTGCAACCATTTTGTATAGTCTTCATAATATTGCGGTGGCAATGTCATTACGTATTCATGCGTGTCGCGAAGTTCGTACTCTTTCGAATCCAACGTAGACAACATTTGCTCAGTTGCGTCGCGCAAATCTTGAATGGTTTTAATGTCATCAATTGTCCAAGGCGTACTTCTTTGAGGTACGCCAATGGTTTCATCTGGTGCGCGCATAATGATTCGACTAGATGCTGTCGCCGTTCCTGGTGCCACAGTATGACCCCCATTTTTTCTACGAGCTGCACTTTGTTGAACGGACGTGCGTAGTGTTTCCAGTCGTTTTAAAAGCTCTTGTTGCATCTCCGGTTCAATCATGTCATCCGTGTCAGACAGTGTAAGCGTTTCAAATGCTATGTTCGATTCGTAGTGCGCGGTTATTTTTTCGAAATTTTCCATGTTCGTGTCCATCGACTTGATAAACTCGTCAACACTCGACTCTGCACAATACCACGTCATATCATCTGAGTTTCGCTTCATTTCAAATATGTATTTCAATTCATAAGCTTTGTTATTGGGTTTTCTCGACCCATACAGTTGCCAGTTGGTATGTCCCTTTACGATACCATCATCGTACACTTGGTCCCACGTGTTTATAAGAGGTAAGCTACCTAGTATTTCAGGAAGCTCGTGCAAGAGCTCTTCGCGCATCAGTAATTGCACGGCCCGTTCCATTTTCATTCCAATGAGCATGTGAATCCCGTCTTTTGTAAACTCGGATTGCATGTTAACTGTTGGTTTTTCAAACACGTAGAATGGAATGACAATTTCCGCTGCATCGTCGCCTGGGCTCGGAAACTTATACATGCTTGTAATCAAATGCATGTATGCAGAAATAACGTCCATGATATTTTCTTTTGTGTGTTGACGTGCTTCCACATCGGGAGAATATCGAAAGTCAAAGTCAATTAATCCTGGTCCGTTGGTGGGTTGTTGTTTTTCCGTCAAGAACTCTTGTCGTTTCTCAACAAACACGTGCTGATAATACTTACTGTAAAACTCGGATAAGTTAGTGCGCGGAATCATAAAGGCACCGCCAATACTGAGCGACTTGTCTGGTATTCGCGTATGCGAAAAACCTTCTCCTTTCTGTACCAAGAATTTTGCTACGAAGTCCATATATTTCACTCCAGTAACACCTTTACCTTTATCAATTTCATTTGCGGTTCCATTCGTTTTTTCAGGTCGCTTTTCTCGCTTCATGTGTATACGTAGGTTACCTTGATAATATTGATGTATGTAAACGTTTATCTCAATTTTATTAATAATATAGAATTACCCCCCTTAATATCATTTTTATTTAATTACTAAAAAATATTACCTATTTTTTTGTGAAAAAAATAGTAGCGACAGGTTGTGGAAATAAATCAAAATGTCAAAATGAATAAAAATAAAAAAA
>Ga0209770_10000357_pt1 | contig 25350 bp, 26 predicted proteins | sample LauGreSu1BDMLBDD_2_FD_187572 | JGI IMG/M metagenome (GOLD analysis project Ga0209770, IMG submission 187572) | Freshwater lake microbial communities from Lake Michigan, USA - Su13.BD.MLB.DD (SPAdes) (version 2) | ecosystem: Environmental > Aquatic > Freshwater > Lake | place: Lake Michigan, USA...
GGCAAGTTCTACGCGGGGCTGGTGCTGCCGCTCTCGCTCTCCTGCGACCACCGGGTCGTCGACGGCGCCGAGGGTGCGCGGTTCCTGAACACCGTCGTCAAGCTGCTCGAGGATCCGGAAACGCTCCTCGCCTGAGCGGGATCCGCGACCGGCCACAATCGCTCCCGAATCGGATTGAATCCGCCGGGGCCGGGAGGTCGATAGAAGGCCGCCATGCGCATGGACCAACTCATCGTCCTTTCGGTGCTGACGCTCGCCTCCTGCACGCCGAGCGCGTCCGTCGACCCCTCTCCGACCAGCGCCGCGACGGACCGCGCTCCGACGCTCGATCCGGAGCGGATCACGAAGCTCGCCTTCTACGGTGGCCGATGCGTCGGCGAGCCGTCTGCCGACGGCGTCGATGGCGTCACCGGCGTGGAGCTCGAGGTGGGCAAGACATTCGTCTCGGAGCTCTACTTCGCGGGCGGCACCGGATTCCAGTGGATCGCGACCGGCTACGACGAGTCGATCGTCAAGATCACCGAGCAGCGCTCGCGCCCCGTGCGCGGGACCGACGCACCTGGCGCACGGCAGCTGTGCACGATGAACTTCACCGCGCAGAAGCCGGGGCGGACGCGCATCACCTTCGAGCTGCGCAGGCCGTGGGAGACGGGCGTCGCGCCCGTCGAGGTGCGCCGCACGACGATCTATGTGAAGTAAGGCCCCCGCGAGGAGGACCGCATGCCGATCGACCGCGTCTCAGGCGAATGCCGCGTCATGTTCGCCTTCGAGGCGGGTTTCGCGGTCGACCTCGGGCGCGCGGAGTCGCGTCTGCCCGCGGCGGCGCGCGAGGCGCTTCCACAGAGCCGCAGGATTCCCGCGGACTCCGATTTCACGCAGAAGCCGCTGCGTTTCGCGGTCGAGCACGAGGTCCTCGCAGTCGATGGCTTCCGGACGGCGGCGCTCGTCGAGGCGACGATCTACGACTTCGGCGCCATCTCGGTGTCGTTCCGCATCCCGTTCGACGCGCCGACGGCGAGCCTCGCGGCGCTCGCCGCCGCGCTCTGGAACAACCGCCCGCTCGCGGCCGTCGCGCGCACGGTCGTCGAGGACGCGATGCGCACGCTCGGCGATGCGATCACGCGTCCTGAACTTCGGCCGGGTGCCGAGGACTTCGTGGTGTTCGTCGTCGATCCCGCCTCGTGCGGCGATGTCCCCCCGTCGGTCGACGCGTTCGGCGCCGCGCGTCTCGCGGCCCTCCTGCGGCTCGAGGACAAGCCGCTCTCGGCGGAGGAGACCGCCGACGCCGTGCAGAACCCGATCAGCTACGGACCCCGGGATCTCGTGCTCGTCGACTGGGCGGCCGCCCTCGTCGTCGACTCCGATCCTGCGGCCACGCTCGCGGTGCTCGAGCACGCGAATGTCCAGCTCGTCGAGCTCAAGCACCTCGACACCGAGCTCGACCGCGGCCTCGACCAGGTCTGGGCGATGCTGAACGAGCGCGCGCTCTTCGCGCGCTTCCGCCTGCGCGCGAACCTCCGTAGGCTCGCCGAGCTCGAGCTCGAGGGCGCCGCGCTGTTCGACAGCGTCGTGAACGCGCTCAAGCTCTTCGGCGACCAGCATCTCGCGCGCGTGCAGCGCTCGGCCGCGCGACGCTTCCGGATCGACGACTGGGAGCAGAGCGTCTCGCGCAAGCTCGCCACGCTCGGCTCGATCAGCGAGCGCCTCGAGGCGCGGCAGTCGCAGTACCGCAGCGAGCTCCTCGAGTGGATCATCATCGCGCTGATCGCCTTCGAGATCGTTCAGGCGCTCTGGTGACGGCGCCGGCGCGCAAGCAGCACCACCGGGACAACCGCGAGTGGGCCAGCGCACATCGGAACCAGCACGAGCCCGATCGGCGGCGTGATCTCCGACACCTCGAGCCGCGTCCACTTCGCGGAATGCTCGGGAAAGTCCCTCTTCTCCTTCATCGCGCGCACGAACTCCGCCTGCATGGCGGCAGTCTGCTCGATCGTGTCGCGAGACAGCGCGGGATGCGCGGCCGACATCGCCTCGGAGAGCTGCTGCGGAAGAGCCGCAAGGAACTCCGGCGTGTACTGGCGCTCATCACCGGACAGCAACAGATAGGTTGACCACGCATTCGGCGTCGCCTCGCAGAGAAAGCCCAGATCGGAGAATCCGATCGGTTCCCACCGCTGCGCGAAGGGCGACCGCATGTGCTTCGATCGACCGTACAAGCGGTGGGTGGCCGTGCCCGCGCCGCCGCCGAGGAGGGGCGGCGGCCGGTCGTGCATCTCGACATCGAACTCCGCCGTCCATGTGAGGGGAACCGCCATCGCCATCTGCAGCGCCAGCAGCGAGGTGACCGCCGTGAACCCACCGATCACGGCGATCGCGAGCACGCGTGCCTGCGCCACGCCGGTCGACCGTCCGCGCGTCCAGCCGCACTCCGCGCAGGTCAATTGCCCGGGATGCATCTGCTGACGGCAGCGTCCGCATTCATGCTCGCCGAACGGCCTGCGGAAGAGCGCCGTCCACCCGATGGCGCACAGCGCCACGACCAGCGAGAGCACGGGGACCGCGAACATGAGCGCGATCCAGACACCGTGCACCGATCGCAGCTGGTACACCAACATGATCGCCAGCAGCGCGTTCGGAAGCAGCGCGAGCCCGAGGAGTCCCGCCGCCGTGCGCAGGCCCGACGGCTTTCGCCGCAGCAGCGCGGCCCACAGCACGACGGCGAGCCCGCCCACGGCCACGCCAGGCGCGAAGGCGAGATCGAGCAGTCTCGTCAGGCCCGATGCGTGCCACGCGAAGGTGATTTCGTTCCACATGTGATTCTCCGCGGCGGCGCCGACAGGCTCGCGCGGACACGCGCTGAGAGGCGGACTCATGAAGCCTACCATGCGCCCCGTGGATTCCCGCTGTCTCATCACCCGCGTCGAGCCTCTCCGCACCGGCGCGTTCCGCCTCGACGGCGGTGGCATGTTCGGGCTCATCCCGAAGACGATGTGGTCGCAGTGGACCGAGGCCGACGCGCACAACCGCATCGCGCTGGCCACGCGCTCGCTGCTCGTCGAGTCGCGCGACGGGCTCGTGCTCGTCGAGGCCGGCTACGGCGACAAGTGGAGCGACCGCGAGCGCGCCATGTACGACCTCGAGCGCCGCACGGCTGCCGACGCGCTCGGCGAGCTCGGCGTCGATGCGCGCGACATCGCGCATGTCGTCCTCACGCACCTGCACTTCGACCATGCCGCGGGACTGACCCGCGCGGGCGACGCCGGACCCGTCACGGTCTTCCCGAACGCCCGCATCCATGTGCAGCGGCAGGAGTGGCTCGACGCGCTCGCGAACAAGAGCACGATGACGAAGACCTACTTCCGCGCGCACCTCGACCCCGTGGCGACGCAGGTCGAGCTCCATGACGGCGAGTGCGCGCCGCTCGCGGGCTTCACCCTCATCCCGACGCCTGGCCACACCTGGGGCCACCAGAGCATCCTGATCGACGCACCCGAGGCTCCCATCCTCTTCGCCGGCGACGCCTGCCCGACGGTCCACCACGCCCATCCCGCCGCAAGCCTCGGCTACGACATGATGGCCTACGAGGCGATGCGATCGAAGGTCGAGATTCTCGGGCGTGCAGCCGAGGCCGGCTGGCGCATCGCGCTCGACCACGACCCCGAGCACGCGTTCGCGCGGACCGTTGCCCGCGAAGGGCGACTCGTTCTCGTCGGCGATGCGTGAATGGCCGCGACGGCTCGCAATCGACGCGCCCGGCCCGTATCCTGCGCCCATGCGTTCGATCCACCGACTCGTGCTCTCCATCGCTCCGCTCGCACTCACCGCGCTCGCGGCGGCGCAGGACAGCAGCAAGCCGCCGGAACCCGCGTTCACCCCCGTGACCAATCCGATGATCGGCTACATCGTCGTCGCCGTCCTGTTCGGAGCGATCGTGGCGGTGTCGCTGATGCCGTCCAAGCGTTCCCACATGGATCTGTGACCGCTCCTCGGTGACGCGGAGTCGGACCTCGGGTCCGGCGCGCCTCGCCGTCCTCGCAGCCGACATCGGGAGCCCTCCATGCGCACCACTCAGGCCAGCACCTCGCGCATCCTCATCGCGGCGAATGTCGCAGCCCTCGCGATGCTCGCGTTCGTCGAGCTCTCCGCACCGGCAGGCGCACAGGCGTCGCGGGTTCGCAGCACCTACACCGCCGCGGCCGGCCGGGTGCCCGGAACCGAGACGCACGCGGTCTATGTCGTCGACGAGACCACCCAGGAGGTCGTCGCGATCCAGTGGGATCCGCAGGCGAAGCAGGTCCGCGGGCTCGGTTTCCGCAATTTCGCCGTCGACGCCGCGACCCTTTCCCAGCCCCGCTCGAACTGAGGTCAATCCATGCGAGTCCCCGACGCCATCCTCGCGACCTCGGCCATCGCGATCCTCGCACTCGCCGTCGTCGAGGCCGGTCGCCTCCACCCCGCCGCGCAGGCCGGCACGGCCTCGATGGGCGCGGCCGGAGTCACTGCGATCACCGCCTCGTCCGGACAGGGCCCCGACAACATGCCCTTCGAGGTCCTCTATATGATCGACAACCGCAGCGAGATGATCCTCGTCTACGGCGTCGAGACACAGCTCGACCGCCGCATGACGCTGCTCGGCGGCGGCAGCCTTCCTGCGCTGTTCCGCGCCTCCCGCGGAGGCTGAAGCGCATGACGACCGCTGGACCCGGACGCACGCTGCTCGACATCCCCCTGCCACCTCGGCGGCCGGTCGACACCGTCATGGCGTCGCGGCGCGCCGACAGCTTCGGGAAGCGCTCGATCAAGGCGACTTCCAAGGAGTACGCGCTTCGGCTGGCGGTGCAGATGACCGATCTCACCACCCTCGAGGGCAAGGATTCGCCTGAGAAAGTGCGGGCCCTCTGCCGCAAGGCGATCTCCCCGGCACCCGCGCTCTCGCGGGCGCTCGAGGCCGACGGCCGCGCGCCCATCCCGGCGGTCGCGGCAGTCTGCGTCTACCCGACGCTGGTCTCGGTCGCGCGCGTCGCACTCGCCGGAACGCCCGTCAAGATCGCCTCGGTCGCGACGGGGTTTCCGAGCGGCCAGTACCCGCTCGACATCCGGCTCGACGATGTCCGGCGCGCGGTCGGCGAGGGCGCGCACGAGATCGACATGGTCATCAGCCGCGGCGCCTTCCTCGCGGGCGAGTACGCGCTGGTCGCCGATGAGATCGCCCGCGTTCGCGACGCCTGCGGCCCCGCGCACCTCAAGGTGATCCTCGAGACCGGCGAGCTGGAGACGCTCGATGCCGTGCGCTTCGCCAGCGATCTCGCGATCCACGCGGCGCTTGCGGCGGGCCATGCCGCCGACGGCGATGTCTTCATCAAGACCTCGACCGGAAAGGTCACGCCAGCCGCCACCATGCCGGTCGTCCTCGTCATGCTCGAGGCGATCCGCGATGCCTTCCGCGAGACCGGCGTGCGCGTCGGCATGAAGCCCGCCGGCGGCATTCGAACCGCGAAGTCCGCGATCGCCCAACTTGTCATGGTCCATGAGACGCTCGGCCCCGACTGGCTGGCTCCGCACCTCTTCCGCTTCGGAGCATCGACGCTGCTCAACGACCTGATGCGGCAGCTCGCACGCCTGCGGCGCGGTGGATACGCGGCCCGCGACGACTTCGCCGAAGCCTGAAATCCGTCAAACCTGCGGTGATTTTCGGCGATCCTCGCGCCGAACAGCGCGCATCGCCACGGTCCGGGAGAATTGCCGAAACTTGCGCGCCAGCCACAATGAGGCGCGCACTTTCGCGTATCTTCCCCCTCTCTATTCAGGCATTTCTTCCCGCCAGGCGGTCTGTCTGGCGATTCAACTCGATCGAGGGCCCCACGCAAGGGGCAAGTGGCTTTCGAAGATGTCGGTGCTGTGTGCCTCTGTTGTCTGCTCGCGTCTGTCTCCTCCGCAGGGAAGCGGCTGGAAGGCGGTGTCCGCTTGAGCGAACCGATTCCAGCCGCCAAGCGCGTCCGCAAGACTCCCGGCGAAACCCTGCACGGCTACCGCATCCGCAAGTGGCTCGGCGACGGCGCATTCAGCGTGGTCTACCTCGTGGACGACGGCAAATCGCACACGCAGTACGCGCTCAAGCATGTCATCTCCGAAGGCGACAAGGAAGACCGCTACCTCGAGCAGCTTCGGATGGAGTGGGAGGTCGGCCGCAAGGTCAAGCATCCCAACATCCGCGAGATCGTCGACCTGAAGGGCGACCAGGGCTTTGGCTTCCTGAAGAAGCCCGGCCGCGACCTCGGTCTGGTCATGGAGATGATCGACGCGCCCAGCCTCGAGGACATGCTGCAAAAGGGCGAGGCGCGGTTCAGCGTGCCGGAGTGGATCGTCATCTTCCGCGATGTCGCGAGCGCGCTCGTGCACATTCACGAGAAGGGCTACGCCCACGCCGACATGAAGCCGAACAACATCCTGTGGGATGACCGCCACACCAAGGTCATCGACTTCGGACAGGCGTGGAAGATCGGCGGCGCCAAGCCGCGCATGTCGGGCACCGCGGGCTATGTAGCGCCCGAGCAGCCGCTCATCGAGCCGATCACCGCGCAGACCGATGTCTTCAACTTCGGCGCGACCATGTATCGCCTGCTGCGCGGCAAGTTCGCGCCGCAGACCGTGCAGCGGAAGTACCCCAAGGACTTCCAGCTCCCCGAGGCCATGCTTGGCGAGACGACCCCGCTCTCGGCGTGGAATCCGCAGATTCCCGAGAGACTCAGCGACCTCGTCCTGAACTGCCTCGAGCTCGAGCCTGCGAAGCGAAAGTACATGACTTTCGTCCTCAAGCAGCTCGATTCGATGGTTCCGGTCGCCGCCGGCAAGTGACGGATCGGTTCAGAGTTCCGTCGCCGCGCCCGACCACTCAGGTTCCCACACCGCGTAGCCGCCGAGGAATGCGTTCGAATTGGCGCCGAGGATGCAGCCGGCCGGCACCTCCTTGAGCGCCTTCGAGTTTCCGCCGCCGAGTACGACCACATCGGGCAGCATCGCCGCGCGCAGGATCCGAACGGTCTCCGCGACATGACCGCGCCACTTGCGCGTGCCGTTGCGCTCGCGCCCGCGCACGCCGACATAGTCCTCGAACGACCGTCCCTTGCGGAACGGCAGGTGGGCGAGCTCGAGCGGCAGCACGATGCGTCCCGCGACCATGCAGGTCCCGAGACCCGTGCCGAGCCCGAGGAAGAGCATCTTCTCGTCCTTCAGCCCGGCGGCGCAGTGGCTGCCGATCGCCTGCATCGCGGCATCGTTGAGGATCTTGACCGGCACGCCGAACGCCTGGCGGTAATCGAAGTCCTTCCAGCCCTTGCCGAGGTTGACGGGGTCCTGGAGCGGCCTGCCGTCCTTGATCGGAGTCGGAAGACCGATCGTGATCGCGTCGACCCGCTCGCCCGCGAGGAGCTTCGGCAGATCGGCTGCGAGCTGCTCCGGCGTGTAGCCGGGACCAGAGGGCGTGGCGCGCTTCTCGTCCCAGTGGGCGCAGCGGGCCTTGGCGTTCGTGCCTCCGATATCGAGGGCGCAGATGACCTTTGGAGCGGACATGCCCCGATTGTGTCGGAGAATCCGCGCCTCGGGTTCAGTTCCGCCAGCCCCGGACGGCAGAAATCACGACTTCTTCTGGCCCGCCCGGCGCACCGGGAGCTGCACCTCGGACCACTTCACGCGGTTGGCGATGTACGGGCCGTTGTAGTGAAACGCGCGCGGATCGCCGGCGATCTCGTACTCCGGGTGCGCCTTCAGCCAATCGTGCAGCTGGGTCAGGCCCTTCTCGACGACCCCGGTTCCGTAGGGTCCGTTCATGCCGATCGACAGGACCTCGAGCTCGGGGCGGTCGGTCACCATGACCTTGCCGTCCTTCGCATCCTTGCCGGCCGGCGCGAGCTCGGCGGTGCGATAGAGGAAGCTCATCGTCCACGACATCGAGTCGCCGGCGGCCTGCTTTCCGCTCGATGGATCGAACATGTCGCGATAGTCCATCTCGACCGGGCTCGTCATCGCGATGTCGTTGCGCTTGATGTGGTTGAACAGCGGGAAGAAGCCCATGTTCATGCCGATTCCCGGCGACCCGCTCGAGACATACTCCGCCCGGCGCACGGTGGGATAGCGCTTCAGGTCGATCGCGCCCGGAGGCGTCGGCTCGGGATAGCCCGCGGGCAGCGGGCTCTCGATCCGCGACGGGCCGTAGCGGAACTCGCCGCCCTTGATCTCGATCGCCGCCTTCATGTCGCCGCCCACGCGGGTCACGAGGCCCGGCGTGCGCACCGGGCTCGGGGCGTCTGCGCCCGGCTCGGATGCCCGGCCAGAGTGGCCGTCCGCCGCGGCCATCATGAGCGGTTCGTCCGCCGCGGCGACCGCGCCGGGCGAGGCCTCAGACGGCTTCACCGGATCGGGGATCTTGCTCGGGTCCGACTCGTAGGACACGCAGGCGGTGAGCGGCAGCACGACGAGGGCGAGGAGACGGCGAATCATGGCCCCGGCTTCGCTGCGACCGCGGGACGGGATTCGCCGCCGGGTAAGATCGCCGCCGTGAATTCCACGCCATTCGCCTACGCCCCGGCGCCGGAGAGCGTCCGGCCCGCCCTGAAGCCGAGTTACGGACTCTTCATCGGCGGCAGGTTCGTCGCCGCGAAGGCAGGCCGCTCGTTCAAGACGATCAACCCCGCCACCGAGGAGCCGATCGCGGAGGTCGCCGACGCGGGCTCGCATGATGTGGCGCGAGCCGTCGACGCCGCGCGCAAGGCCTTCCCGAAGTGGTCGAAGACCAGGCCGGCCGAGCGGGCGAAGCTGCTCTTCCGCATCGCGCGCCGCATCCAGGAGCGCTCGCGCGAGCTCGCCGTGCTCGAGTCGATGAACGGCGGCAAGCCGATCAAGGAGTCGCGCGACGAGGACCTTCCCCTGGTCGTGCAGCACTTCTTCCATCACGCCGGGTGGTGCGACAAGCTCCCCTACGCGTTCGCGGGCGCGCAGCCGCGGCCGGTCGGCGTCTGCGGACAGATCATCCCGTGGAACTTCCCGCTCATGATGGCGGCCTGGAAGCTCGCGCCGGCACTCGCCTGCGGCAACACCTGCGTGCTCAAGCCCGCCGAAACGACGCCGCTCACCGCGCTGATGCTCGCCGAGATCCTGCAGGAGTGCGGGCTTCCCGACGGCGTGGTCAACATCATCACCGGCGGACCGGACGCCGGCCGCGCCATCACGGCGCTCGCAGGAAAGGGCGTCGACAAGATCGCCTTCACCGGATCGACCGAGGTCGGCAAGGCGATCGCCAAGTCCGTCGCGGGCACAGGGGTCGGGCTCACGCTCGAGCTCGGTGGAAAGAGCCCGAACATCGTCTTCGCCGACGCGGCGCTCGACCAGGCCGTCGAGGGCGTCGTCAGCGGCATCTGGTTCAACCAGGGCCATGTCTGCTGCGCCGGATCGCGGCTCTTCATCGAGGAATCCGCGCACGACGACTTCGTCGCGCGCCTCGAGCGCCGCATGCAGCAGCTGCGTGTCGGCGATCCGCTCGACAAGAACACCGATGTCGGCGCGGTCAACTCGAAGGCGCAGCTCGAGACGATCAACCGCTATCTCAAGGCCGGCAGCGACGAGGGCGCGGCAAAGCTCGAGGTCTCGTGCGCGCTCCCGAAGAAGGGCTTCTGGTGCAGGCCCACGATCTTCACGGGCGTGCAGCCCTCGCACACGATCGCGAGAGAAGAGATCTTCGGACCGGTCGTGAGCGTCATGACCTTCCGCACGCCGGACGAGGCCGTGCAGCGCGCGAACAACACGACCTACGGACTGAGCGCCGGCGTGTGGACCGAGAAGGCCGCCCGCGCGCTCGAGATGTCGAACCGGCTTCACGCCGGCGTCGTGTGGCTCAACACCTTCAACCGCTTCGACGCGAGCGCGCCGTTCGGGGGATACAAGGAATCCGGCTTCGGCCGCGAGGGCGGACGGCAGGGTCTCGCGTCGTATGTGAAGGTCGGAGGTGGCCGGTGAGTCGATCTGCAGGAAGCGCCCGCGTCGAGGTCGCGAAGACGCTCAAGCTCTACATGAACGGCGCGTTTCCGCGCAGCGAGAGCGGCCGCACGATTCCGGTGAAGGACGCGCGGAAGCGCGTCGTCGCACATGCGTCGCACGCGAGCCGGAAGGACCTGCGCGACGCGGTCGAGGCCGCAAACGCCGCGCAGGCGAAATGGGCCGCGGCGACCGCGTACAACCGCGGCCAGGTGATCTACCGGATCGCGGAGATGCTCGAGGCGCGCCGCGGCGAGTTCATCTCGCTGATCTGCGCCATCGAGGGGCGTTCGAAGGCCGACGCGACGCGCGAGGTCGACCACGCGATCGACCGCTGCGTCTGCTTCGCCGGATGGACCGACAAGATCGCATCGGTGCTTGGCGGAAAGCAGCCGGTCGCGGGGCCGTACTTCGTCTTCTCGATGCCCGAGCCGACCGGCACGGTCGCGGTCGTCGCGCCCGACGAGCAGCCGCTGCTCGCGATGGTGTCGCTCGCCTTGCCGGTCATCGCCGCGGGCAACTCCGCCATCGTGATCGCGCCCATGACGAACGCGCCGCTGGCGATCGCGCTCGGCGAGGCCCTCGCGACGAGCGATGTGCCCGCAGGCGTCGTCAACATCCTCACGGGCATCCGCGCCGAGCTCGCGCCGTGGATCGCTTCGCACCGCGACATCGCGGCGGTGTGCGGCGCGCGGCTCGCGGCGGCCGACGCGAAGGCGCTCGAGCTCGGAGCCGCGGAGAATCTCAAGCGCGTCTGCCTCTTCAGCGAGGCGCCGAAGTTCGACGATGACGCGTTCTGGCACTCGCCGTTCGCGATCGCGCCGTTCGTCGAGATCAAGACCGTCTGGCATCCGAGCGCGCTGTAGGCACGGCGGGATTCCGTGTTGACCATGCACCCCGTCGTCGCCATCATCGTGTGCGGTACGGTCGAGGTCTTCCTCGGCTCGCTCATGATCGAGCGGGTGGCGACGAACGCGGGCCTTCGCGAGACGACCGCGACCGTCATCTCCGAACCCGAGTATGTGGTGATCGATCACCGCACCCGCCGCATGTGGGACAAGGAAAGCGGCTACCGGTTCAACTATCGCTACGAAGTGGGCGGCCAGACCTACACGGGCAGCGGTTGGACGCCGGAGAAGCCCGGACCGACCACGCTCGTCTATCACGACGCCGAGATCCCGAGCAACAGCCGCACGATGAAGGAGAAGACCGAACTCATCGGGCTTGCGATGCTGCTGCTCGGCGTCGCGCTGGGCTACAACGCGCTGCGGATCGACTGGCGCGGGATCGTCAGGCGCGGCTCGTCGGCACGCGCAGCTTGACCGCGGGCATGACGCCATCGGGCTCGAAGACGCAGAGCTGGTTTTCGCCTGCATGCAGCATCGAGGCGGGAATCGACGCCGTGCGCGCAAGGCTGCGCGCGCGCGCGGTGCCCGATGGGGCGCCGCTCGCGCCGTCGAGCACCATCACCGACGCTCCGTTCACCAGCACGCTTGCGACGGAACCCGCCGCATGCACCGCTTCAAGCTCGATGGCGCAGGGCGCATCAAGCGTGAACGACCAGCGGAACCAGGTCGGCACGCCGGTGGCCTTCCTTGGCACCGGGGCCGCGCCCGCCCAGCTCGCGGGAGCATCGACGCGCGCGAAGCGCCAGGTCGCTTCGATCTCACCGAGCACCTCGAGAAACTCGACGCCCTTTGCGAGCCGCCTGCAGTCCGCATCGCTGAAGTCGGAAGACGGATCGAGGTCGAGCAGCAGCTCGTTTGCTCCTGCGACGAGCTGCGCTCCCTTCGCCTTTGGCGGCTTCTCGCCCTTCGCAAGCGGCTTCGGGCGGCTCGGCGAGAGAAGTGCGCCATCGAGCAGCGCCGAGTCCCGGCCAAGGAGGCCCGCGCCGGCGACGATGGCTCCGTTGAGACGCAGCGCGTGACCCGCGCGGTCATGGCCCTCATCGCGCCACCAGTCCGGCATGCGCACGATCACAGGCGTGCTGCGTGCCGCGAAGGTCCAGCGCATGGTCCTTCGGTCGCCTGCATCCGGGCGCGCGTCATAGCCGTGGATGAACCGACCGGTCCGCGTCGCATCGAAGCGCGGAAGCTCCACAAGCGCGGCCTTCACTCCCCGGAGCCGCGCCACCTCGCGAACCGGACCGAGCACGCCGGCGCGCTCATCGACATGGCCACCTGTCGGGGGAAGGAAGTCGGAGCGAACCTCGATGACGCGGCAGAGGCGGCGGTCCCTGCCGGCGGCGCGCTCGATGCGCGCGAGACCACGGCCATCGATCCAGGCCTCGCGCTGTCCGCGAGGCGCCGCGTGCTGCGCGCAGCAGTACGCGTGCATCGCATCGACGCCGAGGTCGCCGATCGACGCGGGCGCCGCGATCGGCGCGAACCGCGCATGCGTGCCGTCGAGCAGGCTCCGCTCGACGAGGCACCGCGGCTCCGCGAGCGCGATCGCACGCGCGCGCGGCGCCGGCTCCTCGATCTTCTTGCGCGTCTCGACGCTTCCGTCGCGCGCCACGCGCGACAGCAGTGCGCCGCGCGCGTCGACGAACTCGATCGCGTCGTCGCCGATTCCGACGCCGTCCGCGAGTTCGTCGGCGACGACCGCGATGCGCAGCCCGCGCACCTTCGTCACCTTGGGCGCCTTGCCCGACGGAACGGCGAGAGCGACCTCGCTTCCGTCGACCTTGACCGTGATCCGGGCACGCGGCGGGCCCGACACGACGAGCACTTCGCCGAGCAGCGCCACGAGGGAACCGCTGCAGCGCTCGAGGCGGCTTCCGGAGATCGAAAGCCCGCTCGCGAAGAACCCGATGCCGGCCTTGCCCTCGACGACCGAGATCTGCTCGCCGGCGGCGCCGCGCAGCGTGGTCGCCAGGCGCGTCGTGCGGCCGCGCGTCTCGGCGGCGGAAGCCGTGCTTGCCACGATGTCCGGCGAGAGCCCGGCGATCAGTTCGCCGAATGTGCTGGCGAAGACCAGCGCTCGGCGGACGGGGCGGAGATCCACGCCGGGCCGCTCCGCGCAGCCGCGCGCGCTTGTCGCGCCGACATGCGCACCGCCCACCACATCGCAGACGAAGTCGGCGCGGGCGGCGATCGAGCGCGTCGCCTGACCGACCACATCCGAACCGGTGTGGAGCAGCAGCGGCGGCGCCTCCGGCGAGACCTGCCGAAGCTCCTCAGCCGTGCGGAGCACATCGGTCGCGCCCTGCCACGCATCGAGGAGGCCGTCCTGCACATGCCAGCCGTTGTTCGCCGTGAACAGCGGGACATCGAGGCCGACCTCCCGGGCAAACCGGACCAGTGCGGCGAAGTAGGCGTTGCCGACATCCTGGTCGAGGCAACGCCAGTCGTCCTCGATGCCGACCGCGATCAGCGGCCGCGCAATCCCGTTGCCGACACCTCCGCCGTTTCGCGTGGCCTGCAGGTCGGCGACGCGCGGGGCAAGCGACCGCCAGAACTGGGTCACCCGGGCGAGGAATGCCGCATCGGCCTCCCGCACCCGGTCGCCGGCGAATCGGTGGATCCAGCCCGGCAGGCCTCCGCGCGCGAATCCACCACCGACGCAGGGCCCGATCCGCAGCATGACCCGCAGCCCCGCGGCGCCGGCAAGCTCGACCGCCCGACGCACATCGCACCGCTCCGTGAACACGAACCTCCCGGGCGTCGGCTCGTGCAGCAGCCACGGAACCCGCATCACGACGGTGTTGAACCCCGCGTGCCTCAACTGCGCCAGCACGGTCGGCCAGGTCGCCGGATCGCTCAGCGCCGGATCGAACGAGGCCCCTGCGATCGGAAACCGGATCGCGGCGCTTCGCCCTGCCGGAAGGAGGAAACTCTTGGAATCGATCGAGACCGTGGGCATGGAGTGCTCGACTGGCGCGTTTCGGGACCCACGCGACTCTCGCAGAAACCCGATCCGCGGGCAAAGTGTGGCATCCCGGGCCCACTTGTGGGCGAAGCGCGCAGCGGTTGCACCCAAGTTGGGGTACAACGACCTCCCCCGAATGGTCCGTCGATCCGAACAACTCCTCGCGGGCTGGTTGCTTGCCCTCCTCACGCTCGCGTGGACCCCAGGATGCGAATCCGGCGTCGAACGCCTCGACCGGGAGACCAACCGACGGCTCCAGCTGAGCGCCGAGCGGCTTGGTGGCGACGCGGTCTACCCCGAAATGGATGCGAACCGCTACGAAAGCGGCTCGAAGTTTCCTGATTTCCCGTCCGATGCGGATTCGCCAGCGACGGTCAACCCGCCCGCGCGCGACCTCAAGTTCGAGGCCGTGCCCCCGGCGGTCGAGGATGCGGCGAGCATCACGCGGCGCTTTGAGAAGATGTCCGAGGAGGATCCGAGCGCGCGTGTGCTCACCTTCGACGAGTCGGTCGGGTACGCGCTCAGCCATGCGTCGGAGTATCTCACAGCCGAAGAGGCATATCTCCTTGCTGCAATTCGACTTCTGATCGAAGAGCACAACTGGAAGCCCATCCCGACCAATGTGACGAGTGCGGCGGCACGCGCGTCTGGCAACGGCAGCCGCTTCGACAACGCACTCTCGATCACGAACGAAATCGGCGTGAACCAGCGGCTGCCGTTCGGTGGAGAGGTGAGCGCGGCGTTCGTCGCACAGGCGACGGAGCAGCTCGACGACTACCTGAACTCGACCGATGCCCAGTCCGCGGAAGTCGTGCTCGCGGCGAACATCCCGCTCCTCCGCGGGTTCGGCGATGTCGCCCGCGAGGATCTGATCCAGGCCAGGCGCAATCTGGTCTACGCGGCGAGGAACTTCGAGCAGTTCCGCCGGGACTTCTACTACGAGCTCGCGAGCGACTATCTCCAGCTCGTGGTGCAGCTTCAGGGCATCGCGAACGGCGTCCGGCAGGTCGAGCGCAGCGCCGCGGTCGAGGCGCGAACCAAGGCGCTCGTCGCGAGCGGCCGCACGGAGCCGTTCCAGGCGGACCTCGCGACGCAGAACACCCTGTTCGCACTCGACCGCCTGAGCTCGCAGCGCGAGGCCTACCGGCTCACGCTCGATCGCTTCAAGGCGCGGATCGGCATGCCGGTCGAGGAGTCGGTCCGCATCGATCCCACCCAGTTCAAGCTTCCCGTCCCGAAGGTGGACATGTCCCAGTCGCTCGAGCTCGCGTTCCGCTACCGACTCGATCTCCAGACCTCGCGCGACCTCGTCGACGACTTCACCCGCAAGGTCGATGTCGCGCGCAACGCGACCCTCGGCGACCTCGACCTGCTGCTTGCCAACAACCTCCCGACCGACCCGACCCGGGACCGCGGCGGACTGGGCCTCGACCCCGGCTACGACGACTTCTCCGCGAGGCTGACCTACTCGATGCCGCTTGATCGCGAGAGCGAGGAGCTTCGCCTGCGTCAGTCGCAGATCCTGCTCGAGCAGTCGAAGCGCGACTTCTACCAGTCGCGTGACGACGCCGCCGTCGAGGTGCGGCAGGCGGCGCGCGGCATCGAGCGCTCGCTCTTCTCGCGCGCCGTGCAGGAGAAGAATGTGCAGGCGTCGATGAACCGGCAGGCCGCGATCGACGCGGCGCCCGACCGCGCGACCGCGCGCGACCGCACCGAGGCGCTCGACGCGCTCCGCCGCGCGCAGGACTCGCTCGACAACGCGAAGAAGGACCTGCAGCTCGCGATCCTGCGCTACCTCAACACCACCGGCCAGCTGCGCGTCGCGCCGAACGGCTCGATCATCCCGCTTCCCGGCATGGAGTTCGCCGAGCAGACCGGCGACGACCTCATCGACACCTCTCCGTGATCCAACCATGAACCCGCTCCACGCCAGCATCTCCCGTGCGTTCATCGCCACCGCGCTCAGCTCCGCACTCGCACTCGCGGGCTGCGGCGGCGCCGGCGGAACGGAGGAGCCGGCCGCGCAGGCGGTCTCCGCACGCGACCTCCACACAGTCGAGAAGAGCTCGTTCGACATGGTCCTGCCCGTGAGCGGCGAGCTCGCCGCGCAGCAGCAGGTCGAGCTGCGCAACAAGCTCGAGACCCGCGCGGTCATCACCGAGATCGCGCCGGAGGGCACGCGCGTCTCGAAGGGCGATGTGCTCGTGCGCCTCGCGCAGGAGGAGATCCTCGACAAGATCAAGGACGCGAAGGACAAGGTCAACACCACGAACAGCGCCTCCGTCGCCGCGCAGCAGGCGCTCGCGATCAAGCAGGGCGAGAAGCAGAGCGAGCTCGACAAGGCCGATGTCGCCGTCAAGATCGCGGAGCTCGCGCTGCAAGGCTGGCTCGAGGGAGAGGTCATCAACAAGCGTCAGTCGCTCAGCCTCGCGAAGGAGACCGCCGCGATCAACCTCGACCGCCTCAAGGGCCGCTTCGAGGAGAGCGCGAAGCTCGTGCAGCAGGGCTTCATCGCGAAGGACGAGTTCGAGAAGGACCGCATCGCCATGATCGAGGCCGAGGCCAAGGTCAAGCAGGCGGCGCTCGACCTTGAGGTCTACGAGAAGTACACCTACTTCCAGGACGAGGCGAAGAAGAAGTCGGACCTCGACCAGGCGCGGGCCGAGCGCTCGCGCGTCGAGGAGAAGTTCAACGCCGAGCTCGTGAAGGCCCAGGCGGACCTCGAGAGCGCCAACTTCCAGCTCGCAAGCGCGAAGGACCGCCTGCAGAACCTCGAGACGCAGCTCACCTACACCACGCTGACGGCGCCGATCGACGGGCTGATCGTGTACGCGACCAGCATCGACAGCTCGAACGGCGGCCGCGGCGGCGGCGATGCGCAGCCTCCGCAGGTCGGCACCGAGCTCAAGCCGAACGAGCTCGTGATCCTCCTGCCCGACACCTCGCGCATGGTCGCGAACCTCAAGGTCAGCGAGGCGCTGTCCGGCCGGATCAAGCCCGGCCAGCGCGTCACGCTCTACAGCGACGCGCTGCCGAACCAGCCGGTCGGCGGAAGCGTGACGACCGTGAGCGTCCTCGCGGCGAGCGGCGGCTGGCGCGATCCGAACCGCCGCGAGTACACGGTGAAGAGCGCGCTCGAGGCGGATCCCTCGATGGGCCTCAAGCCCGCGATGCGCTGCAAGGCTGAGATCCTGCTCGGGCGCGTCGAGGACGCGCTCAATGTGCCGGTCCAGGCGATCTTCCGCCAGGGTCCGGTCGCGTTCGTCTATGTGCAGGACGGCGCGGGCTTCGCGCAGCGGCAGGTCGAGCTCGGGCGCGCCAGCGAGCTGAGCATCGAGATCAAAAAGGGCGTCGCGGCGGGCGACCGCATCCTGCTGCGCGAGCCGAAGTCCTTCGAGATCACGGCGAAGCTCGATCCAAGCGTGTTCGAGATGGCCAACGCCAGCGCGCCAAGCTTCGGCGGAATGCCGGGCGGCGGAGCAGGCCGGCCGGCGATGAACGCGAGTCCCGCGGAGGGCGGCGAAGGCCGCCGTCGCGGTGGCGGCGGTGGCCGACCCGGCGGAGGCGCGCCGAGAGAAGGCAGCGCGCCCGCCGCAGAAGGTGCGGCGGGCGCGGCCAGTTCGAACTGAGTTCTCGTTTTCGCCGGGACTATCGCGGCGCGAGCGTGTCTCGGCCCCGGATGCCCGACGCCGTCAGGTAGTGGACCGAGGTCTTGACGAGGAAGTCGTTGGCCTGCAATCCGCCAAACCCGTTGCTGCCCAGCGCCGACTGCACCCACAGCCTCGCCGGCGCGGCGCGGGCCTCGGAATCCATCGCCTCGCGCGGCGTGAAGAGCCGCACCGATCCGTCGAAGAAGAGCGCGTAGCTGCGCGCGCGGAACGACTGGTTCCACTGGTACGGCGTGTTGTTGCCGGGGTAGGCGGGGTTCGCGCCGAGGTACGGCTCCATCGCGTGACGCTCGAGCAGCCGGGTCTTGAGCGATGGATGCAGGCACTGCGAGTTGGCCGGCGACCGGTAGCCGAACCCACCCGCGGTCGTCGTGAAGTTCGGACTCGCGAAGAGGGGATTGCTCGCGTTGGTCCCGTCGCCCATCACGCGCGGATCGAACATCGCGGCCGTCGAGTAGTCGTAGGTCGAGTAGGCGAAGTTCACCGGATCGAAGTCGACGCCATTGTTGATGTTCTGCTGCGTGCGGCGGTTCACCGACGGGTCGTCCGGTGCGTAGAAATCCTGGTCGAGGAATCGTCCGCCAAGGTAGCTGTTGAATCCGCGGGTGTTCGTCAGGCGCGCCGACCCGACGCTTGCGCTCGTCAGCTGGAAGGACATCGGGATGTAGAACGGAGAACCGGTGTCCGGTGTCCCGTTGCAGCCTGCGGTCGCCTGGTAGGTCTCGCCCGACACCGTGGTACCGAACACGATCGGGTCGAGGCAGCCGTTGGAGTTCTGCCAGGACAGGAAGCTGCCGCCGTACTGGCCCAGGTTGTCGGGGCAGAGCGTGAACTGGCGGTCGTTGAAGTCGAGCGCGTACTGCGCGTGCGCCTGCGCGTGCGTCGCGAGTTGCGCCGCAGACTGATGCCGCGATGCGTTGCAGCCGACCTTTCGGAAGACAGGCACGGCCGAGATCGCGGCGACGGTGACCGCGCCCGCGATGACCGCGGTCTCAACGATGGTGAGTCCGCGCCGGATGGTGTTTCGTGAGGTGTTCTTCATGGCGAGCGCCTTTCGTGGTGGAGGTGTTCACTCGCGGGTGAGGATGTCGCGGCCGGTGATGCCGCCCGTCGTGAGCATGTGGAATCCGGTGCGGAGGCCGTCGACCGGATCGGTGTCGAACCAGGCTTCCGCGCCGAACGGCGTGTCGTCGGACCACAGTCCGTCGCCGGTCTTGCTCGCGGCGCGCACGATGTCGTCATCTGCTTCCGCGGATGCCATCGAGGCCATCTGCACGCTCCCGTCGAAGTACAGCGCGTACGGCGAGCTCTTGCGGCCGGCGTTGAACGCGAGCCCCGCCTGCGGGGCGCCGCGGTACCAGCCGTACTCGAGCATGCGCGTCTTGAGCGCGGGATGCACGCACTGCGTCACGGTCGGGGTGCGGTAGCTGTCGGCGAACGACGCGGGCGCCTGGAAGCCGCCCTCGGCCCTGGCCCGGAGCACCCCGGGGTGCAGCATCGCGGCAGGCGAGTAGCAGAAACTCGAGTTGGCGAAGCCCCCATCGAGCGCGGCGACCGGGTAGTTGAACTCGAACGCCTCCTCGAACTGGGTCGACGCGCCCGCGTAGTTCGGATCGTCCTCGCTGAACCACTCCGGCGCGTAGAAGCGATGCGACACATACTCGCGGAATCCCCAGACATTCATCACCCTGCACGAACCGACGGTGCGGGAAGTGGGATCGGTGGTGAAGTTCATCGGCCTGTACTGCACCCAGTTGCCGCAGTTTCCGGGCTGCCCCGAGCAGCCGCTGAAGTACGCCCACACCGCGCCACCCTGGCCTCGGCCGAGGTAGAGCGTGGGACACTGGTTCGCGAGGCGGTAGTAGTTGCAGTCGTCGCCATGCAGGCCGGCGTCAGCAGGCATCGCGCTCCACTGGCTGCCGCCCCAGTCGTTCGCGTAGCACTCGTTCGCCTGCCCGAGCTCGGCGAGCTTGTACTGCGAGTCGGACACCCCGCCGCGGTTGGCGATGACCGTCGTGCCGACGGCGAGCATGACGACGCCCGCGCCGGCCGCGACCATCGTCTCGGGCAGGGTGAGTCCTCGGTTGATCCGTTGCATCGGGTTCATGGCGAGCCTCCAGAATCACGGCGCGCTGCGCCGGACCGCGTTGACATACGCAGGATGCCCGACGGGAATGTGGAACTCACGAAAAATCCGTGGATCCGCGGCAGTGCTGCAGCAGCTCGAGATATCCAGCGAGCGTGTCCACGATCGCGTCCGGCGCCGGGTCCAGTGATTCGACGGGGCGCCCGTGGTTGTAACCGCCGCGCACCACGATGCTTGGGATCCCGGCGGCCTTCGCGGCGCCGACATCGTTCGCGCTGTCGCCGACCATCCACGCGGTGCGCGCTCCAAGCCGCCGCATCGCCTCGGCGAGCGGCGCCGGATCGGGCTTCCGGACCGAGAGCGAATCGCCCCCGAGCACGACCGAAACGAACGGCCGCCAGCCGAGCGCGTCGATGATCCGCTCCGTGGGGGCGACCGGCTTGTTCGTCACGATCGCGACCCCGATCCCGCGCGCCTGCGTGGCGGCGAGCGCGTCATGCGCACCCGCGAGCGGAAGCGTGTGATCGACGCAGATCTCCTGATAGATGGCACGGAAGCGGGGCATCGCCGCGTCGGCCGCGCGATGGCGCTCGAGCGCATCGGGTAGGTCGGCGAATCCGTCAAATCGTCCTGCCATCGCACGCTCGACGAGCATGCGCGCCCCGTTCCCGACCCACATCGCGACTTCGTCCCGCGAGCGCTGCTTCAAGCCGAGTTCCGCCAGCAGCCGGTTCACGGCGACCATGATGTCCTCGACCGAGTCGACGAGCGTGCCGTCGAGGTCGAAGAGCACGGCGTCCGGTCGCAGCAGGAGGAGATCGGAACCGCTGGCCATCCGCCGCTGCCGATCCCGTCAGTTGGAGAGTTCAAGCGCGAACAGCTGGTGCGGGAACTTCGTCCCCGGGCTGTCGACCTGCACGAGGTCCGAGTGCATGAACACTCGGCTCGCGGGAATGTCGCACTGCTTCTGCAGCCGGCGCACGAGGCGCATGAGCGACGCCAGCTGCTCATCGGTGAACTCGCGCGACGCGCCGTTGCCGATCAGGCAGATGCCGATCGAGTGGTCGTTGAACCACGCCGCACTCGGCTCGGCGCCAGCGCCGCGTTCGGCCACATGCGCGCCCGACTGCTGGAGCAGCCAGCGCGGGCCCTCGATGACGCTGCCGTTGTGCTCGCCGTTGCCGTTGCCGATCACGAAGTGGTATCCCATCGAGGGGAAGCCCCAGTCGCGCTGCTGCTGCCGGCTGATCTCCTCGGCGCTGCCCATGTGCGATCCGGAGTGATGGACCACGATCGCCTGCCAGCGGCCGGCTTCGATCGGCGCCTGGCTCGGCATGTCGACCGAGCCGCGAAGGCTCCAGGCCGGGACCGACTTCCAGCCGTCGTTCAGCATCAGCACCCCGCCGGCGAGGGTCATCGCGCCGATGAAGATGGACCAGACGATGCCGGTTCGCTTGGGGTGAACCTTGCGCTTGCGGCTCGGCGAACGGGTGGTGGTTTGAGATGGCTTCCGTGCCAAGGGAGGGAACCTCGAGAGGACCGTGGACGGTAGCGCAAATCGGCCGTTTCGAGCGAAGCCCTGCAGGAATTGGCGAAGCCCGCGCGCCCGTCGCGGCGCGCTGTGGACAACATGTCCGTCCACGCCACCTCTGTGGACTGTGCCGGCGTGGGCGAGAACCGTCAGTTCACGGGCTGCGAGAGGCGTGCTCGCAGCGCTGGCTGCGGCGTGCCGAACACATCGGGCTCTTCGAGCGGGATGTAGCGCTGCCGCATCCGGTCGTGGGTCTCGAACTGGTTGCGCGGCAGGTCGCTCGGGAAGAGCAGGCGCTGACAGCCGACCGACGCCAGCGAGGCGGCGGCGAGAAGCCCGAGGAGGATGACGCGGCTTCGGCGCGACATGGGCTGCGATTCTACTCGTCCGACGCGACGGTGGTCCGGCGGACGCGCACGAGCCCGGACGCCAGCAGCTTGTTGCCGGTCTGCGCATCGACGAACTCGCACTTCACATGAACCTCGGCCGGGACCGTCCGCCCGTCGAGCTTGAGCGGCAGATCGAAGCTGTAGTGGGTTCCCATGAACCCGGTTCGATAGGCGTCGCTGAGGGCCTTCGGGCCCACGGTCGCGTCCCCAACCGGGGCGGATTCGGTCGTGCTGATGTCGATGTTTGCGCCGATCCGGAGGTCACCGGTCAGCGGGATGAACCGTCGCCGGCCGTCGACCGGCTCGATCACCAGGTGCAGGGTCCAGACGCCCTTGGAATCGGCCTCGACGAAGGACATTCCGCCCACGAAGATGTCCGCGAGCCGCGGGAGGACGCCCTCTGCCTCGGCGCTCATGAGCACGCCCGACGCCGACGATGCCTTTGCCTCGAGCTTTGCCTTGTAGTCGCGGTTCTCGCGGGCGAGGTCGTCGCGCTCGCGGGTCATCTTCGAAAGCTGCTCCCGGAGCCCCTCCTCGGTCGTGCGCGGGACGGCGACGCGGGAGCAGCCTCCGGCAGACGGCAGGCAGGCGCCGAGCAGCGCCGCGGCGAGAAGTGTCCGATTCGATCGTCGGGAGGGCTTGGTCATGGTCGGATCCTCGCGGGAATCAGGCTTCAAACGGGGCGACTGAATCGGGTGGATGGTCCCCGCGGCGACGCTTCCGTGTCGGCGCCGAACGGGGGTCGGCTTCGGAACCCGGCTCGGACTCCGCGTCGCCTCCACCGACGGCGATCTGGAAGGCGAGCTGCTCGAGCGCGACCGTGAAATCGACGCTCACGATAGCGATTCCCTCCCGGACCTCGATGCGCCGCGGTGCGAAGTTGAGGATACCGCGGATGCCTGCCGCGACCATCGTGTCGGCGACCTGCTGTGCGGCATCCCGGGGCACGGCGATCACTCCGAGCGTGATCTGCTCGGCGGCGACGACCTTCGGGAGCTCTGCAATCGGGCGGACCTTCTTGCCGCCGACATCCTTGCCGACGACGCCGGGGCTGGTGTCGAACACCGCGACGATCTCGAAGCCCTCGCGCTTGAAGCGGTCGTAGGACGCGAGGGCGCGGCCGATGTTGCCGGCGCCCACGAGACAGGCCCTCCAGGACCGGTCGCGGCCCATGATCCTTCTGAGCGACTCGACGAGCTCCGCGATCGCATAGCCGCGGCCGGGATGTCCGAACTGGCCGAAGAGCGCGAGGTCCTTCCGGACCTGGGCATCCGTCAGACCGAGGGTGCGGCCGAGCGCCTTCGAGCTCACCGTCTCGTCGCCAGACTCGAGCCGGCTGGCGAGCTCGCGCAGATAGAGGCTCAGGCGCCGGGCGGCCGGTCGGGGGATGGCCTTGCGGTTCGGCACGAGCGCCATCCTACGCGAGCGCCCGGCCCGGTACCCTCCCCGCAATGCACATCGCGGACATCCTCGCGCGCGACACGACAACCATGAGCTTCGAGTTCTTCCCTCCGAAGACCGACGCGGGCTGGGAGTCGCTCTACCGCTCGATCGCGGAGTTTGCCCCGCTTTCCCCAAGCTTCGTGTCGGTCACCTATGGCGCCGGAGGCTCGACCCGCGACAACACCCACGCGCTCGTCGTGCGCCTGCGGCGCGAGACGAAGCTCGAGCCGGTGCCGCACCTGACCTGCTTCGGCCATACGCGCGACGAGATCGGAGCGATCCTCGAGCTCTATGCGATGCATGGCGTCAGCAATGTGCTCGCGCTTCGCGGCGACCCGCCGGCGGGCGCGCGCATCCTCGCGCTCGGTGACTTCGCGCACGCCGCGGATCTCGTGGCGTTCATCCGGCGGGAGGGAGAGCGGCTCGGAGTCAACGGTGGACGCGGCTTCGGCATCGGTGTCGCCGGGTTCCCCGAGGGTCATCCCGAGACGCCGAACACGCTGCGCCAGCTCGACCATCTGAAGGCGAAGTGCGACGCGGGCGCCGACTACATCGTGACGCAGCTGTTCTTCGACAACCATGCGTTCCACGACTGGCGCGCGCGCTGCGAACTCGCTGGGATTCGGGTGCCCGTCATCGCGGGGATCATGCCGATCACGACTTCGGCTGGCCTGAAGCGCATGGCCGATCTGGCGGCTGGAACGCGTTTCCCTGCGGCGCTGCTCAAGGCCCTTGCGCGGACCGCGGGCGATGCGGAGGCGACCGAGAGCGCGGGCATCCACTGGGCGACCGAGCAATGCCGGGACCTGCTCGACAACGATGTCGCGGGCATCCACTTCTACACGCTCAACAAGAGCGATGCGACGCGGCGGATCTACAAGTCGCTTGGCGTGCGCGCGACGCGCTGAGCGCGTTCAGCCGCGGACATCGAGGCGCCCCTCGCCCTCGCGGCGGGGATGCTCGCGCGGCTTCTGCTTCCACTCCTCGACCGCGTCGGGCTTCCCGTCAACCGGCTGCGCTTCGGAGGGATCGGAGAGCCGCACCTCGTCGCGGATCAAGCCCCGGGGTGCGTCGACCTCGCGTGGCTTGCCCTTCTCGCGCGGCCGGGGCGGCGCGGCCTGCTGCGCGATGATGGACGCCTGCACGGCGCCGGGGACCGGCGGAATCGGAGTTGGACCGAACGCGGACACGCCCTGTTCATCGGCCGTTCCATGGAAACCGGCTTTGAAATAGGCCGGTTCCCGCGGAAAAACGGGGCGCTGACGGCCGGGGCGGCCTCACCGCCGCAACGGTTCCACCCGGCGGACCCCTTCGATGGCGGCGAGCTGGGCCAGCTTCGATGCGGGGATCCGGGCGACGACGAGGTTGCGGGTGCGGTCTTCGGCGTCGACGGTGGCACCGAGCGCTCGGAGGCGCTCGATGGCGGATGCGTCGATTTTCAAGGCAACCTCCACCAGCCCGTCGGCGTCGATCGTCACTCCGAGCTCGGCGGCGAGCGCCCGGACCTGTGCATCCCGGATGCCCTCTGCGGCGCGAGTGACTGCAAGCGCGACGAGCACCAGGCGCCGGTCGAGAACCCGCGCAAGCCGATCGCGCTCGGTCTCGGTCAACTGCTCGCCGAGTCCCTGCATGGAGACGGAGCCCTTGGAGAAGTCGTCGTCGAGGCCCTCCGCCACCACGGCGCCGAAGCCGCCAGCCGAGCGATCGAGCATTCCACCCACACCTCCACCGCCGAACGCGCCTCCGCCCGCACCTCCGCCAAGGACGCTTCCGCCGCGACCGGCGTCCCGGCGACGGGACGGCTCCGAGGGGACGAGAAGCTCCGTCGTGAAGCGGAGCGTCGATCCGCCCGCGACGCGCTCCTCGACGCGCATTTCGGACCCCTGCCGTCGCAACGATTCCACGGGAGCGGCGGGCCGACCAGCCGACGAGGCAGCCGACGACGGAGCCGATGTCGGACTCGGCGTGCCGTCCTTCCGGTCCGCGAGGATCTCGCGCTTGCCCTTCTCGACTTCAGGCGCACGCACGCTTGCGGTCACCGGCGCGGGCGCCGCCGCACCAGCCGTGGGAGTAGGGGCGGGAGGAGACCCGGGCGCACCCGAGTTCGGTACGCCGGCGCTCAAAGGCGCGCTGGAGGTGAGTGAGTCGAAGGGCGTCGCGGTGTCGCCGAACATGCCGGCCCAACTCGTGCCGTCCGGAAGCTCGACCGGCACCGCGACGAGCATCGGCTTGCCTCCGACGACGACGCGGCTCTTCTCGACCGCGACGAAGCTCGTGTAGGGCGTCGCGATCGCGTACGCCTCGCCGAGGCGGACGACCTGCTGGCGGATCGCCGGC
>Ga0209770_10000360_pt1 | contig 25257 bp, 22 predicted proteins | sample LauGreSu1BDMLBDD_2_FD_187572 | JGI IMG/M metagenome (GOLD analysis project Ga0209770, IMG submission 187572) | Freshwater lake microbial communities from Lake Michigan, USA - Su13.BD.MLB.DD (SPAdes) (version 2) | ecosystem: Environmental > Aquatic > Freshwater > Lake | place: Lake Michigan, USA...
CGCCGATTGATATCGGGGTTGCAAAACTATTATGCACAAATATCAGTTTTCATATTTTTGACGAATATACGATTTGTATCAAAGATAAAAATCTCAAACAAGCAGTTAAAATGCTGTATTCTTTATATGACCAAGGATACTCGGTAATGGATATACTAGACAACTATTTTCTTTTTATTAAATCTACACCTCTCATAGACGAAACAAATAAGTATAAAATTACAAAGGTTCTTTGTAAATATATGACGATTTTTCATAATATACATGAGGATGAAATTGAACTGGCACTTTTCACAAATAATTTGATTGAGTTGTTTTGAGGGTGTGGTGTGATGTGGTATCACTGCATCGCCAACATATATTTCGAAATTTGAGTATTCGATTCCAGCACTTGTTGTGGCGACATTCTTACAAACCATCCAAAGTTGCGCCTCTTGAGAAGTTGGCAGGCTGGAATATATAAACCAAAATTCTCTGATGCAAATTGAATATCCGTACTATCACTCATCAAGTCATCGAGTAATACTGGTTTACCTTCTGTATCTTTTACACCGACAAGTTCAGGCTTAATCAGATTCACCATTTTAATAGATACTGCGTCATAAAAGAATTTGCTAATTTTCCCTTCAAAATCCATTTCATTTGTACTATCTTTCGACACAATTTCTTCTAAATATTCAATATAGTTTTGCATGAACTCGGTGTTTTTGAGGCATCCCATTATTTTCGGGCATGGTGAAAATGTTATTACAGACGATGCAATACTGGTTGATACCATTTCCGTGACAAAAACGCCCTGTGCGCCAGTTCCAAGACTTATTCCAAGTTGATATAATGTTATTAAGTCGTGAAAACACAAAAACGAGGGCGGCACGCGCATACCACCATATTTATTCAGCAAGTGTGCCATCGCCAGTTCGCGAATATGTGGGCGAAGAGGTGTTGCAAGATTGCCTACATTAATACTCCATCCAGGTATTAATTTGGTAAATACGTTGTCATCGACGATGCAGACATTAAATGAATCACCGCATTTTTCGATAATACTTCGTATACACAAATATAAATAAGGCTGGTTCAGATTCTTGGTATTGCGCGAACCAAAACTGAGCCAGTTTCTTTCGTTGATATCGTATTCAATGTGAATCCATAAAAATGGTTTATTTCGGTCCATTTTTTGCACATCACTTGCTAAAAATTCTTGAATTAAATCGCGCTCTTCTTTTTCGATACCAAGTGCAAGTTTATTATTGTATTGCGAATATCCGTATCCTATAATTAAAAGTAGTGCAATCATAATAATTTGTTGTTTTGTGACTTTCATGATTGATGGGATTATATATTGTATAATAATTATACAGAATATATTTTATTGTGTATAATTATTTGTATTACTTAGTATTTGTTTATATGTTAGTTAGTTGGTTAGTTGGTTAGTTGGTTAGTTAGTTGGTTAGTTCGTAATCTGGAAGAATTCTGACTTGAATTTGGCGTTAATGTCGCGCACTATTTCATCCTGTTTTGCCATCCGAAATACACGTTGCATATCTTGTTCGACTTGTAGCGCAGTTGCTTGGTCTAATTTTGTTGTATGATTTTCGCGTGAAAAGTCATATTGTGTCTTCTCTATATCTCTAAACATTTGCATTTCATTTACTGATGTGTATTTTTTACGATTTATGAAATCTTCGGCAGTTACCGGAATAACCGATTCCGTATGTGCTTTTTTTAAATCCTCATATTGCAATGAACTAAATAAACCACTAGAATATTCTTGCGGGGCTTCTCTTCCTAATCCATAGTATCCACCATTCCCTCCACATCCAACGCTGTCAAGTGTCATAATTTGATTTCTTTCTATGAGTGCCATTTTATCCCGCAGCATTTTCTTTTTTCTCTCGATTCTCTCGTTTCTCTCGCTCCACGTGTCTCCTAATTCATAGTCGTCGGCGCCTTCGTCATCCATAGTATCAGAGTTACCCTTATTGTTCTTCGTATCTCTAAACCACTCTTCATATCCTCCATCTTGTTCGTCATCATGCATTCGAAACTTTTCAAACTTTTCATTAAACCATTTATTAAAATCTTTTGAACCCATTTTTTGCAATTTATTATACGCCTCTTCTTCCGTCTTATGATACTCGCGGTCCTCTGCATTGTGTGCAGTCTTGCTTTTATTCTGGTTCAACTCGCGGTCAATCACTGCACTATATGAAAACCCTGTTTCTTTGTATTTTTTCTCGTCTGGGAATCGCACTTTATAAATCTCGTATAACATCTTATATGCTTTTGTAAAAAAGAGAAAATATTCTTTTGGTAATCGTGATTTATCTGGATGCATTTGCAATACGATCACTTTAGCTTCACGCAGATGTTTGTCGTTAAATAACACCGGAATCTTAAAAAGGTTTAAAATATCCGCTAGTTCATAGTTGTTTATATCAAGGTCCATATCCATATTCATGTTTGTGGGTTTCGGCGTATTACTATAATATGCTAATTTTATTTCTATATTTTATTTGTATAATATATAAAACATATCATATCATGTCCAAATGTATAAAGCAAAATACCAAGAAGTATAAGTCGCGTAGCTCTCCTCCTTATTCAGCAATGGATTGTCAAGGTAAGACTATGATTGGTAATGATGGTGCATCATATGCATCAAAGCCTGATAAACGAGGTATATATCATTGGGTAAAGAGCATTGGCATCGTTACTAGTAAAATAGTTAAAAATAAAACTATAAGGGTAAAACCAACACCAACACCAACACCAACACCATCCATAAATGCATCAAGCTTATCATCTAAATGTTTATATAAAAAAACTGATTATGGACCCATAAATGTTTCCAAATATATAAAGTGTATACTGAATGATACCCTGAAAACCCAATTAGAGGCAGGTGTCGCACCTAAACACATATATGAAATAAATGATAATGCTTCATTTCCATTTGTAGTATTTGACTATGGGGGACGCGTTGATATTTATAATAATCATTTGAATGAAGAAACGAATAAGGCCGAATTAAATAAAAAACTTATAGGTGTAAAATATGACCAAATATTTATTGGCGATAATGAATCAAAAGACCCATATTGGAAGTTTAAGTATGGCGTAGCAAAAGGAAATACAATTCTTTTACAAACTAGCAAAGGCAAATACTTGTTTATAGGCAAAGGGATTCTGTCTTTTTCTACCAAAGATGGCGATACTATTCGCAAGTATTATTCTCCAATTGGTGGAAACTACGACTCATTTGCTTGTGCAGTTGGTGACAAATATGTATATTTGTTAAATGATAAAAAATATGCCCCAATTGGTGAGTTTGACATAAACAAAGACATCATTAAACAATATTATTGTTATGACTGCCAATGCAAAAAATATAAAACAATGACGTTGCCTATGAAAACCAACTACGCTCCTTTTTATGGATTTTATTAAAATTTTATTAAAATTTTATTAAAATTTTATTATATTTAACATTATATTTTGCAATACACATATAAATATAATATACGTGTATCATATATACCCCTCGGCATATAAAGACAATGAAACTTGACACTTTTTTAGCTTATGCGCTTCTTTTTGTAAGCGCTAACGCCCTTCCAACGATTGCTCCAGCGAATGAAAACTGCGGCAATGGTATTTTCTGTTCCCCTTCACAAACTTGTATGAGTAACGCAACTGCAATTGGCGCTGGATTAGTATATGCTTGTTCGCCCCTTCCTAACGCAGTCCGATGCATGGATGCGCGTTTTTCTTGTCCAGCTTTATCAAGTTGTGCAGAAAATTCAACATGTGTAGCAACGGATCCCGATGCTAGTATTAGCGACGCAGTCGTCAATGTCGACGCATTTGAGGTCGCTGAATTTCGCGATTTTGGTTCTGGGCTCAAGTTGACTGCATTGAGTATCTGCGACCCAATTACTCGAAGCTTCCGCCTTCCCAACTTCTGCACATGTAGAGATGCCAGATTTGGTGGCGAGCTTGGTTGCACGATCGGTCTTCAAAATTATATATCAATCGGAGCGTCCGCATGGGTTCTGCCATGTGCATCTCCGGCCAATTTTGGATATAGAGCATGGGCATCCGTTCTCGGTATGGGAACTAGTGTCGGAAGAACATGGACTTCTTCGTTTTCTGTGAATCTTCCTATTCCCGGTGCTTCATTTGATATTGGTGTTGCAAATGTCGGTGCGCATGCGGAGGTCTCTGCACATATCAGTCGGTTTATTATTTCGACCAATCTTGCGATTGGTGTATGCGGAAGAGTCGGTGTTGGATTTTTCTCTAGACAAATGTGCAACCCTTCCGCTCTGCGCTGGTTGCCTGTCAATATCCTCACCGGTCCTCGTGTTGACTTTAGTAGATTCTGTTGATAAAATACATAATACATAATACATAATACATAATACATAATACATAAAATTGAATTAAATAATATAAGACTACCTTATATTATCTAACTATTATACATCCCATTTATGAGCAAAGAGAAAGAGAATAAGAAGGAAAAAGAAAAAGATGAACAAAAACAAGACACAGGCAAATACAGAACGAATACCAAAGACCAGTTTTATACTTCGCCGAATGTCGCCAAAAAGTGTATACAAATCCTTATTTCCGTATTGCGCGATGATGAGCTTTATTCTCCAGTCCTCCCACTTTCGTCTTACCTATGGATCGAGCCGTCTGCTGGCAGTGGTGTCTTCCTAAATAATATCCCAGAAACATACGACAAAATCGGTATTGATATTGAGCCTGTACCGGGGGCGGATGCAAACATTTTAAAACAGGATTTCCTTACATGGATGCCGCCCATTCATAACCAAAAACCGGTTATTATTTTTGGGAATCCGCCTTTCGGTCGCCAGTCATCTCTTGCGAAGGCTTTCATCGCGCATAGTTGTAAATTTGCATCGATATCCACGATTGCATTCATTCTTCCGAGGTCATTCGTAAAACCGAGCATGTCGTGTGCTTTTGAGTCGCATTTTCACTGCATCCACTCTAGTGAAGTAGAGAGCGACGCGTTTGTTTTGGGTGGTAGTGGTGGTAGTGTCGGCGGCGACGCATCATACGACGTTCCATGCGTATTCCAAATATGGCAAAAAAGGTCGGTGCCGCGTATAGTGCCTGAAAAGGTTACCGAAAAAGGCTTTCAATATGTAAAAGAAACCGATCCTCGCGATATAGTGATTCGACGTGTTGGTGTATATGCGGGGCGGTGTTTTGATGGCGGCAATAATGCGACGGAATATAATAAACAGACGCATTATTTTATAAAATTGGATGAGCAGATTGTTGCAGTGCAACATCAACATATTAAACAAATCGTTGACAAAGTAAACGCACATGTATTCCCGACAAATACGACGGGTCCACGCAGTCTTTCAAAGCCGGAAATTAACATCGTTTTGAATGCGGTTTTGAATGCGGTTATTGGTGCATGCACTCATGCAGAAAACTTATAGCTGACACATGCCGCAAAAAAGGTTTCGATATCTGCAACACCCGCACCTGTCACCGACGCAATCGGTCCCTCTGTAATTCCACGAGCATACGCCAAAAATACCGGAATTCCGTTCACCATTTTTTTATGTTTAAGAAAGGCGTATAGGTCAAAACACTCATCCACGTCTACTTCCAACATAGTAATATGTTCGGGCAAATCATTTGACTTTTTGTAGGAATACTCTTTTATTTTTTTGCATGGTCCACACCAGTCCGCAGTAAATTTAAATATGAGAATACCTGGATTGTTTTCTAATAGTGAAGTAAAATTATTTCTTGTTCCTTTGAATTTAAGAATCTTGTAATTATTATCGATACGTGATACTATGTTTTCCATTTTGCAATGTTGTATGTGTTTGTGTTATAAATATTATTGCAATATTTTTCTAAGTTATTTTGCGTTGTATACTTTATTTATTATTATTTTTAGATAATAATAAATAAAACAAAATCATATTGCAAAATGGTAGACGTCGAACCTATGTTTGAATACGATTTTTCACAAGTTGGAATTAAAACGATCTATCATTTTTTAACTATTTTGTATATAGCCTATATTTATCCTATCTACGTGATTTTAAACTACAACGTAAAAACAGAAAAAAAAGCGATTAAAGATGTTGCAGCGTTATTTATTGAATTGACAAAACCAACTATTTATAAAGTATCTAAGGATGACTTAAATATGAGTAAAAATATCATGTATATGTCGAATCATTCATCTGTTAGTGACTTTTTTATTGACCCGCTAGTAACACATTATAACTCCAAATATATAACTCTTAATAAAATGAGACAAATATTCCCAGTTTTAGGATTAATCACTATGCTTACAAAATATTGTATTTTTATTTCATATGGAAATAGTAAAGAACAAGTTATAAAAAATTTAAAAATTATAGAAGAACTTCGCATTGAAGATACATGTCGTAATCTTGCATTATACCCTGAAGGAATGCGACGACCTCATCGTCCTTATGTGTCGGAACAACTGAAAAAAGGGTTTATTTACCACTCTTTTGATAATAATATTCCTATTCAAATCGTACACACGACAAACAAAGACTATGCCATTGACGATGCAAACTTGAAGATTAATAATAATATGAAACTTTTTACGTATTATAGTCCTCTTATTGATCCTCTGCAACTTAAAAAGAAGTTTGAAAAACGTGAGAAACGCGAATATACAAAGGACGACTACTATAACGACTTTTATAAAATGTGGACAAAAGTATGGAAAAGAATGGACAAGTATCGTATCGATATGTATCGCAAACAAGGGATGAAAATTGATGAAGCATTTCAGAAGATAGAAGATATTGCTGAAAGCGAACTTAAAAAGAAAAAAATATCTGTTATCGAAAATGAAATATGGGGTGAAGATAAAGAAATTAACAAAACATTCATATTTATACGAAATTTGCTATGGGGGTTTATTTATTACGGAATATATAAAGCGGTTGGGTTTGCATTTGAACTATTTTTTAAGTTTAAAAAATATAGGAATGGTGGTGACGTGTGTGGTGATATGGGTGCATGTGCAACCAACTCCATACTTGGGAAAATACTTTGTTTGCCTAAAATGAATATGCCATCCGTGTCATCCACGCCATCTATGTCAAATATTACGAACCATGATGTTTGTTCACCTGAGTGTTCCCCTAAAAATAAAGGAATTGGGTTACCACAATTCCTTATGAATTTAAATTTATAACTCACTAACTCTCTAACACGATAACTCGCTAAAGTTTTGAAAACGTATTGTTCGTAAATCCTTGCGAACGCTGGGGTATCATTTTAGCAGATGATACTGCGAATGTTTGTTTGTTTTTTGCTTCGTATACTATACTTTCAAGTATTTCAATATTCAGTGTTGGAAGTTCTGCATGACTTTCCCAGAAATACCGACAATACGCCCATTTGAAATCGTAGTCTTCCCCATATAAATGTCCAAGTCGTTGCAGTAAAACTATATTTACATTAAGAGGTAATAAATTTAAATTTGCTTTTGGCAATACATAACATAACTGGACTACATCTTCTATTGCTTGTTTCTCTTTCTTTTGCAAAAAGGTTGTATTCATATGAGGTACATATTTTACCAGGTCTTTAAATAATGGTGCATAATGATATTTGTAACACCAACGCCAATCGATGCATCCCATCGTATAATAATTATAGGTCCACTCTAGTCCTTCCAAATAGTTCATACAAATTTGTTTTCGTCGTTCATCCGTATTTTCCACGTCAAATAAAGATTTATAATATCGATACTCCCAGTCGTGTGCAAATGGATTGATGTATTTTTCAACACTACGTTCTTTCATGGGTAGTGTTAACAATTCATCCATTTTATAAATATCTGTTCCAAGAACTTCATCGGTTTGTTGTAGTGTTGTTGTAGATGTAGAATTACTTGATTTTATATTATTTCTCTCATTTCTCTTGTTTCTCCCATAAGAATGACTCTGGTCTTGGTAACCCATTCGTTTCTCTGCCTTGTCGCGTCGCTTATGTTCTTCTATTAGCAATGAGTCCTCTGTTTTTGCAATATGCGACACAAACTCATGAAAGTTTTTCCATTGAATCATATTTGTTGCGGTTTCGGAATCCGACTTTGTTAGAAATTTTGTATTATCGCATCCCATTGTCTCGCGATATACATTTAGAAGTATATGTATACCTCCTGTCCGTATATTTACCGCCGGAAAATGCGGCAAAAAATCGTTCCCCAACAAGAAACATAAGAATATATAATCTTTGATACGATTTGTTTGCAATGTCATAGGGTCGTGTGTATTTGTATCCTTTTCAACACACTCACTTGTAATGATACCTTGTTTCTGCATATACTCTACTATTGCGATTGCTAACTCTGGTATATCTAGTAGATAGTCACGATTCGCATCTAAAGATGAGTCAATAGACTTGATAAACTCCGGAGTGTCTCGAAAAAGATACATGTTCTTATTATTCGTAATATGTAGATGATTTAGGGTAAGCATAATTAAATCCGCATCTAATCCGTATATTAGCGTTGTAGTATCTGATGAGTTATGATACTCAGGATATTTACGAATATATTCGAAGATTTTATGCTCTCCTTCACCAGATTCCATACTCGAAGATACGATATATTTTGGAGACGCAATAGATGCGTGGTTTTTATTTTTATTTTTATTTTCATAATATTCCGTAACATACGCGTTTAGGTTTTTCATAAATTCAGTGCCAGGTGTAATAGCAGATGTATTCCACGACTCTTTATATGCTGTACCTTCGAGGTCACGTTGTATTTGCGTTGTATACCACGACTTATACCTTCTGTCTCGTTGCTGACTTAATTTAGCAACAGGAGCAACACCATCAAATGCAATAAATACGCAGTCTATGGGTTGTAACGTATCAACATAAAAATCAATTTTCGCACAAACCATATTCATCAACTCGTTTTCGTATTCTTTGTGTTTTGTTTTATCATATGTAGGATTGTTTTTTACGGCGTCGTAGATAATTGAATTGCTATCCAAATAAAAATTATTTATTTGTCGTAGTGATTTCATATCTTTTATGATATGGCGATACTCTTTAACTATATGCGAAAAGTAACTTGGAATTCCCATCGTATATACTATAAGTTGTCTTGTAATGCAATCAGTTACTTGTACTTGTAAGATTAGTTCTATATAGATTTCATTATTTATTTAAGAGAATGTGTATAATCTATGGGATGGATGAATGCGATGGGGGATGCGATAAAGGAGAGAAATAAATCATAAATCAAAAATCCATGTTTTATATAAAATCATCAAAAATATTTTATATAAAGTGTCAAATATAATATATATTAATATATATTATATAATATACCAAAATATACACACAACATACCACATATACATATTATGAATAGTCTTGGACAAGAATTATTAAAAGCACCCGTCGGTCTTGAATCAAATTTAAAAAATATATATGCATATTTCTCCTCCTTATCTCCTCTCTACATTTCCGCATATTTACTTATTTCAAGTATAAGCAATGGAGATATAGGCAAATCTGGTATGTTTTTCGCTGGTTTGGTTTTAGTATTACTTATACACTCCGTTATAGCAATGACTATTGGTGGTAAATTTGAAGAACATTTTGGTTCAAGCAAGTATAAACTTGAATGCAATTTTGTCCAATTGCCTTTATTAAGTGACTATATGGTTCCTAACCTGAATAGCACATTATTGGCTTTTATTTTTACATATCTTATTATGCCAATGCAGACATATAATAGTTATAATGTAATTCTGTTAGGTATCATAGGTGCATTTTTTGGTATTAACGCATTTAGTAAAGTATTACACGGATGCACTACTATGATAGGAATTTTGATAAGTTTAGTTATTGGATTTCTTATCGGTTTTATTTGGTATTCTATTGTTATTACGTCAAATCCGAAGTTATTATTCTTCGCTTCTGATGGGGGTGAACCAATATGTTCACGTCCGTCCAAACAAACATTTAAATGCAAGGTATATAAGAATGGCGAGGTCATTCATACTATATAATAGCGCACCACACTACGCCACAAATTTAGTGCTATTATGTGAAATCCATTTTTTAAACTCATTCATGGCTTGGTCTCTGTGAAAACTATTTGTCAGTAGTTTTATATTGTGATACTTCTTCGAAAGCGTTGAAATAAAGTTGAAAACGATATTTTTCGTTATTGCTTTTTGATACATATACATTCCTTCTTCCTTAAATAAGGGTTTATTTGTGCGGCGATTGACGCTATTATGAAAATCAAAAAAGAATAATTGTAAATCCTTTTTTGTTTTAATATGGTCCCTTTTTATATTAAACATGATTTTTGTAGCATGTTCAGAGCAATCAGGACAAGGAAGATTTGTGCAAATATTAGCACATATCGTAAGAAAATCGTCTTTTAACTCTTCAAAATGTTCGTCTTTCATTTTGAACGCAAGTGTATGAAATAAATACCACGTCGCATTCCCCCATTCTTGTTTTGTCGCCATTTTATAATATAATAATATAAAGACAATTTATTTTATTAATTATACATAAATAGTTTACAATAATATACTACCAATAAATACTTAAAATGAGTATTCATATTCCTCAGGCTTTTTTACATAACCATGGGAATGGTGCTGGTGCTAGTTCAGGGTCAGGGTCAGGGTCAGGACATAGTAGCAACTACCTAATAAATAAGTTTTCTTCCGGCTCGGGTCCTGGTTCTGCAAATGGAATGAAATTCAAATTTGAACAAGACACAAGTAGTTATTTTTACAATGAACTTTCGAAGATTCTAAATACAGATGCTGCAAGTAATGACGTAAATAATGCAAAACCAACAACAAACACAACAACCATACCCATGCCCACAACTGAAAATGTTATAGTATCAGTCCCTATGGACGATATTTGTCTTATCACAAAAGAGAAGTTACACCCAAATCATATTACTCTGAGTTGTAAACATAAGTTTAACTACGTGCCTCTTTATAACGAAGTTATCAGTCAAAAAAACAAGCAAAATAATATGTATGAAATTACTAAACTATCATCGAATCAAATAAAATGCCCATACTGCCGCATTATAACAAATAAGCTGCTTCCACATATTCCGTATCCGTCTGTTAAAGTTATCAAAAATGTAAACTCATACGTGACAACGAGTTATAACAACAATCCTGATTATTTCTTATGTGCCCCTAAATGTTCCCATACCACCACCACCACAAATAATGAAAAAATTGAATGCCAAAAATATGGAGTATACTATGAAAACGAAAATATGCTGTTATGCCCCCAACATTATAAGACATATATAACAAAACATAAAACCAGTAATAAAAATATCACTAAGGGAGGTAGGGGCAGAGGTGTTGGTGGTTGTTGTGCAATACTAAAAAGCGGTAAAAATATTGGCAAGAAGTGTGGGGTGCAATGTATTGGTGGCGATGGCGATGGCGATGGCGATGGCGATGGAAGTGAAAATAATACAGAAGTAAAGTATTGTAAAAAACATTATAAAATGTATAGTAATAGTTGAATTTAATTTACATAAAAGTTTACATAAAAGTATATAAAAACAATATGCAATATATATTATCATATCGAATTTTAGATAATATGTATAATTATACGTGTGTTGCAGAATATATATGGCTCGATTCAAATAAAAAATTTCGCTCGAAAACAAAAGTAATTCCTAAAATATTTTCCGGTGTTTTTTCGGCAGATGGAAATGACGTCGGCATGTATCCAAGGTGGGACTATGATGGTTCATCTACAGGGCAAGCTAGCGGGACATCGTCAGAGGTAATTCTTGTGCCTGTTTTTGTATGCGATAATCCTCTTTTGCAAGATAGTGTTAAAAATATAAACTCAAACCATATTATCATGCGGAAGCTCGTATTGTGCGAAACATTCTACTATGACGGAAAACCGACCCCTGAGAATAGTCGTCATGCAGCTACCACTATTTTTGATATATCTATAGAACACGTGCCGTGGTTCGGGTTGGAACAAGAATATTTTATATTTGATGACAATACATACGACGAAAAATACAAGATGAAGTTTTATGAACCATCGACACATTATTGTGGTGTAGGATGTCAGATTTCGCATCGACAACTCGTTGAAGAACACATGGCTGCATGTTTAACTGCCGGGTTGACTATTTCGGGTATCAATGCCGAGGTAAGCAAAGACCAATGGGAATTTCAAATCGGTCCTTCTGAAGGTGTTCGCGCCGCGGATGAATTGTTGATGGGGCGTTATTTGCTCGAAAGAATCGCCGAGAAATATGGGAAAACAATCTGCTATGATCCAAAACCATTTGGTTTTATCAATGGTTCGGGATGTCATACTAATTTTTCAACCAAGTTGATGCGAGATAAGGATGGCGGCATAAACGAAATCCATCGCGTCATACAAAATATGGAGAAACATCACACAGAAGATATTCAGCAGTATGGCAAAGATAACGATAAACGACTATCTGGTATTCATGAAACATCGTCGTTTTTAGAATTCTCATGGGGTGTTGCAAACCGGGGTGCATCCGTGCGTATCAATAACAATACACAATCCAGTGGGTTTGGATATTTTGAAGACCGACGTCCTGCTGCAAATATGGACCCTTATTTGGTGACTTCTATTTTGATGCAACGTGTTATCGAGGATTGATGTGTGGTATCCGGTTCCAAGCGCCTATTATAAAATGATTACATATGCATTTATGTTTTTTTTACCTAGTATATAACTTGCAACTATTCGATGCGCCCCATCTAATAATATATATTTATTATTTTTTGTATAAACCATATCGGACTAATTTCTTTTTTTGTTGTAATTGTTTTTGATAATATTTTACACAAGTGATGTCACTATCACATCGTGGTCTATCATTTATAGGATATGCATTGGTTGCTTTTTTCTTTAGTCTATTCGGATTAAAATTATCAACATCTGTAAACATAGATAATGGTAGTTTTACTAACACTGATTTAAAAATATGCGCTACCGATGCATCTTCTATGTTTTTAAATATTTTCATACTAACCGATGTAATAATAGAATCTTTTTAAAAATTTATATAGTCATTCATGTTGTGTGTATGTGCTTGGTTTTTATCTTATACTATATTTAGATTATAAAAAATATAATCTAAATTTATAAAATGACAAAATACAAATCAAAATACAAATCAAAATGCAAATCAAAATGCAAAATATAGAAATATAAATTGCCTATACAGAAATATTATAATCACCTTCCGCCCTTACGTTACGAGCCGCGGGATGAATATTCTGTTCATCGAATATTTGCTTTTTGCTCTCTAGACGTCTTTCTTTCGCTTCGTTAAGATTTGGGCGTTCTTTATATTCATATGTACTACGTGCAATATGGTAAAAATCATCAGGTGCTTGTGGATTTTTTATACGTCCTCTTACTTTTTTCCCTGAAGATGGCAGTAAAGTTGTTCCCTCCGGGTCGAACACTTCATACCTATCATAGTCCATTCCTTCATTTATTTCGTCATATATTTTTTTAATATTTGACGCTTCATATTCTTTTCTAGTTTCTACATATTTTGGGTATAATACAAATGATGGAGGAATAGGTGGATTAATATTATTGTTGCCATATTTTCCAGAGGTTATAAAAAAAATAACTATATTTAATTTTTTAAAAAAATCCATAATTTCTTGGACCATCTTTATATTTTTCAATATTTCAAATCTAGCATTTAAATCATTCTCTGTATTTCCTGTATATAAAGAAATATAAAATTCATAAATATGGAGCAAATCTCTAAAAATAACAACATAGTAGTTATCTACCTTATAAAACATACGATATATCTCGTCCATCAAATATATTTTTACCTTTCTTAATTCGTTTGCATATGGTTCTTCGGCGATAGGGTTACCATCCTCAATCAAGTCGTATGTAGGAACAGCACCATTTATACCAGCAAAACTAAATTCCGCCAGGAAGTTAAACCCTGAAATTTCGGATAAAAATGGTATAAAAAAATTATGATAAAATGTTTGTAGTAATGGTCCTATTCTATTTATATCATCATAAAGAGGGATATCTCCGGGGGGGAAATAATCGTATATTCTTTCATATACGCGGTCACTACCATGCTTTAATACTAAATAAACAAAACGTTCTGATTTAAAAATTGATAACATTGAGACAGCCATTCGTCCGGTATTAAAAATGAATTTTTTACCTTCTATTAGTAACCTCATTGCCGGTGTTGTCTCTGAGGGTTTAACAAACGATGGATGATTATATTTATAATAAGGATCCACGTTTGCGTATTCAACAGCACATGAAAATAATACTATATTTATGACTCTGTTATTTTGAACTGCATATGGAAGGAGAGTTTTCACTAAATTAATTTGTGTATTTTTCGTAAAAAATGTAGTCCCAGGATATAACTGAAATATCTTTTTTTTGTATACAGGTATCTTAATTTTATTTTGCTTATAGTCGATGGGTGTAAAAATGCCCATGGAGTAGAAACTTTTTAACGTAGATACATTTATAGTATGGTCTTCTTGAATTTCAGAGTCATTAAAATGTCCTTCAATAACTCTATCATGTGTTATATCTGTTAACTTAAATGTATCTTTCATCCCACACGAAGAAACCATATTTATTTTTAAATATTTACATAGTCTATCAAATAATTCTTTTCTTTTCTTTACACCTTTATCCGTGTCACTAAACATAACTTTATTTGCTGGGTCTTGTAAGATGTTACTTATATGAAAAAAGAAACTTGGATATGCTGCACTTAGTAGTGTGTGTTTTTTCCCAAGTTCAATTAATCTTATATATTTATTTGCAAGAAACTTGAGTTTTGGTGACAATTCTTTTCCCACGGCGCCATGCCCCAATACGAAAACATTTTCTTTATCATTTATGGATGGATTTTGTTCCGAAATTTTGGTTAAGTCGTCTATAACTTTATCTGTAAGATGCGTTCTATACATAGGGTGTGTAGTGTAGCCAACTACTTGTAAACTAGATGGATCCGGTGGGTGGGTTGAAACAGGAATTTTAAATTCCATTAATTCTTTTACTGGTGGTCTATTCGGGTCCGATGGTGACGGACCCATATCAAATAAAGTAGTAAAATCAATAGTATTAACTTTTGATAAAAATATTTTTGCATCTTCTTCGCTAAATAGTGTCCGGTTTTGTATTGTTTTGACACTTGATACTCTAATATTTTCTATTAAATCATCGCATAGTTTACCCCATACTAATAATATTCCAAATTCGTGTGTTAAATTCATGCTTTCGAGAATGCTATATATATTTGGAGATAAATAGGAGTAATATTCGCTATATTTATTAATCATATTAAGTTTATTTATTTCATCTTGTGGTAATGTAGTATCAGAACGAACAGGAATATAGGATAGTGGCAAAACTACAGACATTTCTGTGGGGTTATCCAATAATAATAAATAATAATGGGGTATTTCCACGCCGGTACTTGTCATAATTTTACTTATTCCAACATCTACTAATAGTAAATTTGGTGTATATGTTGTTTTTAGTTTTCCCGTTGATGTTAAAACCGCTTGCGGGGGCGTTGGCGGTTGTTGTATTTTTGGAGAATCATATAGCGGAACTTTAGAAGCTACTCCTTTTACTACCAAAGGAGCAGAAGAATGAGAGCCTGATATTGATTTGCGCACCCCGGATAATCGCTTTAATGGCGATTTTATGATTTGTTTAAGTTCTTCGTTTGAAAATCTATCTCCTGTAGAATGAATCTTCTCATAATAACTTAAATCTGTATCTCTTCCCATTCCAGGAAGTTCATTTACTGGAACTACCTTTTTTCCAGTTGAGTAATATGGATTTTCACGATTGTAAGCATAGTTCGTAAGGTCTTGATTTGCTTGACTCAAAGCAAATGCAGTTTTTAAATTTTTATTAGAACCTACGGGTGTTAATATTGCACTTTGCGGTGTTCGAGGTGTTCGAGGTGTTCGAGGAGTGGCTACAGGCGTTGTTCCACCATCATGTGTTTTATACTTTTTATTATTTCTTCTCGTTATTGTATTTGACCTAGTTCTGGTCATTTTTCTTTTTTTGCCATGTAAAACATTATATTTTTTATCTTTATTTTTTTTATTATTTTTCCTACTTTTGTTTCTATATTGCATTATCAGTTATATATAATCTAAATACTTTAATTATATATACCTATGAAAAAATATATAACACTAAAATACAATATCCAAAACATCCCCCAAAAATATCCAACCAAGAATTACACAAAACGACTTTCCATAATTTCGGACCATCTGTATGCTGTAAACGATTCTGCTCCATCTCGCTGAAATTGTCGAACCAAATTATCCAAAACATCCCCCAAAAATATCCAACCAAGAATTACACAAAACGACTTTCCATAATTTTGGACCATCTTTTGCATTTTTCGCATATTTTCATCGATTTACAAATCCGCAGCATAATGGTCTGCACGTGACCACCTGCCTATTTATAAAGAACCGCATAAAGGTAAGGTCCGCTAAATGGGGAAGGCGGACGCTGAAGAAGTGATGATGTAATGTTTTTTCAAATCTATTTTGGATTTTTGAAAAATGGACAAAAATAAATGTCCATTTTCTGATTTTCATTTATAGATTTGAAAAAAATGTTAACTTTTCAATTTAGAGCATAATGCTCTCATTTGCTTTTTTTGAGTTTGAAAATTTGTTACGATAACTTTTTTTTATTTTTTGGACAAATATATTGAAGGAAAAGGATTTAGGCATTTTTGTTAACATAATATATAGGATGTTAACAAAAATGCCGCCAAAAAATGCCGATAAATTTGCTTGCAAAATTTGTGACTTTATATCTAGCAAAGAAAGTAACTACTCTAAACACCTCTTGACACGCAAACATAAAACGTTAACAAAAATGAAAAATGTTAACTTTGATGCCGAAGTTTTATCGTGTCAGTATTGTCACAAACTTTACACCTCCCGCGTGGGCTTATGGAAACACGAGAAAAAGTGCGATGGTAACATTGAACTAAAAAATGAAATTGTTAGTGACACGAATTATGCAGCAAATACTTTAGAAACTGAGAAAGAAATAAACAATGCAATCACGAAGGACATGTTTATGGAGCTTATCAATGACAATAAAGAAATGATTAAAATTATTCGTGACCAACAGGAGCAGATAAAAAGCATGATTCCTAAAATGGGCAATACTTTCAATAACACCACCAACAACAATAACTTCAATTTGAATTTCTTTTTGAATGAGCAGTGCAAAGATGCTATCAATATCAACGATTTTATCAATTCTTTGAAGATAACACTAGACGACCTTTACTTCACAAGGAAGAATGGTATCGTCGAAGGCATCAGTAACCTTATGATAAATGGTCTCAGAGAATTGGATGTGTATAAGCGACCTATACATTGCACCGACTTGAAGCGCGATATCGTCTACATCAAAGATAAAGACAAATGGGAGAAAGACGATGATAAGAAGTTAATCAAGAAAACAATACACAATGTTGCCACCAGACAGCGAACCAAAATATCCGAATGGGTCGACTTACACCCGGACTGGTTCGATGATGAAAAACTGCAATACGAATACTTGACCTTGTTGAATAAAATAACAGAACCGATCGAATGTGACGATAAGTTAGAGAAAAAGGTTATTAAAAATATTACAAGACAGGTCCAAATCACGGATATTAAGAATAGAGAATAGAGAATAGAGAATAGAGAATAAATAGTCCGCAATATTTTTTTTTTAAAATCATAACTAATTTTTGGTTATAGTTAGTTATTATTTAGGGGTCCGCAGACATGATTGCCACAAAGATGTATAATGTCTTTTTGTGTTTTTTTGATAGTATAAAAATATATCGATGTATCAATAACGCGACAATATTCGAATAGGAACGCAAGATATGCTTCTTCTTTTTCTTGTTTACTTTATTTTAGCAATTTTGATTGTTTTGGTTCTTATTTATTTTATTTATATGAATAAAATCCAGTTTAACCTTTCTATCAATATTCACTCCGACTTAAAAGATAAAGATGCTGATATAGGCGGGGGTAAAGATAAATACAAAGAACAAACTACTAATAAAAAAGATGGCAAATTGCATGATGTAGACTTGAAAGAAATTGAGGAAAATTGGAACTTCTGTTTTGACTCATTAAAAAACGTCTCGAGGTCATTCAATATTGTTATTAAGCAACTTGATGAAGAAACAATGAAAGTTGTTTGTATATTTTATTTGGTCTTACGAGGATTGGATACGATTGAAGATGATATGAGTATCCCTATTGAAGATAAGAAACAAATGTTGCTGAATTTCCATAATGATATTGAAAACAATGACTATTCGATGGAATGTGGTGACAAACCAGAGTATCGTAACTTGATGAAGAATTTTTATAAAGTGAACCGAACCTATAAACAACTTCATTCAAAGTATCGCGACATTATTAAGAATATTACACACGAAATGGCGAAAGGTATGGTCGAATTTTTAGATAAACCATCTATGGATACAACCGAAGAATACGATTCTTATTGTCACTATGTTGCGGGACTGGTGGGTATCGGATTATCACAGATATTTACTATCAGCGGTTCGGAATTTAACGACTTAACCAAACACGAAAACTTGTCAAATTCGATGGGGCTGTTTCTGCAAAAGACCAACATTATACGCGATATTAAAGAAGACTATGATGAAAAACGTTACTGGTGGCCGAAAGATATTGTTAGTAAATATTTTTCAAATATGGATGAGATTTTTGGTAACCGAAGAGAAGCAGGAGAAGCGGGCGAAACACTACAACCTACTATTACAAATAAACACATGAGTCTATTGAACGAAATGATTATGAATGCATTGCGACATATACCCGATAGTATTGAATACTTGTCACTTGTTAAAAACAATAGTAACTTTAAGTTTTGTGCAATCCCCCAAGTAGTAGCAGTACAGACCCTTGTGACTCTCTTTCATAATCCAAATGTGTTTAAGAAAACTGAAAAACTGAATAAAACAACACTTGCGCGAATATTTATGGATACGAGCGACATGAATTCTGTGTTGCAATTTTATATTGACGCAGTTGAAAAAATAGAGAAGAAAATTGCGGATACCGATACATCACGTGAGTCCTCTAATAGTAAACACCCATACAGATACGTAGATGAACTAGACAAAATTAAGGCATTTATTATGAAATATATCATAGAACATTCTAAAAAACCGGTTACAAATATTAGTCTTACAAAAGTTAAGAAATCCGTAATAAGCACATTTATATCGCTCTTTCAGAAGAATATTTTATATCCGTTGAGCAACTTGTAATTTCATAACTATGTGTTATACATCATCATGTCTTTAGTATTGTTAAAATAGTATTGTTAAAATAATATGAATATTATTTAATATATTATAATATATAACTCACACACAAACCGCAAAATAATATATCATTATGGAAACCAAGGAACAGCTCGTCGCTCAAATCAAAGGATGGATGGCAAATGATAATGAACTACTTGAGTTGCAACGTAAAGTAAAAGAATTAAAAGAGAAACGCAAAACATATGCCGATAATTTAGTCGAAATTATGCGCAAAAATGAAATTGATTGTTTTGATGTAAATGGTGGTAAACTTATTTATACGAAAACGAAAGTTAAGGCGTCTTTAAATAAAACTACACTAGTAAATGCGTTGATGAAATATTTTAAAGATGACGATGAACAGGCAAAAGAGTTGTCGAAATTTGTATTGGATTCCCGCGAAGAAAAAGTAAAGGAATCCATTCGTCGCAAAATAAATAAAGACTGATATAGTATTTAAAAAATATAATAATAATATAGTAAACGTATATTATTACTATATTATTACCGCATGCTTCCAACATCAAATAGACGCTTATATGCAAATACAAATGAAATACTGACAAAAGATAAGGCAATATCTATGTCCAAAACTATGTCCAAGTTTTATAAAAAACCTAAACCTGAACTTTTGCCTATACCTTTACCCGAGTCTATACAAGAAATACAAGAAACACAACCATCTTTTAAAAAAGAACACCGAAAAAAACAGCACCATCGACAAAAACAGCAACAAGAAGAAGAAGAAGAAAAGTTGGAAATATCCAAAGAAATAAATTATATTGGAGATAAAGAAGATTTGAATAATTTGGATTTTTTGTTTAGAGAAGCGACTGGGTATGAAGTAGAAGAGTATAAAGATAGTAGTAGTGATAGAGAGGTAGAAGATGAGGGTGGAGTAGAGATACGAGAGAAACGCAAGAAACATTCAAATATAGTATATCCATTTTCTCATAAAAAATCGTCACATTTTTCCCAAGACTATAAAGATGATGATGAAGAACATTATGAAGAATCAGATACAAATGATATATTAGTAGAGTTTCTTATGTATAGAATCAGTAAAAATGCATATAAACCATTTCTTGAATTTATGTTATATAAAGCAGATAGTGTTTTTTATTTGCCGAATGTAATGTGTAAACGAGGTAGCAACGGCGGTAGCGATAATATTTACGACAAAGTAGTCACAACACTTGACACTATTTTTATACATGGTAAATACAAAATAAAGGGTAGACTTATTCCTTCAAATCATATGAATTCTATTGACGAAACATATTTGAATGAACGATATATATTGTTTGTTCAATATGATTTGCATGAAACCGAAACTGAAGGCGCTACTGCTAATGCTACTTCTACTTCTATCCAATATATTCCCGACGAAACAAAATTATGGTGGGTAACTATAAGCGAAATATTCAATTACAAGAAAGTATTATTTTACCCCGTTCATGATAGTGTTGTTAACCTATTTTATTCCTATCCAGACATGATGAATATGTATATGGGTGGCAATTTGCTTGAAACACCTATTGTCGTCTATAATGGAAACAACGATAGATATACAAAATATAATGCTATTTTTTCGTTGAAAAAGTCATCGCAGTTTTCGCGGTATGGTCCTTTTTATTATTTTACCGATTTACATTCATCTTTTAAATACGCATGTTATGACACAGAAGGTGATATGCATAAATTTGAAAAGGGTGGTCTATTACGAACAATTATATTCCCGCGGAAAATAAAAATGTTTTTAGAAAGGGATAAAATAGATGACTCTACAATGGCGCGATATTTGTTCGAAAAGTATCCTGAAAAAATAAATACAGGTCAATTTAGAGATAATGATAATAAATGGGTTTTGAAATATAATACTGCATACAATGGTGAATACGTGATTTCATATGATAGAGATATGTTTGTTAGAGGGTTGCGAGAAGACGAGAACGACGAGAACGACGAGAACGACGAGAACGACGATAAAACGGATAATATTGAAAAACTAGTATTCCCTGTTATGTTTTGTGTAAATAACTATAACCATCAACGTGTAATATCATATCATTATGTAGATACTAAAAATATACCAGATAAATATAGTTATGATTTTAAAGATTATAGATTATTGTAATGTATTTTTTGTCTGATATTTTATTATAATAAGTATATAGTATAAACTCAATAAAATAGGAACTAAGATGGGAAGTAAAATTGCAAGTGGAAAAATGTGGATAATTTTGATATTAGTATTGGCTTTCTTGAACCCTGCAGTTACTGCAATATTGGTGTTTTTAGGAGTCGATAGAAGTAGTTTCGAAAGTTATTTAATTTGGGGGAATGGGTTGATTTTATTTTGGTTTATATTAAATAATGAAAGGGCGAGCGGTCTTATGGATACAAGTTAGCAATCAATATTCAATAATGAATAATAATAATACTATATATTATTAACTTACTATTTTACCATTTTACTATTTTACTATTTTACCATATAAATATTTAGTATTTGTTTTTATGGCAAGCCATATATATCATTGGTGTAAGTAAAAGATTTATACATGACAAATATAAATAAAGTGAGAATTATTAAAAAAACCAGTTTTTTAATAATTCATATATATATAGAAATATTTTATAAAATAATGGCAGATAAAGTAGATAAAGCAGATAATGCAGATAAAATAGATAGAATAGATAAAGATAAAATAGACTACAATACAGATTTAGAATATTTATTGAAAATTCATGCGGAAGAATGCGAATCATTTTCGATTTTGCATCGATACTCGTATGAAAAGTACAATGAAAGGTCAAACTATATAAATATTCCTGTTATTATACTATCCAGTGCAATCGGGTTTGCGACCGGTATCGACATTGGATATGCCAACATGAATATTATTTTAGGTGTAAGCAGTATTTTTGTAGGTATTATTAAATCAATTGATACATATTTTCAACTTGGAAAGAGATCGGAAGCTCATCGACTATGTTCACTGCAATTCCAACAAATCAATAAAAAAATAATGATTGAGTTGTCGTTAAAACGCGATCAACGTATATCTGCGAAAGATATGCTTCAAATCATTAAAACAGATATAAAAAATTTGCAAGATATCGCACCTCTCATCGATGATGAAATAGTAAAAGTATTTAAGAAAAACTATGGAGAACTTGATGCAGCAACTGGTAAAATAAAGTTTAACGCACATACACCAAATTTGTGTAACGGGCTAACAGAAGTTGTAGTTAATGGTGATAAAATAGTAAATGTAGAAGATGTTATTATTGATGGAACGGGTAAAAGACGAAGAAGAAGTTCACGTGAAAGAAGACGCAGCCGTGGTTCATCACCTGACTCATACGGAAGTCGCGGAGATAATGATGATAATGATGATGACGATGGCGATGGAAGAGGCGGCGGAGGCAATGGAGCTGCAGGAGTAACAAATCATATTCGCGGATCTCGCGGAAGTGGAAGAAATTCAAAACAAGGAGATGGTAGTGATGGTCGTCATCGTAATGATAACCACCATCATCATCCTCCACCCCGTGATGGAAATGCGTCAAGTGCAAGCAATAGTTCAGGTTTTATGAGTTCTGTTTCTAATTTTATTAAAGGTGGTGTTAATTTAATAACCGGAAATCGGTCTAGACCACCTAGTTCAAATTCCGTGTCTAAGATTGAAACACAAGAAGAGTATCGCGAACGAAGAAGACGTAATAATAAGGAAACTAACTCTCAGATAAATGGTGTAGCAAGTGTTTTAGGTGCAACAAATACTATGAATAGTATAGTAGTATCCACAGCTCCACAAATAGAAAATATAATAAAACAACAAATTACCAATGAAATTGTTGAACTGACAGATGCAGTTTCATATAGTGGACAACAAATTGGGAATATTCAGAATAAGCATAATACATCAGCTTTGTCTACGCCTGTATCTAGACATACACCCATGGTTCAAATGAATAATGCTATTCAATCAGGTGTGCATTTGTATCGTCCCGAACCTATAAACCCTGAACAACTGCAACAATTGCAACAACTGCAACAACTGCAACAATTGCAAAATTTACAACAATTTTTTAATTCTCAACAGCAACCACCGCCAACTAATCCTACTACCACATTATCTCCTTTGCCTATTCCCCAACTTGTTGCACAAGCATCTACTCCTATTGTTTTGCCTTCAAATGCGTCAAATCGGTCAAATACACCAAGTATATCCAACTTACAAATACAAGGAACGGAAAATGTGCTTAACGCAGTTTCTGCATCCCTTGTTTATGCTGGGGCGAATAAAAATGGTTCACAAAATATTACACCAGCTACATCAAAACCCGCTTCTGTAATAGGTGATGGCGAACGTGAAGCTATAGCAGTGCCACATTCATACTTTGTATCCAATATAAGTATACCTGATATTGGTATTATAGATGAAGAGTTGGCGGTGAATAACAACAATGCAAACAATGCAAACAATGCAAACAATGCAACCACTACTAGCGACAATATTGTTATTGATATTTTACCTTTAACGCAGAACAATTTGAATATGCATGAAAATGTGATGTTGCAACATCCTCCACCACATCCAAACCAAAATGAGACGATAGTAGCAATTTCAGCTTCAGAAGCAATACCACCACTTCTCGTATTCGATAATCATGACCCCGATGGAATGATGTAATAACGCGATTGTGTATTATCGAACCCATATTGTTTTAATATAATATATATATAAAATTGAAATAAAGATATGTATACTATATTATATTAAGAACACTCCCTCCTCCAAAATCTTTACACTAAAAGAATGGAACGACGCTTGAACCAACGCATTGATGAATATTTGATAGAATTTAAGAACCAGATTGCTGGACGCATACAGACTATGGTTGAGGGCATCGAAGACACTGGGTCGGGTCGCGATGTTTCTATTCTGGTAGACATGAAGACGAAGTGCAACTCGCTTGCTGCATTTGTATACAACTATGAGAAAATCAAGGTAGGGAAGGACGATTTTATGAAACGCAAACGTGTTAAAAGCGTTGTGCCTATATACGACCGATGCTGCGCAAAGAGGGCAAGTGGCGAACAATGCACGCGGCGTAAAAAGGAAGGTGAATCCTATTGCGGGACGCATATCAAAGGAACACCACATAGTGTTATGGAGGAGAATGTTAGCGAACCTTCTACTCCGAAAAATGTGAAAGTAGATATCTGGGCACAAGATATTAAAGGAATTATTTACTATATTGACAAGGCGGGCAATGTTTACGACACGGAAGATATTATGAAAATTGACAAATACCCAAAACGCGTTATTGCAAAATACGTGCAGGATGCTAAGGGAGTGTATAGCATTCCGTCGATATTTGGAGGTGGAGGTGGAGGTGGAGGTGGAGGCGGGATTGCGGCGCACTAAAGTGTCGTATCGGTTTTACTAAATACTAAATACTAAATACTAAATACTAAATTTATATATTTTTTATACTTAAGTAAATCACTATATTCATAACATAATATAACATAACATGCTGCGTTCATCCTATAATGCAGCAAATGCAGATATTAAAGTAAAAATAAATGGGACATGGCAACCAGCTAGCCCGCATTTGCGCGAAATTTATATTGGCTATAAATCTTTGCCGATAGTGAATAGCAGCACATCATATTCTAAAGATGGCATAACTATTTTTAGAACCGAAAACGATGCATATATGCCGACATTTTATAGTGGACA
>Ga0209770_10000363_pt1 | contig 25175 bp, 23 predicted proteins | sample LauGreSu1BDMLBDD_2_FD_187572 | JGI IMG/M metagenome (GOLD analysis project Ga0209770, IMG submission 187572) | Freshwater lake microbial communities from Lake Michigan, USA - Su13.BD.MLB.DD (SPAdes) (version 2) | ecosystem: Environmental > Aquatic > Freshwater > Lake | place: Lake Michigan, USA...
GGCCGGCGCGGCGGGCGCGGCCGCCGGCGTGGGGGCCGGCAGTTTCATCGCCTCGGCCCAGTCGGCGTCGTTCATGCGCAGCACCACGCGGCCGTCGAGCATGCGGACGGCGCGGACGCCCTGGGTCACGACGATCTTGCCTCGCAGTTGGCCCTGGTACTTCGCCAGGTCGGCCTCAGTCGTGGCCTGCACGTGCACGACCTCGGCGGCGACCGGGCCGTTGGTGGAAGGCGAGTTCCACCGGGGCTGCCCGACGAGGGCGGCGGTCTGCGGCGCGGTCATGTGGATCGAGAAGCGCTCGATGGTCCAGCCCTGGCCGAACGGGAAGCGCTCGACGTGGATGTTCTGCAAGCCCCACTCGGCAAACTTCTTCATCACCCAGTCGGCGCCCTGCTGGTAGGCGGGAGTGCCGGTCGCGCGCGGGCCGTAGACCTCCGACAGCCACCAGTGCGTCTCCATGGCCTGCGAGCGGGTGATGGCCTCGCCGCGGATGCGGTTGATGGTGGCCTGGTCGACGCCAGCCGGGGCCTGCGCGCCGAGCGAGAGGGTGATGACCAGAAGTGCAGACGAAACAAAAAATACGCGTCGCATATCAGACAATCCTTGCCTGGAACAACCACCAACGACACGAAGGCCAATCACGACGCACGCGAAACCGGTTTTAGTGTGGTTCGTGTCCTTCGTGATTCCCTTCGCGTCCTTCGTGGTGGCATGTGTTTTTACTGCCGCGCGGCCGTCGTCGTGGTGGCCGGACCGCGTTGGTACTTGTCGAACCAGTGGCGCAGATACAACTGCGTGCGCACGAAGTTCGATGGCGTGCTCGACGTGCCGTGCCACTCGTTGTTGAAGCGCAGCATCGCGGTTGGCACCTTGAGCAGCTTGAGCGCGCTGTAGAACTGCTCGGTCTGCGGCATCGGGGTGCGCAGGTCCTGCACGCCGGTCATCAGCATCGTCGGGGTCTTGACGTTGGCGACGTAGGTGAGCGGCGAGCGGCGAATGTGCTCGGCCGGATCTTCCCACGGCAGCTTCGCGAAGTTCTGGTACCAGCCTGCGCCGTCGGTGGTGCCGACAAAGCTGACCCAGTCGATGACCGGGCAGTTGGCCGAGGCGGCCGCGAAGCGGTTGGTCTTGCCGACGATCCAGGCGGTCAGCACGCCGCCGCCGCTGCAGCCGGTGACGAACAGGTTGCGCTCGTCGACGAAGCCCTTCTTCAGCAGCTCGTCCACGCCGCTCATCAGGTCGTCGTAGTCCTTGCTCGGGTAGGCGTTGTTGATCTGGTTGCCGAACGCACTGCCGTAGCCGGTGCTGCCGCGCGGGTTGGTGTAGAGCACCACGTAACCGTTGGCGGCCTGTTCCTGCCAGCCGTAGTTGAAGCCGACACCGTACATGCTGTGCGGGCCGCCGTGGATGTGCAGCTGCATCGGGTACTTCTTGGTGGCGTCGAAGTCCGGCGGCGTGATGTACCAGCCCTGGATTTTCATGCCGTCGGCCGCCGTGTACCACATCTCCTTGACGTCGCCGAGCTTCTTGCCGGCGAGGATGTCCTCGTTGACGTTGGTGAGCTGCTTGATCTGCGACGGGTTGGCGACGTCGAACGAAACGATGTCGGCCGGCGCGTGCGGCGAGGTGAGCACGCCCACCGCCCTGCCCTTGACGACGCTGGCCGTGGTCAGCATGTAGGTGCCCTTGGTCAGCGGCTGCACGACGTCGGTGCGGTCGCCCGCCATCGGCAGCACGTACAGGTTCTGCGCGCCCTGATCCTGGGCCGTGAAGTAGATGCCGGTGCCATCCGGCTTCCACAGCACGTTCTGCGGCGACCGGTCCCACTCGCCCGACACCATGCGGTGGTTGGTGCCGTCGATGTTCATCACGTAGAGCTGGCTGTCCTGCCAGGTGTTACGCGACTGGTCGTAGCCGACGTAGGCCACGCGCTTGCCGTCGGGCGAGATCTGCGGGCTGCCGTCCGGGCCCTGGCGAGTGGTCAGTTGCTTGATCGCCCCGCTGTCAACGCTGACCGAGTAGATGTCGGATTCGCGGAACTGGTATTCCGCGTCGGCCACGCGGTTCGAGACGAACAGGATCTGCTTGCTGTCGGGCGTCCACTCCACCCCGTTGTGATGCCACTGGCCGTCGGTCAACTGGCGCGGCGTGCCGCCCGTTGCCGGCACCACGAAGATGTGGCGGAACGCGTCGTCATCGAAGCCGACGCCGTCCGAGCGGTAGTCGAGCCGTTCGACGATGCGCGGCGCCTCGGTCCACTTGGCGCCCTCCGGGGCGCGCGGCATCTTGATGGGCCAGGCGTTCTTCGCTTCGACGCTCATCACGAAGCCGAGCTTCGTGCCGTCCGGCGCCCACGCCACGGCGCTCGGCGCCTTCTCGACGCGGGTGACCTGCGAAATGGCGCCTTCCGCGTCCATGTAGCGGACGAAGATCTGGGTGCCTTTCGGCTCGCCCTGGGCAGTGTAGGCAATGCGGTCGCCCGTGGGCGACCAGCGCGCGTTGCTGCCGCGCGCCAGGAAGCGGTTCTTGCTGCCGTCGGCGTTCATCACCCACAGCGACGACTCACGCTTGTCGTTGACCTTGTCGATCCAGCCGCGGGTGTAGACGATCTGCGCGCCGTCAGGCGACAACTGTGGGTCAGAGACGGTCTCGAACTCCCAGTACAGGTCCAGGTTGAGCCGGTCGGTGGCCGCAGTGTTGGCGGTCGCCGCCGTCTGGGCCGCCAGCAAGCCCGGCAGCAGGGTCAGGGTGAGCGCGACGAGCAATCGACGCATGGGTTCCTCCAGGGCCGCTCGCCGAGGTGGGCGGGGCGAGCGCAGGCGAAATTCTAGTCCTAATTGCCGCTCTGATACAGTTTCTGTGAACGCCTGGAGCCCATGACGAGCCTCGTATTTACCGACTTCGATTCCCTGCGCAATCAGCACTTCCCGACCGACGCCATGATCGAGGCCATGCGCCAGGGGCTGCCGGCCATGATGGAGGGCCGCGGCTCGACGCAGCAGGCGCTCAACCAGACGCTCGCGCGGCACTTGCAGTGCGAGCCCGAGCACGTGCAGGCGCTGCACGGCGCATCGCAGATCTACCCGATCCTGAAGCGGTTGGTGGGCGTCAGGCCCGTGCTCAGGCCGGAGCCGTCGCTGGGCGAGTACGCGCGGGTCTTTCCGCGCGCGACGACTTATGCCGATGCCACGACCGGCTTCGATCTGGCGGCGTTCGATGCCGCCATTCCGAGCGACGGCGTCGTCATTATTGCCACGCCGAACAGTCCCACCGGCACGGTGGTGCCCACGGCGTGGGTGGACGACTGCGTGCGGCGCCATCCGCATGCGCTGTTCGTGGTCGACGAGTCGCTGGCTGACTTCAGCGACGAGACACCGTTGGTCGAGCGGTTGAAGGCCGATCCGGTCTCGAACGTGATCGTCATCAAGAGCCTGGGCAACGCTGCCGGCGTTCCGGGCCTGGGCCTGGGCTACGTCTATTGCCTCAATCCCGAGGTTATCCGGGTATTGGACGACGAGATTCCCATGTGGAACCTGAGCCGGCCCGCCGAGTTCTTTCTGGAGCTGATGCTGGCGCACCGGGCCGACTTCGAGCGCTCGCTGGCCGCCACCAAGGCCGACCGCGCGGCCTTTGCCGCGATTCTGGCCAAGGTGCCGGTGGTGGCCCGGGTGCACGAGGGTGGCGGGAACTTCCTGCTGGCGTCGCTGAGGGGCCCCGACCCCGCCATGGCCGGCGCCATCAGGACCGAGTTGCTGGCACAGCACAACATCGGTGTCGCGGATGCGTCGTACCGCCTGCGGCCCGCGCTGCCGCGCCTGCGCGTGGCGGTTCGCCTGCCCGACGACAACGCGCGATTCTGCCGCGCGCTCGACAGCGTCACGATCGCGGTCCCCCCTGACAGTGTCCCAATCCGAGGAGTGTTGAAATGAGTTGCACCGCTGTTCTTCGAACCGCCGTACTGGCGACGGCCCTGATCGCGACCGCGATCACCGCCCAGGCCCAGACGCCCGCGCCCGCGGCGCCGCCGCGCCCGGCCATGACCCTAACGAGTCCGGCGTTCCCGGACGGCGATCCCATCCCCGTGAAGTACACGCAGGCCGGCGAGCAGGTCTCACCGAAGCTCGATTGGACGAACACTCCGCCGGGCACGCAGAGCTTCCTGCTGCACATGCACGATCCCGACGTGGCGCGCAACAAGACCACCGAAACGCAGGTGCACTGGCTGGTGTGGAACATTCCGGCGACGGCGACCGGCCTGCCGGAAGGTGTGCCGAAGGGCGCGGACCTGCCCGATGGCAGTCACCAGACCAGCGCGAGCGGCCCGGTGTACCGCGGTCCCGGTGCGCCGGCCAGCGGCCCGCCGCATCACTACACGTTCGAGATCTACGCGCTCGACACCAAGCTCGACATCACGCCAGGCGCCGATGCGTTCGAGACCCGTACCGCGGTGATGAAGGCCGTGCAGGGCCACGTTCTCGGCAAGGCCGTTTACGTCGGGTTGTTCAGGCGCCCGCAATAAGCGCGCGCCTGAATCGGCCGCTTACTTGAGTGGGATGAACGCCAACGCGTTGTTGGCGTTCATCGGAATCACCAACTGGTTGGCGCCGCTGTCGTAGCACATCGACGCCGCGCTCGGAATGTTCTCGGCGATGAGCTCGGCCGGCTGGCCGGGACGAATGCGCGACACGCCGCCGTTCTGCACGCTGCTGACGTACTTCGTGCCGTCGGCCATGATCACCAGCCCGTCGTTGCCGCCCTGCACCGCCTTCTCGGTCTTCAGCACCTTGCCGTCCGGCGAGAAGGTGATCACGTCGGGATTGCCGATGTTGACGACGACGATGTTGCCCTGGGGATCGATGGCCACGCCGTTAGGCGCCACGAGCGGGACGTTCTGGAAGAAGATCGACGCCGCGCCGTCCGGAGTGATCTTCCACACCTGCGCGCCGTCGCCCATCGCGGTGACCGTGCCGTAGATGTTGCCGGCCTTGTCGATCGCCACGTCGTTGAAGCCGGTCGACTTCTCGACGCGATATTCCTTGCCCGGCTGGCCGGTGGCCATGGTGAACGTGCGAACGACCGAGACCGACGGATCACCGGGGCCGGTGCCGCCATCGCGATCCGCGAGATAGAGAATGCCGTTGACGATGTCGCTGCCGAGCGGTTCGTTCAGGACGAGCGGCGGCGTGCTGGCGCGCTGCGGGCCGGGATTCTGGATGCCGACCCAGCGGGCCGTGTGGACCGAACCGTCGTGGTTGAGGAACGAGATCCACGCGTTGTTGGTCTGCACGTTCTGCGCGACGCCGCGGTTTGGCACCACGATCACGCCCCGGACCGGGTCGTACGAACAGCTCTCGGCCGAATAGATGGCGCCGTAGACCTTCACGTTCGGCGACATCGGCGCGAACTTGCCGTCTGGCGCGGGGTTGATGGGCAAGCCAAGTGGGTTGCCGACGAAATACGGCGGCGGCGTGGCCGGGGCGGCTGGCGCTGCCGGCTGCTGAGCTTGGGCGGCGGCGGCCGAGGCCAGGAGCGCGGTTGCCAGTGTCAGGATCTGCCTATTGAGCTTCATCTCGATGGTCCTTCTGCAAGTAGCGCGAGAAATGGTGTCCGCCTAGTGTATTTCAGGGTTGCCCACCGCTCACCCGGAAGCTGGTATCGTTGAGGGATCCATGGAGGACTTGATGCCTGCTGCCGACGATGCCACCGCCTTCACGGCCCTGGCCACGGTCACGACCGCCACGCTCACCACGATCCTGCTGAAGAAGGGCCTGCGGAACGTGTGGATCCGCGGCGCGTTCCCGCTGACCAGCGGCCACGCTCGCATTGTCGGACGGGCGTTCACGGTCCGCTTCATTCCCGCGCGCGAGGACCTGGCCACGCCGGCGTCCTGGAGCTCGCCCAAGTCCACCCGCGCCGCCATCGAGGCCATGCCGGCCGGCTGCATCGCGGTAATCGACGCCAATGGCGTCAAGGATGCCGGCTTCTGGGGCGACATCCTGTGCGCGCGCATGGCCGTGCGTGGCGTGGCCGGGCTGGTCAGCGACGGCGTGGTGCGAGACCTCGCCGGCGTGCTGTCCACCGGCTTGCCGGTGTGGGCCGGCGGCACCGCGGCCCCGCCCTCAGTGGCCGGCCTGACCTTCGTCGATTGGCAGCAGCCGATTGGGTGCGGCGGCGTGGCGGTGTTCCCGGGCGATGTGATCGTGGCCGATGGTGATGGCGCCGTCGTAATCCCCGCGGCGCTGTTCGAAGACGTCGTGGCCCTGGCGGGCGAGCAGGAACGGCTCGAGGGTTGGATCATGGACGAGGTCAAGGGCGGCGCCGCGTTGCCCGGGCTCTATCCGGCCAACGCCGAGAACCAGGCCAGGTACGAGGCGTCGAAACGGAAGTAAGATGCGGCATCCACGCCCGCAGGAGGGCCCCGCGATGACCAGCCGCTCGTTTGTCACCTCAGCCATCGTCGTTTTTGGGTTAGCCGCCAGTCTGGCCGCCGACGCGCCCTGGAAGTGGACCGGCGCCCACGGCGACAAAGCGGTCGAGCTGCTGATTCTTGGGGACATCCAGGTGCACTCCCGGCGCGCCGACCCGACGACGGCGTTCCACCGGATGCGCGACACCTTGAAGGCGGCCGACCTGGTCTACGCCAACCTCGAAGGGCTGCTGGTCAAGTCGGTCGGCACGACCATCGACATCCCGGACAAGCCGGAGTGGACGCATCCGGGTCCTGACGGCGTCAAGGCGCTCAAGGCCGCCAACGTCGCCGTGGTCGGCGTCGCCAACAATGTCGCCTCCGGCCGCGCCAACATCCTGAAGAGCCTGGGCGTGCTCGATGCCAACGGCATCCTGCACACCGGCGCCGGCCAGAACATCGACGAGGCCCACAAGCCCGCGATTGTCGTTCGCAAGGGCGTGCGCATCGGGTTTCTGCAGTACACCGCGCGGTGGTACCAGGACAAGGACATGATCGCGACGGCGACCGAGGCCGGCGTGGCCCGGATCAAGTCGCTCGACGGCATCACCATCGACCCGGGCGATCTCGCCCGGCTCCGTAGCGACGTGACCAAGTTGCGGCCCCAGGTCGACATCGTGGTCGTGTCCCATCACAACCGCGACGGCTCGACGCCGGTCCAGTTCGGCGACGTGAAGGGCACCAGCGCCGGCCGCGATCGAACGAAGACTGAGGAGTACCAGAAACAGTTCGCGCACGTGGCCCTCGACGCCGGCGCCGACCTGGTCTTCGGCCACGGCACGCACACCATCCAGGGCGTGGAGATGTACGCGGGCAAGCCGATCCTGTATGCGATTGGTCACTCGAATTTCGATCAGCCCGGCTACGAGAAGTCGGTTGACGGTCTCGTCGCCCGCGTCGTGATCGCAGGCAAGAGCATCGTCCGCGTGTCGTTCGTGCCGGTGTCGCGCGATGCCAACAACGACGTCTTCATGCTCGATCCGAGCGAGGGCGAGGGCGCGAAGCTGGTGCAGGCGGTGAAGGATCGTTCGGCGGCGCCGCCGGCGCTGCGGATCGACGGGCATGAAGTCGTCCTGATGGACAAGGCCGCGCGCACGTCACACAACCAGTAGCCTGCCGGCGGCGCCCCCCGGCCGCTCACCAGGCTCGCCCTGCACCGTGGCCTATCGCAGGCGCCCGATCATCACTTCGGTGGACTTGATGATGGCGACCGCCTCGTCGCCCTTCTTGAGCTTGAGCTCGTTTACTGCATCGCGCGTAATCACCGCGGTCAGGACCTGGTCGCCGATGCGCAGCCGCACTTGTGACAGCAAGCCGTCGCTGCGCACCTCGTCGACGATGCCGCGAAGCTGGTTGCGGCCGCTCAGCGCAACCAGCACCCCGGGCGCGCGGCTCGCCGGCTTCGGCGCGGGTTTCACGCCGGCCACCCCGGGCGCCAGTTGCAGCCGCAGCACTTCCGACTCGGCAATGCGGTGGTGGCCGCCCTTGGTTCGCGTCGTGCGGACCGAGCCGTCGTAAATCCACTGCTTGAGGGTCGAGTAGGCGATGCCCAACCGGTCGGCGGCGGCTCGCACCGTCAGCAGGTCACTCACTTCACGGCCCTCACCTCGAGCTTCGATACCTGGCGCACCCAGCGGGCCGGCCGCTTGTCGCGAGGGACGATGATCTGCAGCGGGCCGGTGTCGGGCAACAGCGGTCGTCCGTCGCGTGTGTCGGCGACGAGGATCACCTGATCGCTGAATGCCGCATCGACCTCGGCGATGGCGTATGCCACCAGGTAGCCGTCGGGCGCCGAGGCCACGATCACCTGGGCCAGCGCCTTGCCGCGCAGGGCCTCGCCCAAGGGCACGCCGGCCTTGGTCAGCACGTCGCGCAAGGCCACGCCTTCGAAGGTTGTCCTCAGGCCGCGATGGTCGGCGGTCACCACCGTCTGGCGGGGCAGTTCGCCGAGGTTCACGCTGGCCGTGGCGCCGGTCGCGTCGGTCACGCTGATCGCGGGTTGCGCGCGGGCCGGCCCGGTGCCGAACAGTATGCAAAGCGCGGCCGCCGTCAGGGTCTTCCCGGTTTTGCTCAGGATCATGAATACGCTCTAAGTCGTTGCTAAACTCGCATAAAATCATACTACATTATCTAGTCCCATGGCGACACGCAACCCGGCAATGAAGATCGTCAATTGGCTGGCCGCCGGCCTTGCGGTCTTGGCCTCCAGTGCGCCGATCGCTGCACAGCCCCCGAGCCTGGTCGTGTCGGTCGCTGCGAGCATGCACACTGCCCTCGAGGAGCTCGCCGTCCTGTATCGAGCCGCCACGGGCGTGACGGTCTCGCTCAACACCGGCAGTTCCAACACGCTGGCGCGGCAGATTGTCGAGGGGGCGCGGGCGGCGGTGTTCATCAGCGCCGACGACCGGCAAATGGACGTAGTCGAAAAGGCCGGCCGCGTCGTGGCCGGCACGCGCACGCGGCTGCTTACCAACGAACTGGCCATCGTCGCGCCCATTGATCGCGCGGTGCCGGCCAACCTCGCGGCGTTGCTCGAGGGCCGCGTGACGCGGCTGGCCATGGGTGAAACCAGCAGCGTGCCGGCCGGCGTGTATGGCCGCCGCTGGCTCGAGCACGAGGGCGCCTGGCCGCGGCTGCAATCAAAGGTGATCCCGTTCCCAACGGTGCGGGCGGTGCTGTCGGCGGTAGAGGCCGGGCGCGTGGACGCGGGCATTGTCTATGCCACCGACGCCCGCGAGGCGAAGGTGCGGGTGGTCGGGCGGTTGCCGGCCAACGAGCACGCGTACCTGAACATCGTGCAGCCGGCCGCGGTCATTGCCGGTCCTGCCGAGGCCGAGGGCCGCCGCTTCCTGCAGTTCCTGCGGGGGCCGGAAGCGTCGGCGGTGTTCAGGCGGCGGGGGTTTGGCGTTGAGCGCTGAGACCTGGGCGATCGCGCAGTTCACGGTGGTGATGGCGCTGATGGCCACGGCGCTGACGCTGCCCTTTGCCATCGCCGCCGGCTGGGTGCTGGCCCGCGCCACGTTCCCCGGCAAGGCGCTGCTCGAAACCGTGGTGTCGTTGCCGCTGGTGTTGCCGCCGGTGGCCACCGGGTTGCTGTTGTTGTGGCTGTTTGGCCGCCGCAGCCCCGTGGGCCGGGCGCTTGATGCGGTCGGCGTCGAGGTGGTGTTCACGTGGAAGGCGGTGGTGATCGCGATGATGGTCGTGAGCTTCCCGCTCGTGGTCCGCAGCGTGCGCTCGGGCATCGAGCAGGTGGATCGCCGCTACGAAGAGCTGGCCGCGACGCTCGGCGCCGGCCGCTTCCGCATCCTGCGCACCATCACCTTGCCGCTGGCCTCGCGTGGCATCGTCGCCGGCGCCATTCTCGGCTTCTCGCGCGCGCTCGGCGAGTTTGGCGCGACCATCATGGTGGCCGGCGCCATCCCGGGCCGCACGCAAACGCTGGCGGTCGGCATCTACACCTTCGTCGAGACCGGCCGCGAAGAGGCTGCGTGGGGCCTGCTGCTGCTCTCGGCGCTGCTGGCGTTTGGCGCCATCTACCTGTCGAACCGTCTGGTGGCGGCCCGCGCGTGATTCAGCTCACCCTTGACGTCACGCTGCGGCAGCAGGCGTTCGAGCTCCAGGTCAAGGACACCTCGTCGGTGGAGGTCCTGGGGATCTTCGGACCCTCGGGCAGCGGCAAGACCACGCTGCTCGAGAGCATTGCCGGCATTCGCCGCCCCGACGCCGGCGAGATTCGTGTGGCCGAGCGCGTGCTGTTCTCGTCGGCGGAAGGCATCGACCTGCCGCCGCGCGACCGGCAGATTGGCTACGTGCCGCAGGACGCGCTGCTATTCCCAAACCTGGACGTCAACGGCAACATCAACTACGGCGTCCGGCACAGCCGCCGCCACCTGCCGGGCGACGCGGAAGCGCGCCTTCGCTCGACGCTAATCGAGATCCTGGACCTCGGGCCGTTGCTGGAGCGCCGGGTGCAGAAGCTGTCGGGGGGCGAGAAGCAGCGCGTGGCGATTGCCCGCGCCTTGATGACGCAGCCGGCGGTGCTGCTGCTCGACGAGCCGCTGGCCGGCGTCGATCGCGCCCGGCGCGACCGCATCCTGCCGTACGTGCTGCGCATCCGCCGCGACCTGCACGTGCCGCTCGTCTACGTGACCCACGACGAGGCCGAGCTCACCTCAATCGCGGACCGCGTGCTGCACCTGGACACCGGTCGCGTCGCGGAAGCTACTCACCGCCGGCAATAAGACCGGCCGAGGCGCCCACCCAGCGCAGCCCCTTGTTGTGATCGACGCCCATCATCTTGCCGCGGCCCATGCGGATCAGCGGCAGCACGGGCCGCAGCCGATCACCGCTCCTCACGTACATGATGCGAATTTCGGCCTGGGTCGGGCCCTCGGGCGTCGCGATCACCGGTTCGAACTGGATGCGTTCCTGCAAGATGTAGTTCGACCGTTGTTCGGCCGGGATGGCGGCAATTTGCGCGTCGGTGGGCGCGAAGATGATGCCGCCGCCGGCAAACGAGAACAGCGGCTTCAGCAGATAACGATCGCGATCAACGGGTAACCGATCGAGCTGGTGCAGGAACGTCGTCTCCGGCACCGACCGGTGCTTCAGCCAGGGGATGGAGAACTTGCTGATCTGGAAGTACCACGACGGGTGGCCGGCCCACTCCACGTCGAGGTCGTCGCGGTAGTCGAACGGCAACGCCACGTTCGTGCGCTCGAGCTCGTCCGGAATCACGCGGTTGTAGATCCGCGCGATTGGCGTCAGCTCGCCGTCGCGCCGATAGAACAGCCGCCGCCCCTCGCGCGCGATCGCCGAGGTGTCGACGGCGCGAACCCCCCACATCTGCTCGGTCACGACGAAGTCGGGCCACGTCTTCTGCCGCCGCGGCTCAATCTCCATCAGCACGACGTGCTTCGGGTCATGCCCGTTCAGCAACGCCTGGCCGACCAGGTCGTGGTACTCCGCCGGCGCGAGGCCCCCGAGGCAGAGATCCAGCGACGACGGGAGCGCGAACGCATCCCGATACGCCTGCGCCACCGCCAGCTGAAATCCGTAGAGCGAGGCAAACGCCTGCAGTTCCACCAGTTTCGGCTGGACGTCGCCCGCCGGCCCTCGCACCAGGCCGAAATCGACCTGCAGGAACGTCGGCAGCGCTTCGACGTTCGGGCCATGAAAGCGGCTGGGCACCGCGGCCAGTGCCGCCGCCCGGGCCGCCGGGTTGTCGAGAATCTGTCCCGCCAACTCGAGGCCGGTGGCCGACAGATCGGTCATCAACGAGCGGGGAAAGAAGCAGGGCGTCTCGCTGATGGGGAAACCGAGCGTGGCGCCGGTCCGGGTTTCGATCCGCGCGATCAGGTCGCGGTAAGAACGCTCCGACCAGGATTCATTGAACTGCTGCCGGAGGGACTTAATCATGAAAGTGGAAAGTCAAAAGTGAAAAGTACTACGAACCCGGCTTTTCACTTTCTACTTTTCACCTTTCACTTTCAGTCAATCAGGAACTTCCCATCGTCCATGATCTTGCGATCGTCGACCCAGATGTCGAAGCGCGTGGCGACGACGTCGATGTGGGTGGACGAGAACCAGTCGGCGCCGGTGTGCACGCCGTACGGGTTGCCGAAGGCGATGTGGATGCCGGGGAACTTTTCGTCCTGCAGGATGTGGCCGATCACCTGCTTGAGCTCGATGTTGGTGCCGATGGCGAACTCGCCGACCCGGTCGGAGTTCTCGTCGGTGTGGGTGTACTTCCAGAAGTCGTTCTCGAGTTCCTTGTTGTCGCTGAACGCCTCGACCAGCCGGTTGTCCTTGACGCGCAGCGTCAGCGGCGTCTCGAACAGGCTGCCGAACTTCTCGCACAGGTAGTCGCCGACGACGCCGTCGATCACCAGGGTGCCGTTGACGTCGCCGGGGCTCGTGAACACCTCGCCCCCCGGCAGGTTGCCCCACTTGTCGGGGCTGATGAGGCCGCTCGTCTTCACCCAGCGGTAGTTCGGGTCGAGGTCGGCGACGAAGTCGCTGCCGCCCTTGGTGGTGGCGCGGACCTGCTTCGCGCCGCGCACGATGTCGATCACCTTGGCGCTGAGCGCGTCGACCTTGTGGAAGTCGGCGCGCATGCCCTCGAGCATCATCTGCCGGTTGATGTTCACCATGTGGCCATGGCGCATCCGGCGGCGGTTGACGATGTCGGTGAGCTGCATGCGCGACTTGAGCTCGTTGCGCTGCACGTGGACCGCGAGAATGCTGACCTGGCTTTGCTCCATGTCGGCGGCAATCACCGGCGGCAGGTCGACCAGCGGCCGGGCCGCGACGTCTTCGAGAATGAACACGGTGTAGGGCGCGCCGACGGCCTCGATCTCGTGGACCATGCTGGCGGCAATGTCGGCGCATTCACGGTCGGCGACCACGGTGACGCGCTCGTGCGGCTGCACGTTGAGGCAGACGCGAATGGCGTTCCTGGCGCCGGGCCCCAATTCAACGTCAAAAGCTGTGTTCATCGCTGTCTCAATTATAGGGTCAGACCCGTTGGCCCGGCCGGCGCGAGGCTAAACCCTAGAGTCCTGCCTGCGTCTCTGAAACCATGTATTCGACCACCTTCTTGAGGTCTCCGGTCTCGGCGAACACGGCGAGCTGGCGCTCGGCGCCGTTGCCCCGCTCGAGCATGGCCCGGATGTAGTCGATCTCGTTCCGGCTCCCGAGCTCGTCGGCCACATCGTCGATGAAGTCGAGGTATTCGAGCATCAGGTCCTTGGCCGGGACCTCGATTTCCTGGCCGAAATCGATCAGCTTGCCTTCCAGCCCGTAGCGCGCGGCGCGCCACTTGTTCTCCATGATGAGCGCCCGGCTGTACATGCGGAAGCCCTGGTTGCGCGAGTGCAGCTTGTAGAGCTTGGCCATGGTCGCCTGAATCAACGCGGCGAGGGCCAGGGTCTCGTCGGCGCGCATCGGGATGTCGCATATCCGCACCTCGACGGTCGAGAAGAACGGGTGCGGCCGCACGTCCCACCAGATCTTCTTGGCGTTGTCCATGCTGTTGGTCTTGACCAGCAGGTTGACGAAGCTTTCGTAGTCGGCCCAGCTCGTGAAGGTGTCGGGAATGTTGGTGCGCGGGAACTTGTCGAACACCTTGCAGCGGTACGACTTCAGGCCGGTGTTGAGGCCGATCCAGAACGGCGAGTTGGCCGACAGCGCCAGCAGGTGCGGCAGGAAGTAGCGCACCTGGTTCATCAGGTGGATGGCGACTTCGCGATCCTCGATGCCGATGTGCACGTGCAGGCCGAAGATCAGGTTCGAGCGCGCGACCAGCTGCATGTCTTCGACCACCTGCAGGTAGCGCTCGTCGGGATAGATGTCCTGCGCGCGCCAGTCGGCAAAGGGATGGGTGGCGCCGGCGCACAGCAACAGGCCGTTCTCGCGCGCCAGCTTGACCATGGCGCGGCGCAGGTTGAGGATGTCGGCGCGCGCCTCCTGCATGTTGCGGCACACGCCGGTGCCGACCTCGACCACCGACTGGTGCATCTCGGCCTTGATGCGCTCGTCGAGCTGGCGCTTGCCCTTGGCGATGATCTCGGCGTTGATGTGCGACCGCAAGTCGTAGGTGGCCGGATCGATGGTCTGGTATTCCTCTTCGATGCCGATGGAGAAGGAGGGCTTCATGGGTGCCAGGGTGCCAAGGGTGCCAGGGTGCGAGGGTGCATGGGCCTAGCCTTTCAGGAGTGCGTCCCAGCGGTACGTCGCCGGGGGCGCCGGCTCGGTGGCCTGCTTCACGGCCAGCTTGGCGACCTCGGTCACGATCCAGTCGAAGTTCGCCTGTCCCACTGAATGCAGGTCGGCGTCGGGCGCCGGGTTCATGAAGTCGATGGCATACGGCACGCCGTCTTCGACGGCGAACTCCACCGTGTTGAGGTCGTAGCCAAGCGCCCGGCACAGGGTCCGGGCGTCGCGCTCGACCCGTTCGAGCAGGCCCTTGGGATAGGCCGGCGGGTTCATGACGTAACGCTCGTGGAACGGCGCCCGCGGGTCGTAGGGCATGACGTGCACCTGCTCCTGCCCGACCACGTAGCAGCGGAAGTACTCCTGGAAGTTCACGCCGCGCTGCAGCGTCATGCACAAAGTCCTGGTCTGGTCGTAGGCGGCGAAGAACTCGTCGCGGTTGTTGACCTTGTAGACGTCGCGCCAGCCGCCGCCGTCAAACGGCTTCAGGAACGCGGGGAAGCCGACGTACTCGAAGATCGCGTCCCAATCGAGCGGGTACTTCAGGTTGCGCATCGACCGCTCGGTGGTGCCGGTCGGGTGCTCCTTGTGCGGCAACAGGATGGTCGGCGGAATGGCGACCCCGAGCTTGGTGGCGAGCGCGTAGTTGAAGAACTTGTCGTCGGCGCTCCACCAGAACGGGTTGTTGATGATCCGCGCGCCACAGAGCGCGGCGTTCTTCAGGTACGAGCGGTAGTAGGGAATGTCGTGCGAAATGCGATCGACGATCACGTCGTAACCGCAAGGTTCGGCCATGCGGACGTCGGCGATTTGCACGAACTCGGCGGCCACGCCAGCCACGCCCAGGCCGTTGATGCGCTCGACAAGCGCGGCCGGAAACGTGTTTTCCATTCCAAACAGGACACCGATTTTCTTCATAAGGAACCTGCCGGGGGCCGGCAACCGGGAAGCGGGAAGCGGAATCGAGCCCCCATGGGCACTAGCTTACTCCCGACTCCCGACTCCCGACTCCCGACTCCCGACTCCCGACTCCCGACTCCCGTTACGGGATATACGCCTGCGCCATGGGCCGCCAGTACGGCCAGTCGTGCTTGGAATCGTTCCACACGTGCAGCGCGTGCGGGATGCCCTTGGCGCGCATGATCGCCGCGAACTGCTCGTTCGGCGCGCGGCAAATGTCGTGGTCGCCGGTCACGATCACCCACTTGTTGCGCCGGAACTGGTCGAGATAATACGGATCCGACAGTCCCGGCAGGAACGCCGGCGGGTTCAGGAAATAACAGTCCTCGTCGTGGTAGCCGTCGAGGAACTGCGAGATGTCGAACGCGCCGCCCATGGTGATGCACGAGGTGAACGTGTACGGATGCCGCAACGCCAGCGCCATGGCATGGTAGGCGCCAAAGCTGCAGCCGGTCACGCCGATGTTGTCGTGGCGGGTGAGGTGCCGCACCAGCGGCACCACCTCGTTCAGGATGTAGTCCTCGTAATGCAGGTGGCGCTCGACCCGGTGGCGAGGGTGAATCTTCTTGCAGTACCAGCTTTCGCTGTCGACCGATGACACGCAGAACAGGCGCAGCCGCCCGTGCTCGAGCTTGTCGGCGAGCGCGCCGACCATCCCGCGATCCTCGTATTCGAAGAACGCCCCCATCGACGACGGGAACACCACGACCGGCGGGCCGTCGTGCCCGAAGATCAGCAGTTCCATGTCGCGGTTCAGCGAGCGGGAGAACCACTTGTGGTGGTCGCGGGTCATAAATCTAAGTGCTCGGGTGCTACGGTGCTGGAGTGCTCAAGTGCACCCTGGCACCTCAGCACCCTGGCACCTCAGCGCCTCAGAACCCCAGCACTTGAACCATATACTGATCGTGCGGCCCGATGCATCCTCCGAACGCCACGCTCCACCGGCACGAACAATTCCACTCCACGTTCCTGCCCGACGACCGCGACGTGCTGGTCTGGCTGCCGCCTGGTTATGAGGCCGAGCCCGAGCGCCGCTACCCCGTCTTGTACATGCACGACGGGCAGAATCTGTTCGACCCCGACACGGCCTTCCAGAAGGGCGAGCACTGGCGGGTCGGCGAAACCGCCGCCGCGCTCGTCGCCGCCGGCGGGCTCGCCCCGTTGATCATCGTCGGCATCTACAACACCGGCGAGGAACGCATCCACGAGTACACGCCAACCCGCGACGCGCGGCTGGGCGGCGGCCTGGCCGGCGATTACGGCCGCTTGCTGGTCGAGGAATTGAAGCCGTTTGTCGATCGCACCTACCGCACCATGCCCGAGGCGGCGCACACCGGCCTTGGCGGCTCGTCGCTGGGCGGGTTGGTGACCCTGCACCTTGGCTTCACGCATCCCGAGGTGTTCAGCCGCCTGGCCGTGTTGTCGCCGTCGGTCTGGTGGGACCGCCGCGCGATCCTGAAGACCGTGCGGCAAACACGCCCCCGCCCCGCGTTGCGCCTGTGGGTCGACATGGGCACCGCCGAGGGACGCCGCGGCCTGGACGATGCCCGGTTGCTCAAGGCGGCGTTGGTGGGCGCGGGATACGTCGACGGCGTTGACTTGCACTACGCCGAGTTCGAGGGCGCCACTCACAGCGAAACGGCGTGGGCAGCACGCGTGGGGCCGATGCTGACCTGGTTGTTCCCAACGCGGTAACCCCGCACTTCCGCCGCCAAATTGCGCACTCCTGCGAGCCCAGCTCATCAGTAGAACGCCGCCTCCCCCGCTGAAGCAGCTCAACAGCTAGAATCAGGGGCAGTGAATGGCCGTTTTCGAAGGCCGAACAACAAACGTTAAGTACAGAAAGGAATATTTGATGTCGAGCCTGTCGATTTGATGCTTGATGGTCGCAGTGTTTCTGCTGGCCAGCGTGCATGCCCACGCACAGCCTGCGCAGACCGGCACAATCTCAGGGTCCGTGCTGGATGCCACCGGTGGCGTCATGCCCGGCGTGACGGTAACTGCGACCAGCCAAGACCGTGGGTTCGCACGCACCGTGGTCACGGACGAAAACGGCCGATATCTCTTCCCGGCCGTGCCCATTGGCCAGTACACAGTGGTCGCCACGCTGCAGGGCTTCGAGACTGCCGAGGCCGCCAACAACCTCGTTGAAACCGACAAGACCACCAGCATCCCGTTCACGATGAAGGTCGGCTCGCTTACCGACACGGTCGTCGTCACCGGCATCACGCCGATCGTCGACACGACCACGGCAACGGCCAGCACCACCCTGCGGCGCGAAGAGTTCGACAAGCTGCCGGTCGGCCGAAGCTACCAGTCGCTGATTGGCGCGGCGCCAGGCGTGGTGGGTACCGGCAATGTCAACGCCCTCGGCGCGCTGTCGAGCAACAACCTGTTCATCATCGACGCCGTGGACACGACCGACCCGACCACCGGCACCTTTGGCACCAACCTCAACTTCGAGGCGATCCAGGAAGTCGCCGTCTACACGTCGGCGGCTGGCGTTGAGTACGGCCGCGCGCAGGGCGCGATTGTCAACGTCGTGACCAAGTCCGGCACCAACCGGTTTGAAGGATCCGCCAAGTATATTTTCCTGAACGACAACTGGGACGCGCAGAACACCACCAAGAGCGAGGTGACCGGCGCCTCCCTCGAACGGGTCAAGTTCGACCAGGTCAACCCTACCTATTCGTTCACCGGGGGCGGGCCGATCTGGAAAAACCACGCCTGGTTCTTTGGCACCTACGAGCTTGTCCAGAGCACCTCGCCGCAGCGGCAGACCGTCGGCCAGGTCCCCGAGGACTTTCAGCAGGTCCGCGAGGACAAGTTCCTCAACGTTCGTGGCACCGTGCAGGTGGCCGATGGCCACACTGTGTGGGCGAAGTACTACCAATCGCCGTCCGACGGCTTCGTGATCGACTACTGGGGCGCGGCGGCCGAGCGCGAGGCGCTTACCGGGCAAACCCAGAGCGCCAAGAACTGGGCGGCGCAGTGGAGCGGCGTGATCCGCAACAACTGGTCGATGGAGGGCGCGTTTGCCGACTACGCCTCGTTGATTAACGTCGACACGTTCGAGCCGAGTGGCCGGTTGTCGAACGCGCCGATTTTCAACGTCGCCGAGAGCAAGTACTACAACGGCGCCACGTTCAACGGCTTTGTCGAGCGCCCGCGCCAGCAGTTCAATCTGGCCAGCAACTGGTTCCTGTCGCCCGGCGGCCGTTCGCACAACATCAAGGCCGGCTACGACTTCCAGAACCTCGAGTCGAGCTCGCAGTTCGACTATCCGAACCGGCAGCTGTACTTCGCCGAGTCCTACATCCAGGCCACCGGCGCCATGGTGCCACAGTCGCGGCGCGACTTCGATGCCGGGCCCTCGACCTCGACCGGCAAGATCCACGCGGTCTTCGCGCGCGACAAGTTCGAAGTGAGCGACCGGCTCTCGCTCGAGGCCGGCATCCGGTGGGAGAAGCAGACCGGCACCAGTGACATCGGCACTGACACGGTCGACACCAACGTGTTCACGCCTCGCTTCTCCGGCACCTACGACATCAGCGGTGACGGCAAGACGCTGGTGATGGGCAGCTACGGCCGCTACTACTCAAGCATCATCCAGGGCTTCTCGGACGCCTTTGCCAGCGTGCCGCAGCAGACCAATTACGACAACTACACCTGGAACGGCAGCGCCTACGTGTTCTCGAACCGCGTGCAGTTGAGCGGCTCGACCTTCCGGCCGAACACCGACCTCAAGCCGTACTACATGAATGAAGGAACGATCGGCGTCCAGCGGCAGTTTGGCCAGACCACCGCGATCGGCGTGCGTTACATCAACCGCCAGTGGGGCGACCTGATCGACGACATCCGCACCTTCAACCCCGACAACACGATTCGGCGGCAGGTCGTCAATTACGACGCCGCCGAGCGCAAGTACAACGGCCTGCAGCTCACCTTCGAGAAGCGGTTCTCGAACAACTGGAACGCCCAAGGCAGCTACACCTACTCTCAGACCCGCGGCAACCACTTTGCCAATAACTTCACGGCCCTTGGCGACTATCTTGACGCGCAGTGCCGCACCACCGCCGACACGACCGTAGGGAACGCCGGCGTGATCTCATGCGCGGAAGTCAACAACGGCGCCAACAAGTCCGGCGCGCCCGGTTACGACCGTCCGCACAACATCAAGTTCAACGGCGCCTACGTCCAGACCCTTGGGCCGACGAACCTGACCTTCGGCATCCTGACGGAGTTCATCTCGAAGCGGCGCTACCAGAAGGAGCGGACGGTCAACGTGCTGACCCCCGGGACCCAGAACAATGCCGGACTGACCGCGACCTACTACTACAACGCCCTGGGCGAGGATGCCCTCGACGGCATGGAGAACTTTACCGATTTCTCGACCGAGCTGACGTGGCGGATCGCCGGACGCCAGCAGGCCGCAGTGCGGGCGGAGGTCTTCAACCTCTTCAGCAATGAAGAGAAGATCATCAGCAACAACGTGACCTGGTGCGGCAATACCGCCACGGCCGCCTGCGCCACCGCGGTCGACAACTTTGGCAAGGCGAGCGCGCGCGGCTCGTTCCTGCAGCCGCGCCGCTTTCGCTTCTCGCTCGTCTACCGTTTCTGATCCGCAAATAGGCCAGTGACCCCGGGGATCGGGTGATCTCGCGAGCTGCCGCACGGCAGCCGCGAGATCGCCCGGTTCGCCGCGCTCCCGCCCCCCGCGCCGCGTCAGGCGGCGGTATCCTGAGACGTGAACCTCGGCCTTGACGCCATCGCCGGCCTCGTCGTCGCCATTCTCGGCGGCGCGGCCGTCGGCGTCGAGCGCCAGCAGTCGGGCCATGCCAGCGGCCCCAACGCCCGGCTGGGCGGCGTTCGCACGTTTACCCTGCTCGGCGCCGTGGCCGGCATCGCCGGCCTGCTCACCGCCGCGGGCTATCCGCTGGCCACCGGACTGTTGGTGTCCGGCGCGCTCGCGCTGGTCGTGGCCGGGTACGTCCGTGCCAGCAAGAAGGACATCGATGCCACCACCGAGGTGGCCGCGCTCGTGGTGCTCGGCGCCGGCGTGCTGGGCGGCCTCGGCGAACTGCGCCTGTCGGCGGCGCTGACGACGATGACGGTGCTGCTGCTGGCCGAGAAGCCGCGTCTGCACGGCCTGGTCAAACGGCTCGACGAAACCATGCTGCTGGCGGCGGCGCGGGTGGCCGTGATGTCAGTGGTGATTCTGCCGTTGCTGCCGGAAGGGCCGTTCGGCCCCGCGCCTGGCATCCGCCCGCGCGAGCTGTGGATCCTGGTGCTGCTTTTCTCGGGACTGAGCTTTGTCGGCTTCATCGCCCAACGGCTCGCCGGCGCCGCCGGTTATCCGCTCACGGGCTTGCTGGGCGGGCTCGTATCCTCGACTGCCGTCACCCTGACGTTCGCGCGGACCAGCCGCGCGCATCCCGCCCAGGCCCCACCACTGGCGACCGGCGCGGTGGCCGCGAGCACCATCCTGTTCGCGCGCGTGGCGGTCGCCGTGGCCGTCCTCAATGCCGCGCTGGTGCCGACGCTGGCAGGCTTATTGTGGGCGCCATTTGCCGCCGGCCTGGCCGCTCTTGGTCTGGCGTGGCGGCAGATGGATGGCCCGAGGGCGGCGCCCCCGGCGTTGCGCAACCCGCTGCAATTTCGCGCGGCGCTTGAGATGGCGGCGTTGTTCCAGGCCGTGTTGTACGCCGTCGACTTCGCGCGGTCGTGGCTGGGCGAGGGCGGGTTGATGGCGGGTGGCTTCGTGCTGGGCCTGACCGACGTCGATGCGCTGACGCTGGCCATGACGCGCAGCGTCTCGGGCGGCACCTCGATCGACCTGGCCTGTCGCGCCATCCTGATGGGCGTGATTGCCAACTGCCTGATGAAGGGCGGCATTGCCGTGATCGTCGGCGAACGCCGGTTCGCCTGGCAGACGGCCGGATCGTTGTTCGCCATGGCGGCCGCCGGCGCGCTCGCGCTCGCGTTGTAATCGCGGCCGGAGTCCACCCCACCCGACTTTCGGCACTGCGGAATATCTCCCTCCTCGTGTCGAGGCGGGGCGAACTTTCGCCCGGCGCGGGTCTTTTCACGCCCTTTGAGCCCGATGTTCGCTTGGCACACCTGATGCTTGAGCTGGGATGTGCTGGCCTCACAGCACCAAAGGAGAACCTGAATGATCCGACTGGTCTTCACCGTACTCGCCGCTCTAACACTGTCTGCCGGTTCGGCTTTCGCCCAGGCGAAGATCGAGCAGGTGCCGATTAAAAATGTCAGCGCGTCGGACGCCAAAGGGATGTTCGACAGCTATTGCGCCGTATGCCACGGCAAGGCGGGCAAGGGCGACGGCCCGGCCGCCAAGGCTCTGGCGAAGGCTCCGGCTGATCTGACCAAGATCAGCGCCCGAAACAAGGGAACCTTCCCCGACACGAGGGTCCGCCGCTACATCCAGGGCCTGGACGAGGTCGCCGCACACGGCTCGCGTGACATGCCGATGTGGGGGTCCCTGTTCAACTCGTTGAACCGCGACACCGCCGAGCTGCGCGTCGCGGCGTTGGCGGACTACATCAAGGGGATGCAGGCGCCTTAACTTCGGGTTCGCACGCTGGTGCGAGGCAGGGGGGCACCCTGCCTCGGCCCGTGTTACGTTCATCGTGATGACTCGTCGCGATCTCCTTGCCGCGGTGTGCGCCTGGCCGGCGCTGGCGGCCGCCGGCCGCGCGCAGCACATGGGGATGCCGCCGCCCAAGCCCGCGCCGCAGGCCCAGGACTTCACTGCACCGGCGGACATCACCCTCCGCATCGGCGAACTGTCGCTCGACTTGAAGCCGGGCCGCACCATCAAGACCCTTGCCTACAACGGCCAGGTGCCCGGCCCGCTGCTGCGTGCGCGGCGCGGACGCCCCGTCACCGTCGACGTCTTCAACGACACCAGCGACCAGGACATCGTCCACTGGCACGGCCTCCACATCCCCTCGAACGTTGACGGCGTGTACGAAGAGGGCACGCCGGGCGTGCCGCCGAAGGGCCGCCAGCGATACGTGTTCACGCCCGACCCGGCCGGCTCCCGCTGGTATCACAGCCACAACACCAGCGGCCGTGACTTCAAGAAGGGCACCTACACCGGGCAGTTCGGCATGATGGTTGTCGAGACCGGCGAAGAACCCGGCGCCTACGACCAGGAGGTTCCCATCATGCTTCACGGGTGGGAACCGCGCGTGACCGGCGGCAACCCGGCCGACGTGTCGTACCGTTACCACTCGATTAACGGCAAGATGCTGGGCGGCGGCGAACCCGTGCGGGTCCGCCAGGGCCAGCGGGTGCTGTTCCGCATCGTCAACGCGAGCGCGACGCTGCAACACAAGCTGGCCCTGCCGGGCCATGGCTTCCAGGTCATCGCTCTCGACGGCAACGCGGTGCCGTCGCCGGCCACCGTGCCCATGCTGGAACTCGGCCCCGGCGAGCGGATCGACGCTGTCGTCACGATGAACCGGCCGGGCGTGTGGATACTGGGCGAAACGCGCCCCGCCCTGCGCGACGCCGGTCTGGGCCTGGCCATCGAGTACGCCGGCCACCAGGGGCCGCCGCAATGGGCGCCGACGGCCACCGACGGCTGGAGTTACCTGCGGTTTGGCGCGACTGCCGAGGTGGCCGAACCCGACGGCCGGCTCACGTTGGTGTTCAAGCCCAAGGGCGACGGGCACAGCTGGACGATTAACGGCCAGTCACACCCGCGCATCGACCCGATCGTCGTGCGCGCCAACCGGCGCTATCGCTGGCTGATGGACAACCAAAGTGCCGACGCGCACCCGATCCACCTGCATCGGCACACGTTCGAGCTGGTCAACTACGCCGGCCAGCGCACTTCGGGCCTGTGGAAGGACGTGGTCGTGGTGCCGGCCTGGAGCCAGGTGGAAATCGACGTTCCCACCACCCAGCCCGGCCTTTCACTCTTTCACTGCCACCACCAGTTCCACATGGACATGGGCTTCATGACCATGATGCGGTACGAGGAATAACGGCCAACGGCCGTATGACGCCGGTCATGTCGCGGGCCGGGGCGGTCGGCTAGCATCAGGTGAGGCGCGAACGCCTGGGGAATCGGTCCCAGGAGGACACCGATGCGCGACGGCGAACTGGACGTCGAACGTCCCGTCGATGAATTGTGCGAGCGGATTGTCGCTGACCACCACGCATTCCTGTATCGCGCGCTGCCGGCCCTGGTCGAGGATCTCGGCCGCCTGGCCGACGACGATGGCGGCGCCAGCATGCTGGCCGAAACGCGCGCGGCGGTCGCCGACCTCGCCGAACAATTGAAGGGCCACCTCTCCAAGGAAGAGCACGTGCTGTTTCCGGCCCTGGTGGCGCTGGCGCAGGCCGAGCGTGAAGGCGGCGGCCGCCCCGCGCTGCCGTTTCCAACCGTGCTGCACCCCATTCGCATGATGGAAACCGAACACGCGCGAATCGACGCCACCATGGGGCGGTTGCGGGCGCTCACCCACGAGTTCGCGCCGCCCGACGACGCCTCGGCCGCGTGGCGGCGTTGCCTGGCCCAGTTGTCTGAACTCGACGCCGACTTGCGCGAGCATCACCGCAAGGAGAACGAAGTGCTGTTTCCACAAGCGCTCGAACTCGAACGCCGGCTGCGGTAACGTAGCGCGCTCTTCTAACTTCTTACTGCTTGCTTTGCCCTTGCGCCGGCCTGTTCGCCGCTGAAATTCGGCGTCACCGCCGGCGGCGGTTCGTGGGCTATCATTCCCGGCGTGTCAGCCCCTGCAGATGACGACTTGCTTCGCCGCGTCTCGCTGTTTCGGCGCCTCGCGCCCGACGCGCGCACGCGGGTGGCGGCGGTCGCCCACGTCCGGACTTACGATCGCGGCGACCTGATTTTTTCGGAGGGCGACCCCGGCGACGTCTTCATCGCCATCGTCACCGGCCGCGTCAAGGTGTTCAAGTCGACCCCCGCCGGCAAGGAGATCATCCTCGAGATCTTTGGCGATGGCGATCCGCTGGGCGCGGTGGCGGTGTACGAGCGGGCGCCGTTTCCGGCCTCGGCCCTGGCGCTCGAGCCCACCCAGTGCGTGCGGATCGACCAGGCCGCGTTCTTCCGGCTGCTCGAACAGGACCCCGCCATCGTGCGCGGCTTGTTGTCGGGCCTGACGATCCGCCTGGCCGAGCTGACGCGCCGCCTCGCCGAGTTGACCGGCGCGCGGGTCGAAGCGCGCTTCGCGCGGCTGTTCCTGAAGCTGTGCGACCAGATCGGCCGCCCGGAGCGTGGCGGCACCTTCGTGGCCATGCCGCTGTCGCGGCAGGAGTTGGCCGACCTGACGGGGACGACGATCGAGACGACCATCCGCATCATGAGCCGCTGGCAGAAGGAAGACGTGCTGCACACGGAAAAAGACGGCTTCGTGGTCCTCGATCGCGACGCGTTGGACGAGGCCTCGGCGACCTGAGGGCCGTCACTTCCGATCGCGCGGCGTCGCGCTTTCCGGGTAGTGCCCCTTGGCCGGATGGGTCGCGGCGTCGGACATCGCCTCCACGTAATGGATGAACATCACGTATCGCTCCACGTACTCGCGTCCCGCGGCCACGTTGTCGGGCTGGTAGTTCGCGGCGGCCCGCGCCGGCGTGAACGTCTCGATCAGGCCTTCGCGCACCTGGCCGGCCAGCAGCGCGGTCAACGCGGTGACATCGCCTGAACTTAGCGCCAGGTCCGCGGCGGGAATTGCGGGTCCGAGATCGCGGCCGGCCGGCTTGAGACCGGTGTAGGCCGCGCCTTCGCCGACACGGTGGATCCGCACCAGGGTTTCGAAGAAGTAGGCGTCGGCCAGTCCCGCGGCCTGGCCGCCCAATTTGCGGACGGCCATTGTCCGCGCGAATGCCTGGCGGATCTCCGGTTCGTCCACCCCGCGCACCCAGATCAACGCCAGGTTCACGTTGCCCTTCTCGAGCGCGGCACGCGCGGCCGCCACGACCGGGCCGTCGAGCCCGTCGCAATGCGCCATGACCGGCCGCGGCAGCAGAATCACCATGCCCG
>Ga0209770_10000365_pt1 | contig 25145 bp, 22 predicted proteins | sample LauGreSu1BDMLBDD_2_FD_187572 | JGI IMG/M metagenome (GOLD analysis project Ga0209770, IMG submission 187572) | Freshwater lake microbial communities from Lake Michigan, USA - Su13.BD.MLB.DD (SPAdes) (version 2) | ecosystem: Environmental > Aquatic > Freshwater > Lake | place: Lake Michigan, USA...
GGGCTTAACTCTTTTTATATGGGACGCATCGAAAAACCCGCTTACACGGTGGAGAAAGAACTATCACCACGTATCGAAATCCGGCAGTATGCATCCATGGTGGTTGCCAAGACTAACCTTCCAGGAGCCTCGTTCGATGATTACGGTTCGCAAGGTTTTCGTAACGTGGCGTCGTACATTTTTGGCAACAACCAACAACAGCAAAAAATTGCCATGACTTCTCCGGTTATCATGGAGCAAGGCCAGGAAGCCAGCATGTATTTTGTCATGCCAAAGCAATACGCGAAAAGCGATTTACCGCAACCGAATTCAAGCCGGATAGAAATTACAGAAGTTCAGCCGAAACGATTGGCCGTGATTCGTTTTGGAGGCTGGGCCAACGACCGCAGAATCGCGAAGTATCAGGCCCTATTGAAAGCTGCCTTGGAAAAGGAAAACATCCCATACAAAGAACCCTTTTTGTTCATGGCTTACAATGCGCCATGGGACATTATTGCCCGACGCAACGAAGTTGCAGTGGAGTTGTAATGTATTGGGGGCGGATTTAAATCCGCCCCCTGATACTTGTCTTTGGGTGTGGGTTTAAACCCACATCCAAAGAATAATCACATTCGAATTACTACTTATGATGCGATTTTTGATTTTCAATGTATCTTTTCACTGTTGGCAACACGCCTTTTGAAACGCTAAATGCTGAAAATCCACGCTGCCAAATAATGCGCTCATGTTCGAAAGCATGGTTTAAATAATGTGCGCTACTACCTTTGATTTGTTTCATCACGTCAATAATTTTCAGTTTAGGGTTTAACTGAAATAAACAATGTACATGGTCTGACATTCCGTTTATGGCATAAGGTTCACATTTCAATTTTATAAGTTCTTGCCTCAAATGTATATACAGTTCATGCTCTATTTCAGAAGAAATCTGTGGTAATCTTCTTTTGGTAGACCAAAATGCATGAATATAAATTCTCGAAAGGGATTTTGACATCGTAAAATGCTGTCAAAAACGAATAAAATCCATTTTATTGTAAAATCCCCTGGGTGCGGATTTCAATCCGCACCCAGGGGATTAATTGCACTCAAAAATCATCCCCTCACTGGCAGTCGATAGTATTGTCCGTTCAAGCGGATGAATGCAAAGGAGGTTGGGAGGGATAACGTGATGAAGTCATTGCTTGCATCAAGTACCTTTAGATCAAGGGCTTTTCCCGAATAATCGAAGGCTTGGATGTTACCCTGGTGAACGTTGTTGCCTTGGATGATCCATTGGTTTTCTTCCAATGCATGGATGGTAACTCCTGATTCCAAGTTCGAAATGCCGTTAGCACCTAGGTTAATCAGCACCGAGTCCGTTGCTTGTCCGCAAGGACCAGTGACCGTACATGTGACCCAATAAGAACCCAGGGTGAATACATGAATAACGCTTGCTCCGAAGGCGGTGGAATTGTCGCCAAAGTCCCACGCGATGCTGTCGCAAGCGCTGCAGGTGGCATCGAACGTATAACTTCCAGGTAAAATTCCGTTTAGTTCGGCGACAATATCAACTTGGGTCAGGGAATCGGGATGGGTTAGCATCCACGTCCCCATACTATCCAGGACCACTAAGTTCGCGGCATTGATTAAGTGTTGAGCCGTTACCGCATCCAGACCTGCAGTGTAGGCAAGGTTTGGGGTAATGGCCTTGTGAAACAAGGAGACATAAAAAACACTCGCAGCTAGGTAGGTTCCTGCCACCGAGGGATGTGATCCATCGCCCACGTACAGTTGAATGCTGGGTTGAGTTTCACGAATATGCCTCCACGCGGCGCCCACGGGAGAAACCGAAGCGTCGCTCGAATCAGCAATGCGTAAATAGGCGTCGCGAAGTCGAGCGTTCATTTTGTGAAACGTGTTGATGCTATCCCATTGAGGATCCCCGTTTTCGCGGCCCCAAGTCATGAAGTAATTGACTTGCGCACATGGGTGGTTGGCATCCACGGAATCGGCGAGCTGCATGGCATAAGGAATGGATTGGGTGTTAACTTGTCCAAACGGAAAGGAAGGTTCTTGGCTCTGTCCTTGTATTACCACATAATCCCAGGCTTGAGCGTTGATTTTTTGATAGGTTATCGGGTCTTGGCTGTGCATTTGGAAGGTAAATCCGCCGTTGGACTTCGAATCTACCGTCACCTGGTCGCCCATCGCTGTTGCAATTTGTGCAAAGGTTCCAGGTAAATCGTTGGCGGCCGTGTAGCTGTTTCCAACGAATAACACCTTTAAATTCATTTGTGCGAATTGGGTGGAGGAACAAAGTATTGCAAGGATTAGTAACAAGTTCTTCATCTTCTATAGTTTTCTTGCGTAAATTTACCTCATGTACGGAACATCTGCGCTACGATTCGTTTTTTTTACAGCGTTTTTTTGGTACTGTAGAAGCGTAAGCGCCCAATTTCAGTTCATTTACAACGATTCAGTTCCGGTCGTTAAATTGGGAAATGCGCTGAAGTTTCCATGGGCAGGAGGCTTAAATTACCCTCAATTTTCTGAATTGGACTACGATTACGATGGCGATCAAGATTTAATTGCCTTCGACCGAAGCAACGACCAATTAAGGGTTTTTGAACATTCAGTGCAATCCGGTCAGCATTCATACCGTTGGAACCCATACGGAGGATCCTTGTTTCCAAGCGACGTTCGGTATCGGATGTACTTAGCCGATTATAACCTTGACGGCAAAAACGATCTTTTTACCTACGGAATAGGGGGGGTGAAGGTCTATAGAAATACGGGCAGTTTGGGAACGGGACTGCAATGGACCTTGGAAAAAAACCTGCTGTATTCCGATTACAACGGTTTATTCATGGGTCTCTACGTGAGTTCAGCAGATATTCCGGCCATTGTGGATGTGGACGGCGACCAAGACCTTGACATTCTTACCTTTTCCATTGCGGGAGATCACGTGGAATATCACAAGAACATGTCCAAAGAAATGTACGGACATTGCGATAGTTTAATTTTTGAATTAAAAAACCGTTGCTGGGGAGGATTCAATGAGTCCGTGACCACCAACGCTATTACCCTTTTCAGTACCAGCAGTTTGTGCTCTACGGGAAACGTACCCAATCCTGAAATGCCCGAAATCATTAAACCCGAAGACGAGGAGAAAGCGCATGCAGGTTCAACTTTATTGGCGTTGGATTTTGACAACAACCAAGTTCTTGACTTGCTGATTGGCGACGTTGCGTACGGAAATTTAAATAAGCTCGTCAATGGAGGCACCAATCCCAATACGAATTCCGCGATGGTCTCTGTTGACCCGGCCTTTCCCTCCAATTCAGTTCCTTTAAACCTTCAGCTCTTTCCCGGTGCATACTATGTTGATGTGGATTTCGATGGAAAAAAAGACCTGTTGTGTGCACCGAATGCCAAGGGTACTTCCGAAAACGAACGCAGCGTTTGGAAATACAAAAACCAAGGCACCAATGCCCTCCCCAATTTTGTTTTTGAAACCAACGCCTTCCTGCAGCAGGATATGATAGAACATGGCATCGGAAGTATTCCCGTGTTAGCAGATGTCACCAACGACAGTTTGCCGGACTTATTCGTGGCCAATTATTTCGCTTACAAACCGACGCTACTCCAGGAAACCCGCATCGCTTACTACAAGAATACCGGAACTGCACAACAGCCCGTTTTTACCTTTGTCGACGACGACTTTTTGAACCTCAGCCAAAGCGTAAGCGGTTTACGCGCCATTCCCACCTTTGGAGATCTCAACGGCGATGGCCGACCGGATATGCTTTTGGGCCTGGAAAATGGAACACTTCAATATTTCCAAAACAACTCGGTAAACAGTTCGCCGAGTTTTGCAACTCCCGTATCCAATTTTGCTTCCATCGATGTTGGACAGATGGCCGCTCCGCAGTTGTTTGATTTGGATTCCGACGGAATACTGGATTTGGTAGTGGGCGAGAAAACGGGAACCTTGCAATATTTCCAAAACCAAGGAAGCGTAAACGCTCCAAATTTTGTGTTGTTGACCCCGCAATTGGGAGGAATCGACATTCAAACCGCAACCCCAGACGGTTTTCCCATTCCTCATTTTTTCCGGTGGAACGATACGACGTACCTTCTCGTTGGGGGATATGACGGGCAGCTTCGATTCTACGACAGCATTGACAACCATCTTGCGGACACCTTTCATCTGAAGGTTTTTCCTTTTCTCGGATTGGATGTAGGTACGTTTTCGGCCGTAAGTGTGGTTGATGTTGACCATGACGGCAAATTAGACCTTTACCTCGGTCAAGACCTCGGAGGTATTTTTCGGTTAGAGCACCAAGCGGGAGCGAACCTGTCTTTGACAGAACCACAAGAACAGTATCTTTTAGTGTATCCTAATCCGGCTCGTACAGCCCTCAACTTGCGAGGGGCGGCGGAATTGGGGAGCCTTAAAGTGTACAGTTTAGAGGGAAAACTTGTACTTGAACATCCCGGTAAGGCTTCGGAAATAGTCCTTGATATTGAACACTTGCAGCAAGGCTTGTATACCTTGATTCTCGAAAGCGGATTCAAGGCAAGGTTTGTAAAGGAATAGGTTATTGACAACTTTTTTGTAATACTCGAATCATTCATATAATGGCGTTGAATTTAACCTTTCAATTATTTCTAAGCATCTTGGCCCTGCTGACAACCTGTAATGAACCAACCGCCTTTGACAACGAAAATTCCCTTCAACGTTTAAAAGGTGACACCGTCAACGAATTGGGCAAGAACATCATGGTGGTTTATCAAGACAGGAAGAATCAATTTTGGTTTGGGAGTTGGGAAACCGGCGTATATCGCTATGATGGAAATAAACTGGTGAATTACACAACCAAACACGGTTTACTTAACAACAGAATTGATGAAATTAAAGAGGATGAATTGGGCAACATCTATTTTTCAAGTGCCAACGAGACATCTTCAATATCAAAATTTAACGGAAGCTATTTCACCACGGTAAGGGCAGTTCCAAGCAATGATTGGAAACTATTGCCTACAGACATATGGTTTGAACATTCGTACGGTAATACCGGAAAAGTATATCGCTATGATGGAGCTACTTTACATGAACTGCAATTCCCTAAACCACCGAATTTATCCAATCCATTCGATGTTTACAGCATATACGAGGACAACAAAGGATGCATGTGGTTTGGTACCAATCCGGTAGGAGTCTGCAGATTTGATGGCACCTCGTTTGAATGGATTACGGAGGAAGATGTGACTGAATTTCGAAATGAGGGGGCGAACGGAGTGCGTTCCATTATACAAGATAAAAACGGTGACTTTTGGTTTAACACCGAATTCCGTTACAGGGTGTATGATAGTGCCACGATGCAAAGCAATAATTGGTACACTCGACACGAAAGCATCGGTGGCTTGGATGGGAAAAAGAACAGTGATTTGGACGAGTACCTTTCATCGGTAAAAGACAATGAAGGTAATTTGTGGTTTGTAACGTACATGGATGGAGTTTGGATGTATGATGGAACTAAGATTACCCATTATGCAATTCTCGAGGATTTAAAAGAAATCAAGTTGTTTAGTATTTATAAGGATACGTATGGACAATTATGGATTGGTACTCCAGAAAATGGAGCTTGGAAATTTAATGGACAAAGGTTTGAGAAATTTAGGCGATAATCGATGATAAAAACGATCACGAACAGCGATTTGGCAATATTGATTTTTCAATGCTCCAACAAGTGGTGGTTCATGAAGTTTGGTCGCCTATAACCGTATTTCGAGCAGGGATATTCTGATACCCTTACTTCACTGTGATCTGGAACATTTCCTGTCCTTCCAACACTCCTTTTAGCACATCGCCAATAGCAATGGGTCCTACACCGGCTGGGGTTCCGGTGAAAATCAAATCTCCCGTTTTCAGGGTTATGAATTGGGAAACATACCCCAATATTTGGTCGATGGAAAAGATCATTTCACTTCCCGAGGCTTGTTGCTTTAAAACATCGTTTTGATAGAAGGAAAATTGCGCCTTTGCGAGGGGGAATTCTTGCACGGGCAACCATCGATCGGAGACTACTGCACTGTTGTCAAATGCCTTGGCCATCTCCCAAGGGAGTCCTTTTTCCTTACAACGGCTTTGTAGGTCACGGGCAGTAAAATCAATTCCTAAACTGATTTTGCTGTAGTAATTGGAAGCATAAGCGGGATCTATGTGCTTTCCCATTTTATCAATTTTCACCACCAACTCACATTCGTAGTGCATGTCTTGGGTAAAGGAAGGAAGGTAAAAATCAGACTCTCGCAACAAAGCGGTATCAGGTTTCATGAAGAACACCGGAGCCGTAGGGAGTTCCGCTTTCATTTCGGCAGCATGATCCGCATAGTTTCTTCCGATGCAAATGATTTTCATGGCTTTTTAAATTTCGTCGAAAGTTGCTGCAGTTTATCCTGTAATCCAGCAGCTTTATCTTCTTCTTTCAAGGCTTTTAAGCGCGCGACTTCTGCTCTCAGGCAATCCTTGGTTTGAAAGGGGAAATCCGCGTCGAGCATCCATCCGTAATAACCGGGCTCAAGTTTCATTACCTCTTCAACGGTGCGTCCTTTATGTTTTCCAAAATTGTACATGATAGCCCCGCGTTCATTTTTGGCTAAACGTCCGGCGAAATCAACGGCACCCATGGGGCTGTTGCTCGAAAAGGCGGCTAATGCTGGAATATCTCGACTTAATTGTTCATAGCGGTTGAGCTGTGCCAAGAAAACATCCAAGGTTACTTCCGTATCGTAAAGCGCGTCATGGGCGTTTTCCATGGTTTGCCCGCAATAGAATTGGTAGGCAGCAGCTAAGGTACGTTGTTCCATTTTGTGAAATATGTTCTGAACGTCCACGAAATTTCTCCCATCCATGGGGAAAGGATGACCAACACGGTAAAATTCTTCTACCATAAAGGGAATATCGAATTTATTGGAGTTGTAGCCTGCCAAATCTGAGTCCCCTACAAAGGCAATGAGCTCTTGGGCTACTTCTTCAAGTTTTGGTGCATCTTTAACCTTTTCGTCGGTAATCCCGTGAATCTCCGCAATGTTTGGAGGAATGGAAATGCCAGGATTGATCAAACACGACTTTGACTCGCGCTGTCCGTTGGGATACAGCTTAACAAAGGCAATCTGGACAATTCGGTCTTTGGTAATTTGGGTTCCGGTGGTTTCAAGGTCGAAAAAACACAAAGGTCGCACCAACGATATTGCCATCCGGGTTATTTAAGGATAATGAACTCGGTTCTTCTATTTTGTAAATGATTCGCTTCCTTGCAAGGAACGCCATCACCGCAGGGCTTTAAGAGTTCGGATTCTCCGTAACCTTTTGCGGTAATTCGTTCAGGATTTACCACATTTTTTTGGATGTACTCTTTCGCGGTTTTAGCACGCATGTCGCTCAACCACTGGTTGTAGATGGAAGGACCTCGGCTGTCAGTATGTGAGCGAATTTCAATCGCTAAGGTTGGATTGTCGTTCATCACTTTGATAACCGCTTTAAGCTTGTTTTTTGAATAATCGGTTAGGTTGTAACGGTCAAACTGATAGTTTACCAGGTATGGTCCTCCGATAAATCCTTTTTGCGTGGCTTCCAGTTGGAAATTAACCGTGACCACGGAATCCGATAAAAGATCTGCATCTACGGTGGCTGAAGCAGCCAAATATCCATCAGCCGTAACATTTACTGTTCCTTTAACATGATCTTCGTATTGATATTTGTCGAGGATGTTCGAGAAATACACTCCGTTAGAACCAGATGTCGCAGAGACGGTTTTTCCGTCCATAGATAAGGCAACCGTTGCACCCGCAATTGGAGCCTTGGTAGTAATATCCACCACAACACCTTTCACTTCGTAGGTTGGGAATGGAATAATGACTCTGTCTTCATCAATGATTAACAATTTCTTTTCGATCATTTCGAACTCACTGTCGCAACCGGTTTTAAACTTTTCTTTAAACGCTTTTTTGGTTTCTGGTCCGTAATAATAAGCAATTTCATATTCCTTACACTTCTCAAGTGCCGAAACAAATACCCCGTCGCGCATTCTTGAGGTTAATACCGTTTCCATCGTATTTGCACAGTTGGTACATTTGAGGGTTATGTACGAATTTTCAGGAATTGGATTTCCTTTGGTATTGACAATTCTACCGTTTAATACAGCGGTTCCAGCTGGAGTTTCCTCTATGCCGATGGCATATACATCGTAGCCTCCTTGTCCTCCAATGCGGTTGGAGCTTACAAAAGCCATTTTCCCGTTCGCGGTCATGCTGTAGGAAATTTCATCCGAGAAGGAGTTGACTTTGGATCCAACATTTACAGGTTTTGACCACATGCCGTTTTCATCCCGGGTGGCTTTGAAAACGTCGAATCCTCCCATACTCTCCTTGGAGTTTGAAGAAAAGTAAAGGGTTTTACCGTCCAGTGAAATGAACGGAGCCATTTCGTCTTCTTCAGAATTAAGCATGGCCAAGTTCTTGGCGGGCCCCCAATTCTCTCCAGCTTTTTCCACCATGAATAAGTCCCAACCTCCTTTACCGCTTAACGCATTAGAAACAAAATACGCCGTATTGCCATCGGAACTCACATTGAATTGAAGGTTAAATGGCGCAGCTTTTTCCTTTTTGTTGTCGATGTTGATAGCAACTTCTTTCTCCTTTGAAAAAACACCGTTGCTAAATTCCGAGCTGTAAATCTTGGGATTATTCCAAGAAGAATAATGCACTTTTCGTTCGTTCGTGCTAATCGAGCTGAGGAGCTCATCAATTTTGGGTTCATTCATAGGGAATAAATTCGCGCCGCTCCAACCTTCTTTCGTTTTGGAAAATTGGTAAATGTCCGCGGGAAGCACATTGAACATGGGTTCGACATAGGCTAAGGTGGTATTGTTTTCTCTGGCACGAGCAGAAGAAATAAGCAACGATTTTCCATCTGCTGAAATAAAGGCATTCTGGTCGTTGTATACTGTGTTAATCGGAGGATAAAGAACCGTACTCTCGGGTTTTGCCATTCCCCCGAGTTTTTTTGCTGCGGCAATTTGTTCAACGCGAACTTTAGCATCTGGAATCAACGTAGAGTTTTTTTGCGTTTCAGCTAGGAATTTGTTGTAATTTAATAAGGCCTTGTCTAAATTACCCAACCGGTGATGGCAAACCCCTATGTGATAAAATACATCTATGGGCGCAGCGGTTTCGCGTGGATTGTAGATGTCATAATTGATTTGTGTTTTTGCTGATCCTAATTCTAAGTGTTTTAATGCCAATTCTGGGTCTCGGTTTAAACCCAACAATATGAAGCCTTTACGGTAATTATAATTGCCGTTTTTGGCATTTAATTTTAACAATTGGTCTGTTACGATGTCCGCGAAATGGTAAAAATTTTCTTGTAGAAACCTTGAACATTCAGTAACCAATTGGGGCTCTTCAGCAGTGGATACCATCTTACGAACTTCACCTTCTGTCATTTGTCCGAACGAATATCCTACGAACAGAAAAAGAAATACAGCAACAATTTTCATGATATAAATTTGGGTTTAAGTTAGTTATAATTTTTTGTTTCCGTCAAATTGCTCCAAATAATCCGCCACACGTCTAACGAACTGTCCACCCAAGGCACCGTCTACCACGCGGTGATCGTAAGAATGGGAAAGGAACATTTTCTGCCGAATGGCAATCATGTCGCCTTCCGGGGTTTCAATGACGGCAGGAACCTTACGAATCGCTCCTAGCGCCAAAATAGCCACTTGCGGTTGATTAATGATGGGAGTTCCCATGACATTGCCGAAAGTACCAACGTTCGTAATTGTGTAGGTGCCCCCCTGAATATCTTCTGGTTTTAATTTATTATTTCGAGCATTATTGGCTAATTCATTCACGGATTTCGTCAAGCCAACCAGGTTCAAACGGTCCGCATTTTTTATAACAGGGACAATCAAATTTCCGGAAGGCAAGGCAGTAGCCATTCCAATGTTGATGTCTTTTTTCTTGATGATGGTCGTGCCATTGACGGAAACATTGATCATAGGAAAATCCTGAATCGCACGCACAACGGCCTCGATAAATATCGGGGTAAAGGTGATGTTCTCGCCCGTTTTTTCTTGGAATTCTTTTTTAACGCGATTCCTCCAGTTCACAAGATTGGTCACGTCGGCCTCCACAAAGGATGTGACGTGTGGAGAAACTTGTTTCGACATGACCATATGGTCAGCAATCAATTTTCGCATGCGGTCCATTTCGATGATCTCATCTCCAGCCGATGGTTGCACCGCGGGTCTTGGTATTGAGACGATTTCTGTCACGTTCGACGTGACAGGTGACGTGGCTGGGTTCGGTATAGTCGCGGGTTTTTGTCCTCGGTTTTCCAAATACGCTAGCAGGTCCTTTTTGGTCACTCTGCCCTCAGAACCAGTACCCGAAATGGCATCTAATTCGGATTGGGATAACCCTTCTTGTTGTGCAATACTTTTAACAAGCGGCGAATAAAAACGATGGGATTGGTTTGTGATAGTTGAAACAGCAGGTGCACTAGCAGAAACGGTATTTGACTTCGATCCGTTGACAGGCTCCGGTGCAGGGCTTGTAACGTTTACTTCAGCGGTCATAGTTTCAGAGTTCACCGAAGCGCCATCGGTGGATAATATGGCGATGACATCTCCCACTTTTGCAACCTCGTCTTTTTGAAACAGTTGTTTAATGAGAACACCAGCAGCTTCCGAAGGAAGTTCGTTATCCACTTTGTCCGTTGCAACCTCAACCAAAGGTTCGTCCATGGCAACGGTGTCTCCGATGTTTTTAAGCCAATTCGTTATCGTTGCCTCCGTTACACTTTCGCCCATTTTGGGCAAGCGGATTTCAATTTCTGCCATAGCGCTCTTGTTTTTTCAAGCGCAAAGGTAGTAATATTATACGTTTTTAGGGGAATAATTAAGCTCTATCCAAGGAAAAAAATGCCTTGAAAATTATTTGCATATCTTGAACTACTGAATAGTCCCTTGCGTAAATCAAGTTTAATTTGTCTTTTAGTTCGTTGGAATCTCCAGCATTTTCGAAATTAGGGTGCAGAATTCCTGCTTTTAGTTGGGGCAATAAGGGATCTATATAATCGCCAGTCTTAGGAATAAAACCTACCCATGTTTTTCGAGAACGAAGCACATCAAAGCAATTTTTTAAGAGCCTTTTTTTGTGTCGGAAAAAGATAAAAAGGAGAGGAAAAAATAACAAGATAAAAACACTTATTAATACGTCTAAAAAACGCTTGGACCGTAAATGCTCTGGTCGGTTAAGTTTATTGATGTTAATCTTGTAATACTCACCCGGTTTCTCAATGGAATTACTTCCAATGATAAAATCTGTTTCGGGCTGTGCAATTTTGAAATCGAGTCTTGTTATGTTAATGCGCGTCATCCAATGAATGATTGAGCCTGCGCTCATGTCTTTTGCGCTGAAAATTATTTCATCATAAAGCTCCATGTCCAACTGCTCCAGGGTTTGGTGTTCCGATACCTTACTTTCCATATAAGAATTCGTTAGATGGGCGCCGTGAACGTATTCTACCTCATTCCATTGTTGTAATATCATTGATTTTATACGAGAAAATTCCAGGGCATCTGCAATGATCAAGAACCGCGTCTTTCCTCTCGGATTCCATCCGCTGGCCTCCCGAAGAAAAAGATATCGTCCAAAACGGTCGATAATGATCCAAAGCGCAAACCAGAGCGCAGCGAATAATATGTAAAGCCTTGAGAATTGTAGTGTTTTAGGTAACAAGGCATATATTATCAAAACAATGGCGGTAGAGAATAAGGTTGATTTTAACAGTTTCTTCGGTTTGAAGGGCGCATCGTAGGTCCCTCCAAATAAATTACTTGAAGCAAAAATGATCCAATACATTGGGATCATCCAATAAAAGGCGGACTCCGGAAAATCAATGTTTTGAACCTGCCATGGATAAGTAAGGGCATATAAGCCCATGATCGAAATGGAATTGCTGATCAGTTTGGGTAATACGTAAACCAAAAGCCTTCGCAACAAAGCTGCGCTTGCGCGAACCAAAATTCCTAGGTAGATAAGAAATGAAACGAAAAATGCATGATTTTGTGAAAAGTGTTTCTTGGCAAAAATGATCATGGCCTTGTAAAACACTAACACATAATTAACTGAACTTTTTTTGGTGCTTTCCCCCTTGTAATGTATGATGGTCGTTTCCGATAGATAACGGTTTTTATATCCCGCTTTTTGTATTCGATACGATAAATCAATGTCTTCACCGTACATGAAAAAGGTTTCATCCAACAGTCCGATTTGAGATAAGACGGTTTTTCGCAATCCCATGTAGGCGCCACTTAAGACGTCGACATCATGGTTTTCATTGGGGCTTAAATAACTTAAGTGGTATTTACCGAAGCGACGAGATCTTGGAAACAATGCCGCTAATCCGAAAACTTTGTAAAAAGCCACCCATGGAGTAGGTAAGCCTCTTTTCGATTCCGGTAAAAACCGACCCTTTCCATCGACCATTCTTACACCGATTCCCCCGATCTTATCATCGCTTTGAAAAGCTTCGATCGTTTTTTCAAAGGTGTGTTCTTCCACCACAGTATCTGGATTTAGCAATACTATAAACTCACCTTTTGCCAGTGAAATACCTTGATTATTGGCTTTTGAAAAGCCTAAATTCTCCCTGTTTTCGATGAGTCGAACCTGCGGAAATTTTGATTTCATCATGGCTGTTGAGCCATCACTGCTTCGATTATCTACCACGATAACCTCATAGTTTTCAATTCCCCGTGATTGATAGACTGAGTTCAGGCATTGCTCCAAGAAGTAAGCTACATTGTAATTAACAATGACTACCGTAAGCGATATGTCAGATGATGGGATCAAGCTTTAAGGGCAATGCAGGAAATTTCAATCATGGCATCCATGGGAAGTCGGCTGACTTGTACCGTTTCACGGGCGGGTGGATTTTCTGCGAAATAACTCCCGTAAACGGCATTCATGCGCTGAAAGTCGTTAAAATCAGTTAAGAAAATGGTGCATTTAACCACATCCGTATAGCTGAAACCAGCCACCTCCAACAAGTTGGATATGTTTTGCATTACCTGTTCGGTAGCCTGTTCGATGGATTCAGTTACCAATTCACCCGTTGTGGGGTTTAAGGGTATATGACCGCTGATAAAAAGTTGGTTCCCTACTAGAATTCCAGGAGAATAAGGCCCAATGGGCGCAGGAGCTTTTGGATTGTAAATCGCTTTTTTCATGAGTTTTGACGCTTTAGAGTGCTATTCGCATAACTTTGTAAAATTAAGACTTTTGTAACGAGTGCGCATTCTTATCATTGACTTTTACGATTCCTTTGTTTACAACTTGGCAGACTATTTTCGTTCCGAAGGTTGTGATGTTGAGGTGGTTCAAGATGATCAGATTCCCCAAGATTTGTCCTTTTTTTTATCGAAATTTCACGGGGTAGTTTTATCACCGGGTCCTGGACTACCAGAAGAAACCCATTCCATGATGCGGGTCATTCGATATTGCGAATCTTCCATTCCTATTCTTGGAGTTTGCCTTGGAATGCAGGGTATTGGAATCCATTTAGGTGGCACTTTGGTGAATTTATCCTCCGTAAGACATGGGGTTTCAATCGACCTCAAAGTGCTGAAAGATAGCTCTTTGTTCAAAAGCCTTACCGTCCCCATAAAAGTTGGACTTTACCACAGTTGGGCCGTGGAGGATTTACCTTTAGAGTACCTCACTGCCTGCGATGAAATGGGAGTTGCTATGGCCTTAGTTGCAGAAGATAAACTGTTTACCGGCGTTCAATTCCACCCTGAGTCAGTAATGACCAGTGGCGGAAAGCGAATGATTTTTAATTGGGTTTCCTTTTGCAAAAACAGGTTGAGTGCCCTGCCTGAACAATAGTTTATTTGACTTGTTTACCCTCAACAAACCTTCGTTTATGAAATTTATTATTCTCTTGTCCTTTATGATTCCGCTCGTAATGCTCAGTCAAAACGGTATTGTGCGCGGTTCGGCGGTCAATGCTGCCAATAATGCCCCAATTGCCGGCGTCAAGATCTTTATTGTGGAGGCCTCCATTGGTGCTATCTCAGATTCATCGGGGGTTTTTGAATTTCGGAAAGTTCCTCCAGGCGTTTACACCTTTCGGGCATCTGCAATGGGGTTTAAGACGGCCTTCTTAAATGAAATTACTGTGACCAATGCGCGTTCCGTGGCACTGAGCTTCAACTTAGAAGAAATCGTTTCTGGCAAAGAGTCCGAGGAAGTTGTGGTGAAGGGTCCAAAGTTTCAGCGGAACATTGAGTCGCCCGTTTCTTTGAAAACGTTGAATGCTACCGAAATTGAACGTTTGCCTGGAGCAAATCGCGATGTAAGTAAAGTTATTGCGGCACTTCCTGGTGTGGCATCGCGAGCTACTTTTCGAAACGATATTATTATTCGAGGAGGTTCACCGGGAGAAAACAAATTCTACCTCGACGGGATTGAAGTTCCCAACATTAACCACTTTGCTACTCAGGGCTCCAGTGGGGGACCAGTAGGCCTTCTCAATGTAAACTTCATCAACGAGGTGGATTTTTATTCTGGGGCCTTCCCTTCTAACCGAGCCAATGGATTGAGCAGCGTTCTCGCCTTTAAACAAAAAGACGGTAACGAGGACGGGTTGATTACCAATTTCGCATTGGGTTCCAGCGACGCAGCACTCACTTTTGATGGCCCTTTAGGTAAAAAAGGTAATTTCATATTTTCCGCCAGACGCTCTTATTTGCAGTTTCTTTTTGCGGCACTTAAACTTCCCATTTTGCCCACCTACAATGACTTTCAGTACAAAGTAAATTTCAACATCAATCCTAAAAATCGCATTTCATTTATAGGTTTAGGAGCCATCGATCAGTTTGCCTTAAACACGAAAGTTAATGAGGGAAATACCGATACCGCACAGGTAGAGTACAACAATTTCTTATTGGGTAATATTCCAATGCAAAGCCAATGGAATTACACCTTTGGGGTCAATTATCAACATTTCAGTGAACAGTCCATTCAAACGGTGGTTGTTTCCCGAAATATGTTAAGCAATAAGGCCTATCGATACAAAGACCTGATCGAGACACCCGCGAATCTTCTTCAGAATTATGCTTCATTTGAAGCAGAAAACAAGGTGCGTTTAGAACATACTTACCGTAAAAACGGATTTCGTTGGAATGTTGGAGCTGGCTATGAGTATGCCAGGTATCGAAACGAGTCGTTGCTCAATATAACCGTTCAAGGTTTGCCTTTTACCGTTGACTATACTTCCGATTTGTTTTTAAGTAAATATGCATTCTTTACGCAAGCAAGTCAGTCGTTATTCTCAGAACGCTTAAATCTTTCGTTGGGCTTGCGAATGGATGGTTCCAACTATTCTTCTTCGATGGCTAATCCTTTTAAACAGTTGTCTCCGTCCTTTTCTGTCAATTTCCGCATCAATGAGTTGTTAGCCCTCAATGGAAACATCGCTCGATACCATCAGTTACCCGCTTACACGATTTTGGGTTATCGAGATAATGCTGGAAACTTGGTCAATAAATCCAACGGTCTCGAATACATCCGTGCGGATCATTATGTCGTGGGAGCGGAGTACCGTACCAAGCAAAGTTCCCGGTTTACTTTGGAAGGTTTTTTTAAAAATTACTCCCGTTATCCCTTCAGTTTAAAAGATTCAATTTGTCTGGCAAATCAAGGATCCGATTTCGGAGTGGTGGGTAACGAAGGTGTCAAAAGTATTTCAACGGGTAGAACCTACGGTGGAGAGTTTTTATTCCAACAGAAGTTGTACAAAGGTTTTTATGCGGTGTTGGCTTACACCTATGTTATTTCAGAGTTTAAAGATAAAAACGACCAATACGTCCCCACGGCGTGGGATAGCCGTCACATTGTTTCACTAACCGGGGGTAAACGGTTTAAAAAAGGTTGGGAACTGGGCATGCGATGGTTGTTTTCGGGTGGATCACCCTATACGCCTTATGATATACCTACCTCAAGCCTCATTGCGAATTGGAACATCAACGGAGTCGGTATTTTGGATTATAACCAGTTAAATACACAACGTGAAGCCAGTTTTCACCAACTCAACATCCGCTTAGATAAAAAGCTCTTTTTAGATAAATTCAACATGAATTTCTATTTGGACATTCAAAATCTGTACGGTTACAAGACGCGAGTAGCCCCGATTCTTTTAGTTCAAACCGATGCTTCGGGTGCGCCAATGGTGGATCCCAACGATCCTTCAAGGTACTTAACCAAAACCATCGAAAACACCTCGGGTATCGTTCAGCCCACCATAGGTATTATCGTGGAATTTGCGAACCGGAAAAAGGCCCTTCCGAATTCCGTGAAATTCAATTAATTCGCGCCTTATTTTTTAATGCAAAGTTGGCCAGTTCGGTGGATTTCTCGAAACGCTGTCGTGAATATTCCACAAATTCGGGTACCTGGTAAAATAGCATGGACATTTTTTCCCCGTAGTTGATGGAAATAAGGTCGTATTGCAGCATGAGTTGAGGTTCACGGTCCAAATTGTTTTGAAGGCCTTTGATGAAATGAACTACACTTTCTTGGTACAGCGTTTCCCATTGCTGGTCTTTACTAAAATTCTTAGACCATTTTTCCCAAGCCTCATGGTGATAAGGTTCGGTCTTTTGATCATTGGGGCCTTCACTTAGCAAAGGCTTCGGTTGACTTTTGGGGGTAACGCTTTCTTTCGTTTTGGGAAGAAACTTTTCATTGGTAGGGCTTTCTCGCGGGGCTTCCTGGGGCTGTTCGTTGAGTGGATGAGTTTCAGTTGCACTCTTCGGTTTATCCGGAGTTTCGTGGGGAGTTATTCCAGTTTTTCCGGGTGGGTTTTCTTTACAAGACGCAGCAATAACCAAGAATAAACAAATTTTTAGGGCTTTCATAACGTTGCAGGTTTTGAAATTTCAAGGACTCAAAAGATTGCCGTATCTTTGCACAAAATACAAAAATAATGACCACTAACAGAACTTTTACCATGTTAAAACCCGATGCCATTGAAAACGGTCATATGGGTAAAATTATCGACATGATTTTGCAAGATGGCTTTGCCATTAAAGCCATGAAATATACGCAGTTGAGTAAAGAACAAGCCAGCGAATTTTACGCGGTCCACAAAGAACGTCCGTTCTATGGGGAACTGGTGGAATATATGACTTCTGGTCCGATCGTAGCGGCAATTTTGGAAAAAGAAGACGCGGTAGCTTCTTTCCGTAAGCTGATAGGATCCACAGATCCAGCAGAAGCGGCTGAAGGGACGATTCGCAAAGCTTATGCAGAAAGCAAAGGCAGAAATGCTGTTCACGGTAGCGATTCCGATGAGAACGCAGCTATTGAAGGGGCTTTCCATTTCGCGCCTTCTGAGATTTTTTAATTTTCGTAATAACTTTTGCCAAAGACCACCCGAGTGTGGTCTTTTTTATGCCCTATGAAGAATCAAGAAGCCACGGAAAAACGCCGAACCTTTGGAATCATTTCCCACCCCGATGCAGGTAAAACCACATTAACCGAAAAATTGTTGCTGTTCGGGGGCGCCATACAAACTGCTGGCGCAGTGAAGAACAATAAAATCAAAAAAACGGCCACTTCGGATTTCATGGAAATTGAGAAGCAACGAGGGATTTCTGTTGCTACTTCTGTCATGGCCTTTGAGTATAACCAAAAGCAAATCAATATTTTGGACACCCCCGGTCACAAGGATTTTGCGGAAGATACCTTTCGTACCTTAACGGCCGTAGACTCAGTCATTTTAGTCATTGATTGCGCGAATGGGGTCGAGGAACAAACCGAACGACTCATGGAGGTTTGTCGCATGCGCAAAACCCCGGTAATTATTTTCATCAATAAGTTGGACCGCGATGGAAAAGAAGCCTTCGATCTTTTGGATGAATTGGAGAAAACCCTCTCCATTAAGGTACGTCCGCTTACATGGCCCATTGGTATGGGCGATCGCTTTCAAGGGGTTTATAACATCTACCACCGCGGGTTGAACCTCTTCGCTGCGAACAAAACGAAGATTTCTGAGGAAGTGGTTTCTTTTGAAGATATCAACGACCCTGAATTGGAGGAGATTTTGGGAGAAGCCCCGGCCAAGGAATTGCGCGAAGAATTGGCCATGGTGGAAGGCGTTTACGATCCTTTTGACCGCGACACGTATTTGGCAGGTGATATGGCGCCCGTTTTCTTTGGTTCGGCAGTGAATAATTTTGGGGTGAAAGAACTTTTGGACACCTTTTGTGAAATTTCCCCCTCACCGCGAGGGCGAGAAACCGACCTTCGATTCATTAAGCCCGACGAGGATAAATTCAGCGGATTTGTGTTTAAAATTCATGCCAATTTAGATCCTAAACACCGAGATCGGATTGCCTTTTTGCGCATTGTTTCGGGAAAGTTTGAACGGAATCAGTTTTATTATCATGTCCGTTCCGACAAAAAAATGAAGTTTCCCAATCCAACCTCTTTTATGGCTCAAGATAAAAGCGTTATCGATGAGGCATTTCCGGGAGATGTAGTAGGTCTTTACGACTCTGGAAACTTTAAAATCGGAGATACCCTTACCGAAGGGGAGAAAATGATGTACCAAGGTATACCCAGTTTCTCACCCGAGATTTTTCAGGAATTGGAAAACCTGGATCCTATGAAATCCAAACAGTTGGATAAAGGAATTCGTCAGCTCATCGACGAAGGGGTAGCGCAATTATTCATTCAGCAACCGGGAAATCGAAAAATTGTTGGTACGGTTGGACAGCTTCAATTTGAGGTAATCAACTACCGTCTGATACACGAATACGGCGCCAATTGCCGATTCGTTCCACGGAATTATTTCAAAGCCTGTTGGTTAACCACGGAAGATGAGGAAGAATTGCTTCGTTTTCAGCGCGCCAAGTCCAATCACATGGCCTTGGATAAAGATGAGAATTGGGTGTTTTTAGCCGAAACGCCGTTTTTACTCTCGATGGCCGAGCAAGATTACCCTAAGATTACCTTCCATAAGTCCTCGGAATTCAAACTGCAACGAGCGGTTTAGTAGTCCTTCACCTTGATACGATTACGGTGAATCTCAACAATTCCCCGGTGCTCAAGTTGCTTTAGAAGGCGCGAAATAACCACGCGCGATGAATGCAAATCATCCGCTATTTGCTGGTGGGTGTGGTGCAATTCCTCCGTGCCTAGAAGTTTCACCTGATCTTTCAAATATTTCAAGAGGCGTTCGTCCAAACGCATGAAGGCAATTTCGTCAATGGTCTCCATCAATTCCAACATACGGGTGTGGTAGGATTGCAGGATATAGGCCCTCCACGAGGGAAATCGATCCATCCATTCTTGCATGTTTTCCATCGGGAACATGAGCAATACGGAGGGTTCCATGCTCGTTGCTTTGATGTGGGACGATGTTTTACGAATGCAGCATTGCAAGGACATCGCGCAGGTATCACCTCCCTCTATGTAGTACAGCAATAACTCTTCGCCGTCGGGATTTTCACGCGAGACTTTTATAGAGCCTTGAACTACAATGGGTATCATGTGCAAGGTATCGCCGACATGGATGATGGTTTCGTCGGTTACGGTTTCTCGCAGGCGAGCCTGTTGAAGCATTTCTTCCAACAGCGCTTCTTCAAAAAGATAGCCTACGCTCTGCTCAATGAGCGCTTTCTTGTCGATGATGGATTGCATCTTTTTTATAGCTCATGAAAAAATTAGCCCAAATAATCTTGGATAAGGCATTGAGGTAAGGGGTCAATACAACTAAAGCTCCCACCACTAATCCTATTTGTGTCCAAACACTTACGTCGTTAAAAAACCAATTGCAAGAAGCCCAAATGGTCACAAAAACCGCTACACCCAAGGCGTAGGAAACGTACATTGCACCAAAATAAAAGCCGGTTTCTGGTTTGTAATTCAATCCGCATTGGTCGCATTCATCTCGGACCTGACCCATGGTTTTTAAACGATAAGGCGCACTTACCATGAATTTTCCTTCCTGACACTGGGGACAGGTCAGGGTTAAAATACTGTAAAGTTTGGTTCCTTTTTTCATGATCTAAATTCTTGGTAACAAAGGTAAATTATACGCTTCACGTTTCGTGTAACTTAAGTTGCTTTTGAAGGGGAATTCCATGGAATTCTGTGGTAAGGTCGATGTATTCGTCGCTATAGCTTCCATCCGCGTTTCGAAGTTTAAGAATTGAAGACTCTTTGGCAAACGGTAACTGGGAGATTTCCATAACTATTCTCACGGTCAAACCCTGTTGGTTTTGCACGTGAATTTCACGATGAATAAACATTTTCAAGCGTTCAGTGATTTCCTCAATGGCTCCTTTACTGGACGTTGGAACGATGAACCAAAGCGTTCCCAGCGGTGCAAGCAGTTGAGAACAATGCGTTATCCAAGTATGGAGTTCTTTAGTGCTCAGGTGTTTCTCGCGCTGGTTTCGCGACGTCGAAAAATTATCCGAGGTATAATAGGGTGGGTTGGTAATTACCGTGGTGTAGAGTTCTTTGGGTCGAAAGTCTAATAGATTTGAATGAATGGCTTTTAACCGTTGATGAAACGGGCTTTTTCGCAAGTTATCTCGGCATTCGAGAAAGGCTTTCTCATCGATTTCAACAAAATCCACAGAGCTGAGGGGGAATTTTTGAGCCGCCATCAAGCCAAGTACCCCAGAACCGGCTCCTGCATCTAGAATTCTCCCTGGATCCTGTCCATGCACAAGTGCACCCAACACCATGGCATCGGTACCAACGGAAAACGAATCATGGTTATGATAGAGCGTGAAATGTTTGAATCGAAATTCGCCCAAGTTAGTAAGCTTTCGCGAAAATTACCCTTTGAGCCGATGGTTGGCCCGTCACCATGCATTTTCCAGGCACGGGATGTTCCGTAAAAGGAATGCAGCGAATGGTTGCTTTGGTTTCATTCTTTATCAACTCCTCGGTGGCTTCGGTTCCGTCCCAGTGTGCAAGGAAAAAGCCTCCTTCATCAATGCGCTGCTTAAATTCTTCGTAGGTGTCTACTTCAAAGGTGTTATTGGCTCGATGCAGTTTCGAACGCTCCAATAAATTGGATTGAATATCCAATAACAATTGCTCCACCGTTGCTAAAGCGGTTTCAAACGAAATGCTCGATTTTTCTTTGGTATCCCTTCTTGCTAATTCTACCATTCCATTTTCCAAGTCTCTTGGTCCCATTGCTAAGCGAATCGGAACCCCTTTTACCTCATACTCGTTGAATTTCCAACCGGGACGCTTGTTGTCGTCGCCATCGAATTTGAAGCGAATGCCTTTGGCTTTCAGTTCTTTGCCAAGAGCCATAAACTTCTCTTCAATGCGATGGAATTCTTCCTCTGTTTTATAAATGGGTACGGCAACGACTTGAATTGGGGCAAGTTTTGGAGGCAATACCAATCCTTCATCGTCGGAATGGGTCATGACCAAGGCGCCCATCAATCGGGTAGATACACCCCAAGACGTAGCCCAAACGTAATCCAATTTACCGCTTTTGTCCGCAAATTTTACTTCAAAAGCTTTGGCAAAGTTTTGCCCTAAAAAATGAGATGTTCCTGCTTGAAGTGCTTTTCCGTCTTGCATCATGGCCTCAATGCACAAGGTGTCATCGGCTCCTGCAAATCGCTCACTGGGAGTTTTCCTTCCCAAAATTACCGGCATGGCCATGTAGTTTTCGGCAAAATCTGCGTAAACACGCAGCATCTGTTCGGTTTCGGCAATGGCTTCTTCCTTCGTTGCATGGGCCGTGTGACCTTCTTGCCACAGGAATTCTGCGGTTCGTAAAAACAAGCGGGTGCGCATTTCCCATCGCACAACGTTCGCCCATTGGTTGATCAAAATGGGAAGGTCTCGGTAGGATTGGATCCAATTGCGGTATGAATTCCAAATAATTGTCTCAGAGGTTGGGCGCACAATTAATTCTTCTTGCAATTTGGCATCGGGGTCGACCTCGACGCCCTTCCCGTCGGCAGTGGCTCTCAATCGGTAGTGGGTAACCACAGCACATTCTTTGGCAAATCCTTCGACATGGCTTGCCTCTTTGCTTAGGTAAGATTTAGGGATGAATAAAGGAAAATAGGCATTGGAATGTCCGGTGTCTTTGAACATTTTGTCTAAGACGTCGCGCATGTTCTCCCAAATGGCGTAACCATATGGTTTAATGACCATGCATCCCTTGACATCTGAATGCTCCGCTAAATCAGCGTTATGCACGAGGTCGTTATACCATTTAGAATAGTCGTCTTTTCGGGTTGTTGCCTTCTTGTCCATTGAATTGAAAATTGAGGCAAAGGTACGAAAAATGAACCTTTGTTACGAGCTACTTAAGACTCCGTTAAAATAAGAATTCTTGCTTCGTCGATTTGAAGCCTTCCACAAAAATGGTTTTAACCGTATCGCTTTGTGGAGCGTTTTTAATGAGGTATACGGTACAATCTACCGTACTTCCGCCGTAAGAACCGGCCTTGATATACTCGTCTAAATTAAACTCTGCTAAACCATTGACATCGGTGAATTCGGTCATAACAAAAGGCGTGTACGGTGCATTTTGCGTTACACCATCGATGACTACTTTTGCACTCATTTTTGGTTGTCCATTGTAACCCACATAAACACGAAGAATGGTGCTGCTTTTTTTACCGCATCCGTTCAATACTAAACCAAGTAGAACAAAAGTCAAAAGTAGAAAACGTTTCATAGCAAGTTTTTAGTGAATCAAAGGTAACAAACTTGCGGTGGAATTGCAAATCTTGGTACTTTTGAGCTCCATGGATTCAATTGTAGCTTTTTTTTCAAGTATTCATCCGGTTTGGGCGGCTCTGATTGCGACCACCTTTACCTGGTTAGTAACCGCTGCAGGAGCCTCCTTGGTTTTCTTCTTTAAGCAGATGCATCGCGGTGTCTTAGATGCCATGTTGGGCTTTACAGGAGGGGTAATGGTTGCTGCTAGTTTTTGGTCCCTGCTCAATCCGTCCATTGAAATGTCGGAAACGCTGTACCCTACGATGCCATGGATGCCAGCAGCTGTAGGTTTCCTAACTGGAGCTTTGTTCTTGTATTTCCTCGATAAAAAAATGCCGCATTTGCACATTAATTTTAACGAAAACGAATCGGAGGGTGTGAAGACACAGCTACATAAAACAACGTTATTGGTACTTGCCATTACGCTTCATAATATCCCCGAAGGTTTAGCGGTAGGCGTTTTGTTTGGAGCCGCGGCAAATGGTTTGGGAGGTGCCACCATTGGCAGTGCGGTAGCGTTAGCCGTAGGAATAGCCATTCAGAATTTCCCCGAGGGATTTGCGGTGGCAATGCCTTTGCGTCGTGCAGGTGCAAGCCGGTTTAAATCGTTTTGGTACGGTCAACTATCCGCCATTGTGGAACCCATTGCTGGGGTGATTGGAGCCTTGGCCGTTATTTACATTCAGCCGCTCTTACCCTTTGCCTTGGCTTTCGCAGCAGGCGCCATGATTTTCGTAGTTGTCGAGGAGGTAATCCCCGAAACCCAAAGAGATAAATACACGGATATAGCCGTGTTAGGCTTTATAGGCGGCTTTTTGGTTATGATGGTTTTAGATGTTGCATTAGGCTGATGAGTCGACTCCTTAACGAATCATTTTATTCGACATGAAATACGGCACGATCTTTTGGTTAATGGTTTTTTCGGCAGTACTTCACGCCCAAGATTTACAAACCTTCAACAAGGAACGAATCAAGCGTGATCAAGCCTTAATGCTGACCTTAGGTTCTTGGGCTAGCGCTAATGCCGTCTCAGGAGCAATCGGATGGACAACAGCCAAGAGTCCTGAAATGAAGTCGTTTCATCAGATGAACGTTATGTGGAATGCGGTGAACCTCGGTTTGGCAGTTCCGGGATATTTAAAAGCGCGCAACGCAAAGGCGGTCATGTCCTTGTCAGCCACTCTAAGCGAGCAGCAAAAAACAGAGCGGATTTTCTTGTTCAATTCGGGTTTGGATATTGCATATATCACCGCAGGATTTTTACTTCGCAGCATGGCACTAAACCAGCAAGCTAAAGCCGATCAACTCAACGGTTTTGGAAAAGGCCTCATCCTACAGGGTTCGTTTCTTTTTGCTTTCGATCTAACGGCCTTCGCCCTTCACCATCGACATGGAAAGCAAGTATTGAGATTGGTTGACGGGAAGGAATAGGGATTAAAATACACGCTACTTTTTTACCGCACCCTCCGCTCCGCCTAGGCGGAGGTGGAGATACGTCCTTCGAACTAATCAAGGTGCTTACATGTTCCTTCGGTACTGACCGCCCACCTCAAACAAGGCTGCTGTGATTTGTCCTAAGGACGCGTACTTGCAGGCTTCCATCAGTTGCTCAAACATGTTACGGTTATTAATGGCGGCTTCTTGCACCTTACGGATTTGTTCTTGCGCAGTGGCTCCATGCGTGCGATGCAATTGTTCCAACATGCTGATTTGGTAGACTTTCTCTTCTTCGGTAGCGCGAATTACTTCCTTGGGCAATACCGTTGGAGATCCTTTCGAACTCAAAAAGGTGTTCACCCCAATGATGGGGAATTCCCCGGTATGTTTTAGCGTCTCATAATACAGCGATTCCTCCTGAATTTTGGACCGTTGGTACATCGTTTCCATCGCCCCCAATACTCCACCTCGCTCGGTAATTCGATCGAATTCCACCAATACAGCCTCTTCCACCAAATCGGTTAACTCATCAATGATGAATGAACCTTGCAGCGGGTTCTCATTCTTGGCTAACCCCAATTCACGGTTGATGATCAACTGTATTGCCATGGCCCTCCGAACCGATTCTTCCGTTGGTGTGGTAATCGCCTCATCGTAGGCATTCGTGTGCAGGGAATTGCAATTATCGTAGATAGCATATAACGCCTGCAAGGTCGTTCGAATGTCGTTGAAATCAATTTCCTGAGCGTGCAGGGAGCGTCCCGAGGTTTGGATGTGGTATTTCAACATCTGCGCTCGAGCATTGGCCCCATATTTTTTTGCCAAGGCCTTCGCCCAAATGCGCCGCGCGACCCGTCCAATGACCGCATACTCTGGGT